>Ga0335395_10000670_pt1 | contig 21482 bp, 21 predicted proteins | sample MAT02_FD_205744 | JGI IMG/M metagenome (GOLD analysis project Ga0335395, IMG submission 205744) | Freshwater microbial communities from Lake Fryxell liftoff mats and glacier meltwater in Antarctica - MAT-02 (spades assembly) (version 2) ...
GTCACATGCTGCACCCGGCAACCCAACGCAGCTGCCAGCAACAGCGTCAGCATTTGCTCTTTGCCGTGCTGCGTCAATAAGGCAACAGGCTCATCCCGGTAATCGATGCCCATGGCGCGGGTTGGGTGCAGGCCGGTGTTCAGGGCTTCGCCGGTGGCTGCCAGCGAAAGAACACGGGATAAAGACGCTCCACCACCGGGCCGTTGAAGTCCCAGGCCAAGCATTTGCCCAGGTGCATCGGCGGGCTGCCGTCGGCCGGCGGGGCGAACGAGGCTGAGCGGCTTTGAAACGCGGCGGTGGCCATGCCAAACAGCAGCTCGCGCAGGTGGGTGCAGCCCTGCACGCTACCCAGGTGGTGGTCGATGGTTTTGCGCCAGCCGCGGCCCAGGGTCTCACCGATCAGCCGCTGCATGGGCGCCTCGGCTTGTGGACAAGGCGCATGGGGAAAGCTTTCCATCGCCACCGCCACGTTGCGGATGGTCATGATGTGGTCCAGCGTGAGGCGGATGTGCATCGCGTGCAGGGGCTCGTTGGCATCCCAGCGGCGCTCGCCTTCGATGTCGAACGCAAACGGTTTGGTGTCGACCAGCTCGCCTTCAATGTCCCACAGCCCATCGCCGCGCTCGAAGCCGCGAAAGGTGGTGCGGCGGGTGTGCATCGGGGTGCGGGCGGCGGGGCTGGGCAGGGGCACGGTGAATTCGATCAGAGGGGTTGGACGTGGATGGCGCTATTCGTCGTCATCAGGGGTCGGCGTTTGCATGGCCAAAGCCGCCGCCGCTGCGGCGCGCAGCTTGTCTTTCTTGCTCGGGCGCAGGCCTTTGACGCCACCGGTGCCCTGCGGGTCCAGCGGCGTGGGCGGTGCGCTCTCGGTGGGCTCGAAGCCGGGCACGGTTTCCAGCGGCAGGTTCAGCCCCTGGCGCTTGGCGATCAGGCACCAGTGCGCTTCGGTGGCCGGGCTCACGAAACTGATCGCCAAACCTGCGGCGCCGGCGCGGCCGGTGCGCCCGATGCGGTGGGTGTAATCAACCGCAGAGCGCGGCAGATCGAAATTCACCACCACTGGCAGCTGTTCAATATCGAGCCCGCGCGCGGCGAGATCGGTGGTGACCAGCACGTCCCAGCGCTTTTCCTTGAACTCTTTCAAAGCCTGTTTTCTGGCGCCCTGGCTTAGCCCGCCATGGAACGAGGTGGCATAGGTCTCGCCGTGGTGAAGCTTGGACGCGAGGCGCTCGGCGGCGTACTGGCTGGCCACGAAAACCAGCGTGCGCTCCCCGAGGTGCTCCTTCAGCAGCTGGCGCAGCAGCTGGGTGCGGCGTGTGGCGTCCACCGCCAGCACGCGCTGCACGATCTCGGCCGGTGCGCTCGTCTCGCCGGGCAGATCGATGCGCTCGGGCTGGTGCAGCAGGCGGCTGGCCAAGCGCTGTAGCGGCTCTGGGAAAGTGGCTGAAAACAGCAGCGTCTGGCGCTGGGTGGGCAGCAGCGCAAGCACACGCTCCAGCTCGTCGGCAAAGCCCAGATCGAGCAGCCGATCGGCTTCGTCGAGCACCAGGCGCTGCACGTTGGCCAAGCTGAGTCCGTTGTGTGCCACCAAGTCGAGCAACCGTCCTGGCGTGGCCACCACGAGGTCTGCGCCGCCGCGCAGCGCCATCAGTTGCGGATTGATCGAAACGCCGCCGAACACCACCGCGACCTTGGGGCGAGAGGGCAGCTCGCGCGCCAGACCGGTGAGCACCTCGCCGACCTGCGCCGCGAGCTCGCGTGTGGGCACCAGCACCAGCGCGGTGGTGGGCCATGAGCCGCTGTCGCTGGGCGCGCCCGCGCTGCCGAGTTGCAGCAAGGGCAGGGCGAAAGCGAGTGTTTTGCCGGAGCCGGTGGGCGCTGTGGCCAGCAAATCCCTGCCAGCCAAGGCGATCGGGATCGCGGCGGACTGGATGGGGGTGGGTGCAGACAGCGCGAGCTGCTGCGTGGCGCTGAGGAGGGCGGGCGTGAGGCCCAGGGCTTGGAATGTCATGGTGTGAGCGGGCGAGTTTAGCGGTCCGCCCTCAGCGGGTGGGTCCCGGGCGCTACCATGCCGCCCATGAAAAACAAGATGCCTCTCAGCGCGCTGGTGTATTCGACCGAGTCTGGGCGCATGTGTCCCGTTTGCCGCCAGCCGGTGGCGGCCTGCGTTTGTGATGCCGCCGCGCGATTGGCGGTGCCCGCGGGCGATGGCGTGGTGCGGGTGTCGCGCGACACCAAGGGCCGGGGTGGCAAGGCGGTGACGCTGGTTAAAGGCGTACCGCTCGATGTGGCTGGCCTGACTGCATTGGGCAAATCGCTCAAGGCCGCTTGTGGCAGCGGCGGCACGGTGAAAGATGGCGTGATCGAAATCCAGGGCGACCATGTGGAGCGCGTCATGATCGCTTTGGTGGCGCAGGGCCACCGGGTGAAGCGGGTAGGCGGCTGACCAGCGCCCAAAACCCCAATTCAGAAAACGCCCGCCCACCAAAGCCGCAGACGCATCCCCAGTTCGCTGGTGTAGCCCACGGTGGGCAGGCGCAACTGCCCCTCGGCATCGACCACCACAAACGCAGGCACCGACCCAAATCCGAGTGCACGCGACAGCTCACCGCGCGGGTCCACCGCCGTGGGCCAGAGCAGTTGACGCTGAGACAACACGCGGGACACGGCTGGCGGCGACCCCGACTGCATGGCGATGGTGAGCAGCGGCGCGTCGGCCGCCAGATCGGTCACGTTCGGTTGCTGCACCTTGCAGATGGGGCACCACTCGGCCCACAGGTACAGCGCCACCGGCTGGCCTGGGTGGCGCTCGCGCCAGGCGGCGAGGGTGGTGGTTTGCTGGCTGCCGTCGGGCTCGATCAGCGTGAACGCCAGATCGGGCAGCGGGCCTTGCGCTACACCGCGCGTCTGCCAGGCCTGCACGCCGAAGAACACGGCCAGCATCAGCGCCACCGTGCCCAAGTGCGAGCGAAGGCGGGCCCAGCGCGAGCGCGGTGCGGGCTTGTCGGACGCGGTGGTGGTTGGCGTCATGCAGCTTTCAGCGCAGCACTTCCAGCAGGCGGTCGAGACCGCCGGTGTTGATCGCCACCATCGCTTGCTCGCGCACCTTGGGCTTGGCGTGGTAAGCCACCGACAGACCTGCCACGCCCATCATCGGCAAGTCGTTCGCGCCGTCGCCCATGGCGATGCACTGCCCAGGCGCTATGCCCAGTAAAGACGCCACTTCCAGCAACGTGCGGCGCTTCTCCTCACCATCGCAAATGTCGCCCCAAGCCTGGTCGACCATGCGGCCGGTGAGCTCGCCGCAGTTGGGCCCGCTCTCGATCTCCAGCACGTTGGAGCGGGTGAAGTCGATGCCCAACTGGTCGCGCACACGGTCGGTGAAATAGGTGAAGCCACCCGAGACCAGCAACACCTTGAGACCGGCCGCCTGACAAGCTTTGACCAGCGCCTGGGCGCCTGGGTTCAGCTGCAAGCGTTCGGCCAACACCTGCTCCATGTGCGCCACCGTCACGCCGCGCAGCAGCGCCACGCGCTGGCGCAGGCTTTCTTTGTAGTCACTGATCTCGCCGCGCATCGCAGCCTCGGTGATGGCCGCCACCTCTGGCTTGCGACCGGCTGCGTCGGCGATTTCGTCGACGCACTCTATGTTGATCAAAGTCGAGTCCATGTCGAACGCGATCAGCTTGAAATCGCGCAGGTTCAGGGGCGGGGTGAAGCCTTGAATGACGAGGCCGGGGGCGAATTCGGTGGGGGTGGTCATGGGCAGGCGGGCAGCAAAGAAGGGTCTATTTGGACGATGAGCTGTGCCAAAGATTCGTTGTTGATCTTGGTTTTGAAATGCACGGGTACGCCAACCTGTTTCATGGCGTTGAAGAAGTGTTTGGCGCTCTCGATTTTCCAGCGCTCGCGTTCGCTCACGTCTTGCAAACTGTCGTACCCCTTGGTCTCCACCACGAGGTACAGCGCCTGCGGTTGTTCCCCTTGGCTGATGACATAACCAAAGTCGGGGTTGTAGTTGCCCAGTGGCGTGGGAATGTTGATTTTGGGCAGCTTGGCAAACACGGTCACGCGCTGCTGGTTGGACTCGTCCACCGTGTTGCGCTCAATGCCGCTGTCCACCGGCATCAGCGGCTCTTCAAACAGCGAACGCGCCAGAACCTCCGCGTTGCCGATGCTGTGCATTTCTGCGCCACACAAAGACGAGGGAATGGTTTTGAGCAGCGTGCCGGTGGTGTCGGTCAGCGCGGTGGCGATGCGAACTTCCCGAAGCTCGTAGCTCACCTTGTTGACCACCAGCTCGTGAATGCAGCGCTGAATCAGATCGCGCAGCGCCAGCAGCGCGCGGTTTTCGTTGTGCTTGATTTGCTCAAATTTGTCAGCAGGCATCTGCCGCAAGATGTCGCTGATGGTGTGCAGCGACAGACGCGTCATGTTCGCCAGCTCGCGCACGAATTGCGCCAGCGTGTAGACCGAATGTGGCTTGATGGTGTATTGGCTCTGCGTGCTGCGCGCTTGGTGAATGGTGTGCACATCGGTGGTGCGGGTCACGCCAATCGACAGCGGTCGCACATCGAAATGCTGCGCGATGGTTTGCAACACTTTCTGGGTCAGCAGCTCGGTGTCGATTTCATAGCGCAGCACCGCATGGCGGTTCAGGCTTTCCCACAGCGCTTTGAAGCGTTGGTATTGTTCGGGCCTCACGGTGAGCGTGGGGGCGGCTTTGTTTTTCTTGTGCTTGATTTGGCCCGAACCCTCATAAAACTGGTCCAAATAGCGCAGCATGTTTTGTGCGTTTTCAGCGCTGACCCCAGGCACTTGGCCCAAAGCCGCCAATATCGTGACGCGTTTGGCTTGGTACTCGGTCTGTTCCCAGCGCAGGGTGGCGCGCGAGGTGGCGTCGTCCAGATCGATCAAACCAATGGCCGCCAAGGCATCGAGCACCTTGTTGGCTTGGCGCGCGCTCAGCGCCACGCCGTATTCGGCCAGCACCGCATCGTCAAACACGCCGCCCACCCGGCCCACGCTGTGCTGCGCCATTTCCGCCTGAATGGCGCGCACAAAATCGCCCTCGCTGGCGGGCACGACCACCACCAGATCGTTGACCTCGTCGAAGGCCGCGTCTTGCGCTTGTACCCGCTCCAGTTGCTGGTTCACCGCCAGCCGCAGGCCACGCCCAATCTGTTGCATCTTGCTGATTTTGGAGTGGCTTGGTGCCAGTTTGCACAGCGTGAAGACGTTCGGGTTGTCCCAACCCTCTTGCAGCGCCCACATGGAAAAAATGAAGCGCAGATCGGTGTCAAACGACAACAGCCTTTCCTTGTCTTGCAAAATCAGCTTGATTGCGTCTTCTTCGCCCTTTTCGCTGTGCGAGCGGGCGAAATAGCCCTTGTGGACCCGGCCCACCTCACTGGCGGTGCGCTCCAGATAAGCGCGGTAGCCCGCGTCCAGCGTGGCGTTGGCCAACACCTTGGCCAGCTCCACTGTGTAGAGCTGCTCAAACGTGTCGCGTAGCACGGCGGGGCGTTGTTCGCCAACACCCGGTTGGGGCAAATACTTGGCCACCGCGTCGATGAAAAACAGGCTGATCGCTTTGATGCCGCGCTTGAACAGCGCCTCTTCGCGCTCAAAGTGGTTGGCGATGGTGCGCTGCACCAGCAGCGACTGCACCTCGTCGGCCAACATCCCGTAAGCGGTGGGCTGGCCCAGCGGCAGCGAAAAACCGTTGGTGAACAGCAGCTCTTTGGTGGTCACCGCCTCCACCACATGGCCTTCCAAATACGGCAGGCCCGTCTGCACCCCCAAGTTGTCCTTGGCTTGCAGCAGCACAGTGGCGGTTTTGCCCTGTGCCGTGTGGTGGCTCACATGGGCGGTGCGCTCTTTGGCGCTGCCCGTGACCTCGGCGAGTGTGAGCGTTTGGCCCGTGTCAGCGCCCGTGCCCACCGTGTCCACCGTGATGCCCTTGACCAGCCGCTGGCGAAATGCCTCCAGGCTGTCCAGCGTGTACACCAGGTTTTTGAACTCGTCGCGCTTGAAGGTGGCCCCAAAGCGGATCGTCAAAATGGGGTTGAACTTGGGCAAAAACTCCTTGACCACCTTGCCCTCAAACCGGTGCGGCTCGTCAATGATCAACACCGGGCGAATCGCCGCCAGCGCTTCCATGTAGCTCTTGGCTTGGCCAAACAAATTGGCCTCCACACCGCGCTTGTTGATGAGCTTGCCATCGCCTGCGAACGATTGGTAGGTGGCCACCATCACCGTCAACCCCATGTTGGCCGCGTGAATAAAACCCTTGACCGATTTGTCGGAGTAATTGACGACGTTGATCTTTTGGTTGTTGTACTCGCGCGCAAAAAAAGCCGCCGTGGTTTGCAGGCTCTTGAGCGTGCCTTGGCGAATCGCGTTACTCGGTACCAGCACAATGAACTTGGCGAGCTTGTGGCGCTGGTGCAGTTGGTGAATGGTCTCAATGAAGGTGAAGGTTTTGCCGGTGCCGGTTTCCATCAACACATCGAGCGAGAGCGTGGGTGTCAACGAGGGCACCACCTCCACGCGGCCTGCCGTGACCCCATTGTCGGCGCGAATGCGCGCGATGTTGGCCAGCAGCGCCGCCTGCGCTTCGCCCGGCAAATAAAACGGGTTGGCCTGTGGACCGGGCGGCTCAATAAAGCGCACATCGGCCAACACCTGGGTGATGCTCTGCACGGCGTGGGCCTGATAGGCCAGTCGCGTGTATTGGAATTGGGCGGTCATGGTGATTTTCTCAGACCGAAGCCAGTACCGCAGCCACAGGCAGTATGCCGCCTGAACGATTGAAATGCATGTGTTTGCAATCGAGCTGCAAAGGTTGCTGGTTCCAGCTTGGCAAAGCGAGGCTGCTCAATGTTTTCAGCGCAAACGGTGTGGTGCTGACTGTGACGGCCCCAAACAAAGCGTGAGGCAGCAATGTGTGTCCCACGCAGACCATCCGGTGTATCCAATGACAAAACGCCAAGGATGCGCCCAGTTGCGTGAAGGCCCCGCGCGGCCGCCCACTTTTGAGTTCAATCAGCAAAAATTTAGGAGCGTTTTTTGTACGATCCCACGCCACCACGATGCGATCGCAGCGCCGGTGAGCGAAGCGGTGCCCGCTTCTGAAACAAGGCCAGTCGGTCTTGATCGCTTCAAGTTTGATGCATTCATGGGTACACAAGCCGCGCGTCACAAGCGAAAATGCCACCTGATCAACCTCTTCAATCACATAATGTCCACCCACTGCCTTCGGCACATCTTTGAGTGCAGGTGGCAAAAGATCGTGAAGTGCATTGAAATAATCGCTTTCGGTCATGTACGCGCCTTTCGCGATTTGGCTGGTACTTTGACTGGTGCTGTTTTTTGGGTAAATTCGGCGGTGTCTTGTTTGGCAAAATAAATCTCTTGTGCCGCCGCATTGAGTTTCTCAATGCTCTCGTCAAACAGCGGTGTGCTGATGCCGTTGCTTGTGCTCACGGCCATGCTGTTGACGCTGCTGGCATGAAATTCATAGGCGTTGACATCGGACGCTTTGAGCCATTGGGCAGAGGTCAAACCATGACGTTTGGCGATTTCGTCGCGGTCTGGAAATTCGTCACCGAGCATCACCAAATTGCCCCACTCGCGCACCATGTAGTCCGAGTGCGTGCTGACCACCACCCGAATTCCCCTGTTGACCAGCTCCGCCAGCAAGCGGGCAATGTTGCGTTGATTCAGTGGGTGCAGATTGAGTTCTGGCTCGTTGATCATCAGGCAATCACCCGGCTGCGCGAGGTGATTAAGATAAGACCAAAGGCCAAAGAATGTTTTGGCGGTTGATGAGCCCAGATGCAAGCCCAGATCCATTTTGCTGCGCAAAGGAGCAATACTGACGGCGCCGTTGCGATCTACTTTGTATTTAACCCGCAGTACCTCCTTTTGCAGCCAAGCAGCTAGGTCAGAAAAATTTTCACTTGTTTGGCGCTTGACTTCCGGCTGCGCATTCATAAACTCAATATAGTCATGAATGGGCTGCGGATAACGTGAAACGATGATGTCTTTGAGCAGCTCGTTCGTGTCTAGTTTATCGCTTATGAGGTGATGCAAAAGTTTTGCTCGGCGATCAATCAGCTCACGGGCGAATAAGTTGATGCCAGTCCGTTCTGCCGGTAGCAAAAAGGCGCGTCCTTGACGAATTGGGCAGTAAAAATCCATCAATAGATTATTGACAGCACGCTCCACCTGTGCAATGGTCCCCCAGTCGCCATCCAAACTGAGACCAATACGCTCCCAATTGTCCGAGAACTTGCATCTCATAACCATAGGTTCCTTCTCTGGCGAGTTACTTCGCTCACCAGAAGAAAATTCAAAATTGACCAGATGAGCCTCGATCTCAGGCAAGGACAGCGAGATTTCAAAAACCGCATTGTCTGTCAGCTCGCTGTCAGCCATAAAAAACTTGGGGAGCGATAATTTAAGACCTTGCGCAATGTTGTTTTGAGCGTTTTTGATTGCTTCGGCTCCAAACCAAGATGACCCTTCAATCATCATTCTGCGCTGCTCCAGCAGCGCCTTCGCATGCTGTCGAGTCCAGTCAAAAGACGGCACGAAACGCGAGTCTATCAAGGCGTTTAGCACATACAGTGCGTAGGTCTTGCCGGTGTTGTTGCTGCCGCAAAAAATCGTCAGCGGTTTGGGTTCAATTTCCACCCGTTTTTTGATTGCACCGAAGTTTTCAATAGCGATTTTCATACCGTTTCTTTTGGTCGGCGGTCATGGCGATTCAGCCCCGCAGCCGCAGCTTATCTTCCGACAGGCCCAGGGTTTCCAGCAGGGTTTTCACGCCCATGAGGAAGTTGTTGTCTTGCACCCAAGGGGCATAGACGCTCAGTTGGGCCACGGGTGTGCCCGCTGCTTTGAGTGCGGCCAGTTGCTCGCGCAGGGTTTCGGTGTCCACCGCGTGGACGATGAACAGCACCTGGCCCGCTCGGTAGAACGGGCACGGCGCGCTTGGCTGGCCGTCGGCGTCTGGCTGCGGCGGTACGGGCACGGGCACGATGGGTGTGGACAGCGGCAGGCCCTCGGCCAACAAAAGGTTGTAGAGAATGCGCTCCAGCTGCGCGGGTTGCGGCGTGGCGATGGTGGTTTGCAGCGTGGCGATGTCGGCCTGGGTGGCTTCGGCCAGTGACTTTTGCAAGATCAGGGCGTCGGGGTCGTCGACCAGCTCAAAGACGCGAAAGCCGGTGTCCAGCGCCGGGGTGTCGTCGGGCAGCAGATCACCAGTGGGTGGGCGTTTGGCGGCGCGCTCGGCTTGCAGCTTGGCCCCGGCGCGGCGGATGCGCTCGGCGGTGATCTCGAAAATGGTGGCGTCGGGTTTGCCCAGCGTGTCGGTCACGAAGTGGTGGGCTTCTTTCTGCTTCTTCGGGTCGATGGGCTGAGGAATTTGCACCAAGATGAATTGCCGGTTGCCGCTGTCTTCGGCGTTCTGTTGCATCACGGCATGTCCAGTTGTGCCTGAGCCAGCGAAAAAATCCACGACGATGCAATTCGAGTCCGACGGATCTGTGGACATTTCCACAAATTTACTAAGAACAGCTTCGTCTTTTGGAAATTCAAAGACGTTTCCGTTCATCAGACGCGACAGACGCTCAGATGCTGATCTTGCTGGTTGGTAGTAAATGCTGGGTGGGGTAATACGGTCGGTTTCGTGAAGATACCGCCGAACCATGATGCTTTTATCGGTAATGAAAGAAATACGATTTTCTGCAACCAGGCGATCAAACTCTTCTTGATCAAAGCTCCATCCGCGATTTCTTCTAAGTGGTATTGAGTTTCCATTTTTTGGATTGATCAATTCAAATTTTCTTCCTCCTGGCGCTGTGGGGTCATCTTCTTTATACGCGCCTCTCGAATCGATATATCGGAAGCGTCTTAACATGAAGGATGGTGTTGCTTTCATCGCCCGGAACCAAGCTGCGAGATCTCTTGATGCCGCTTCAAAATCTGTTCCATGTGCCGTCCTTAACCTTTTCACTTCGGCAAAAACTGGCTCAATACCTTCTTTTTTTAATCCCCATTCACGAGGAAGCGCGTCGCGGTTTGCCGCATAGACAATGACATATTCATGCACCGTGCCGATTTGGCGAGCGTCGTTTTTATTCGCTCCTTCCCAAACCAAAACGGCAACAAAATTCTCTTGCCCAAAAATCTCATCGCACAGCAGCTTCAACTGCGCTTGCTCGTTGTCGTCAATCGAAATAAAAATCACGCCGTCGTCGCGCAGCAGGTCTTTGGCCAGCAGCAGGCGCGGGTACATGAACGAGAGCCAGCCGCTGTGGGTGCGGGCGCCGTAGATGTTTTTGATGTAGTCGATGTTGTCTGCGGCGTAACCCAATTGAGCGAGCACCTCGCTTTGGCGGGTGGTGAAGTTGTCGCGGTAAACGAAGGCGTCGCTTTGGGTGTTGTAAGGCGGGTCGATGTAGATCAGCTTGACCTGGCCGAAGTAGCTTTGGCGCAGCAGGCGCAGGGCATCGAGGTTGTCGCCTTTGATGAGCAGGTTGCCGGTGGTGTCCCAATTTTTGCTGTCTTGCGGCAGCGGGTTCACGATTTTTTGCGGTGGCACAAAGGCGCTGTGGTACGCCTCGCGCTTGCCCACCCAGCGCAGCTCAAAGCCGTCTTCTTCGACGCGGATGCCGGCCGGGTTGGCGGGGTCCAGCGCCTGTTGCAGGGCGGCGGCGTTGACGCGCACGCTGCCATCGGGGGCGGTTTCAATGGCCTGGGGAAACAGCTCGCGCAGCAGTTCGAGCTTGTGCGCGGCGGGGCTGGGGGCGCTGAGGATGGGGTGGCTTGGCATGTGGGAACGGTGTCTTGCGGGGGTGTGTCAAGCCAGGGGCTTGACTTGCGTTGCGCCGAGCGGCTGTGGCGGTTCAAACCAGTTTTCGATCTGAAGACCCTCCACCCGCTCGAATTCGCGGGTGTTGCGGGTCACCAGGGTGAGCTGGTGGGCCAAAGCGATGCCAGCGATCAGCGTGTCGATGTTGCCGATGGGGGTGCCCTGGCGTTCCAGCTGTGCCCGCGCGCGAGCCGCTTGCTCGGCGCTGGCTTCGTCGAAGGCGTGCACGCGAAAGCGTTGCTGCACCGCCGTCAGCTTGTTGAGCTGACTGGCCGGATGCTCGGACTTGTAGGCGCCGGTCAGCAGTTCCCAGAGCACGGGGGTGCACAGATGAATGTCGGTGTCTTGCTGCTGCGCCATGTGCAGGCGCACGGCACCCAGGTTTTTGAAAAAATAAATCAGGATGTTGGTGTCGAGCAGGTAAGCCATGTGGATGCTCACCAGCGCTCACGCGGCAGGTCGGGCACGTCGCTGCGGCGCAGGCTGCCTGGGTCTGGGAAGTCGTCATCGCTTGGAGCGGTCATGGCGTCGATGTCGAGAAAAAAGGCATTCCAGTCTTTGGATTGCCGACGCTTCTCTTCGGCTGCGAACTGCGCAAACCACTGGCTGAGCGACATCTGCGCCCGGGTTGCGGCTTCGCGCGCGGCTTGCAGCGCGCTGTCTTCCACATAAATCGTCACTTGTCCCACAGCTCACCTCCAGACGGGTTGGATTGGTTTTGGTTGCGTTTTAATTATAAGTGGATGCCACTTGTATGTGTTTGAGCCGTGACTGCGGACGACGTTGCAACAACCGATTGCCCCAAGCTGCGCAGCACATCGTGCAGCAGCAGCACCCGGTCTTTCACCTCGGGCAGCGCGCGCTTGATGCGCCGTTTTTCGTTGCCGGCCAGCTTGATGTGGCCGAGCTTGTCCGCGGCGGGGCTGAGGGCGTTGAGGATGGGGTGGCTGGGCATGGGCGGAACGGCTGGGACGGCGCTGGGCGCTGGGCGCTGGGTTCAGAAAAAGACAACGGTGTCGCTGTAGCGGGCCACTTGCGCGTCGTGTGTGATCAGGCGCAGCGGCTCGGCCAGGGCTTGGGCCACCAGCAGGCGGTCGATCGGGTCGGCATGCAGCGCAGGCAGATCGGCCACGGCCAGCACATGAGCGGCCTCGATGTTGAGCAGGCGGTAGCCCGACTGCTCAAAGTAGACCTTGGCCTGCGCGCCGGTGACGGGCATGTCGCCTCGCCCGAGGCTGTGTTTGATGGTGATTTCCCACAAGCTGGCCACGCTCACCCACACGGTGTTGGCGGGGTTGGCGATGCGTTCGCGCACGGGCGGTGGGAGTCGGGGGCTGTCGGTGATGGCCCAGAGGGCCACGTGGGTGTCGAGCAGCAGGTTCATGCAGCGGCGGGTTTTTGGAACAGCTGCGCCACTTCGCTGTTGTGGTCATCAATGTTGTCGGGCACGCTGAATTGGCCTTTCGCCACACCCAAGCGTTGCCCGGCGCCACTGTGTTCCATGGGCACCAAGCGGGCCGCCGGGCGTCCGTTGCGGGCAATCACGAACTCGCGCTCGGTGCCTCGCTCCAGGCTGTCAACCAACCGGGAGAGGTTGGATTTGGCTTGCAACATGTTGACGGACGTCATGGGGGCACTCCTTGGGGCTGTGATTAGCCAAGCTTAGGCTACCCGAGTGATCGTCATGTGCACAGCCTTGCGGCGCTGACACACCCAGCCTCAAACAGTGGCAGGCTGTTTCACCGGTTGCCCCAGGCTGCGCAGCACATCGCGCACCAGCAGCACCCGGTCTTTCACCTCGGGCAGGGCGCGCTCAATGCGCAGTTTCTCGTTGCCAGCCAGCTTGATGTGGCGGTTTTTCTGGATCAATTCAATGATCTTCATCGACTCGATCGGCGGGTTGGGCTTGAAGGTGATCAGCGTCACGCTGGGGGTGGCGTCAACCTTGATCACGCCGAATGGCGCGCTCAACACGCGAAGCCGGTGCACGTCGATGAGGGTTTGGGCCTGCGGCGGCAATTTGCCGAAGCGGTCGACGATTTCTTCCAGCAGCGCGTCGACCTGCTCGGTGGTTTTGGCGGTGGCGAGCTTCTTGTAGAACGACAGGCGCAAATGCACGTCGCCGCAGTAGTCGCTGGGCAGCAGGGCGGGGGCATGCAGGTTGATGTCGGTGGTCACGCTCAGAGGGCTGAGCAGGTCGGGTTCGTGGCCGGCTCGCAGGCAGCGCACCGCTTCGTTCAGCATTTCGTTGTAGAGCTGGAAGCCCACCTCCAACATGTTGCCGCTCTGGTTCTCGCCCAACACCTCGCCGGCGCCGCGAATTTCCAGGTCGTGCATAGCGAGGTAGAAACCCGAGCCGAGTTCCTCCATCTGCTGGATGGCGTCCAACCGCTGGCTGGCCTGCTTGGTGAGACCTTCGATGTCGGGGACCATGAGGTAAGCGTAGGCCTGGTGGTGGCTGCGCCCGACGCGGCCTCGCAACTGGTGCAGCTGCGCCAGACCAAACTTGTCGGCGCGCGCCATCACGATGGTGTTGGCGGTGGGCACGTCGATGCCGGTCTCGATGATGGTGGAGCACAGCAGCAGGTTGTAGCGCTGCGCCACAAAGTCGCGCATCACCCGCTCCAGCTCGCGCTCGGGCATCTGGCCGTGGGCAATCGCAATCCGCGCTTCGGGCAGCAGCTCTTCGAGCTTTTGCTTGCGGTTCTCGATCGTGTCAACTTCGTTGTGCAGAAAGTAGACCTGCCCGCCGCGCTTGAGCTCGCGCAGCACGGCCTCGCGGATCACGCCGTTGCTCTCCGAGCGCACAAAGGTTTTGATGGCCAAGCGGCGTTGCGGCGCGGTGGCGATCACGCTGAGATCGCGCAGGCCTTCAAGCGCCATGCCCAGCGTGCGGGGGATCGGCGTGGCGGTGAGCGTGAGCACATCGACCTCGGCGCGCAGGGCCTTCATCTGCTCTTTGTGGCGCACACCAAAGCGGTGCTCCTCGTCGATGATGAGCAGGCCCAGGTCTTTGAACTTGGTCTTTTCGCTCAGCAGCTTGTGCGTGCCGACCACGATGTCCACCGTGCCGTCGTTGATGCCTTTTTGTGCCGCTGTGATTTCCTTCTGGGAGCGAAAACGGCTCATCTCGGCGATCTTCACCGGCCACTTGGCGAAGCGGTCCACCAAGGTTTGGTAATGCTGCTCGGCCAGCAGCGTGGTGGGCGCGAGCAGGGCGACTTGGCGCCCACCGGTGACGGCCACAAACGCGGCGCGCAGCGCGACCTCGGTCTTGCCAAAACCCACGTCGCCACAGACCAAGCGGTCCATCGGGCGCGGGCTGATCATGTCTTGAATCACCGCGTGAATCGCGGCCCGCTGGTCGGCGGTTTCCTCGAAGCCGAAGTCGCTGGCGAACACCTCGTAGTCTTGCGGCGAGTAGCGGAAAGCGTGGCCCTGGCGGGTGGCGCGGCGGGCGTAGATGTTGAGCAGCTCGGCGGCGGCATCGCGCACCTGCTCGGCGGCTTTGCGCTTGGCCTTGTCCCACTGGCCGCTGCCCAGGCGGTGCAGCGGTGCCTCGTCGGCGCTCACCCCTGTGTAGCGGCCGATCAGCTGCAGCTGGCTCACCGGCACATAAAGCACCGCCTTGTCGGCGTACTCGAGGTGCAGGAACTCCATCAGCGCGGGCGTGCCGTCGGGGTTTTTGTCGCCCATGTCCAGGTTGACCAGGCCGCGGTAGCGGCCGATGCCGTGGGCGCTGTGCACCACCGGGTCGCCCAGGCTGAGCTCGGCGAGGTCTTTGATGAGCGCATCGACATCGCTCACTTGTTCCTGTTTTTTGCGCCGGCGCGTGGTCGGGCCGGCGGCGAACAGCTCGGTCTCAGTCACGAAGTCGATGCCGTGTTCGACTGAGGAAAAACCGACGTTGAGCGCGGCGGTGGCGATGCCCAGCTTCTCGTCGCTGCTCTCGAACTCGGCCAGCGAATCGAAGGCGGGCGGGCTGACCCCGCTGGCGCGCAGGAAGTCGAGCAGGCTCTCGCGCCGGCCATCGCTCTCGGCCAATATCAGCACCCGGTGCGCGGTGTTGCGCAGGTGGGCTTGCAGGCGCGCGAGCGGGTCTTCAGCGCCGCGCACCACCGACAGATCACCCAACTTTTGTGCGAACGCGTTGTCTTCGGTGTCTTGCAGAGCGGGGCGGATGGCGAGCTGCGCGTGGGCGTTGGCCTGGGTGTAGAACTGCTCGGCGGAGAGGAACAGCGATTCGGGTGGCAGGGCGGGGCGGTCGGGGTCGGTGCGAACCAGGCGGTAGCGGTCTTGCGTGTCTTGCCAGAAGCGCTGAAAAGCGGGTTCGAGGTCGCCGTGGAGCACCACCGTGGCCGCGTCACCCAGGTAATCGAAAACGGTGGCGGTTTCTTCGAAGAACAGCGGCAGGTAGTACTCGATACCGGCGGTGGCCACGCCGTTGCCCATGTCTTTGTAAATGCGGCTTTTGGTCGGATCGCCCTCCAGCAGCTCGCGCCAACGGCTGCGAAATTTCGCGCGGGCCGCGTCGTCCATCGGGAATTCGCGCCCGGGCAGCAGCCGCACCTCGGGCACCGGGTAGAGGCTGCGCTGGCTGTCGGGGTCGAAGGTGCGGATGCTGTCGATCTCGTCGTCGAACAAATCCACCCGGTACGGCACCAGCGAGCCCATGGGGAACAAATCGATAAGACCGCCGCGCACCGCGTACTCGCCCGGGCTGACCACCTGGGTCACATGCTGGTAGCCGGCCAGGGTGAGCTGGCCCTTGAGCTTGGCCTCGTCGAGCTGCTGCTTGACCTTGAAGTGGAAGGTGTAGCCGGCCAGGAACGCGGGCGGTGCCAGGCGGTACAGCGCGGTGGTGGCGGGTACCAGCACCACGTCAGCCGCAGCGTTGCTGTCGTTGGCTGGGGCGTTGGCCCGGTTGTGGATGCGCCAGAGCGTGGCCAAGCGCTCGGAGATCAGGTCTTGGTGCGGCGAGAAGCTGTCGTAGGGCAGGGTTTCCCAGTCGGGGAACAGCGCGCAGCGGATCTCGGGCGCGAAGAACGCCATCTCATCGATCAGCCGCTGCGCGTCGTTGGCGTCGGCGGTGACGATGGCGGTCAGGCGTCCAGCGGCTTTTTCGCGCTGCGCCAGTTGGGCGAGCAGCAAGGCGTCGGCGGCACCGAAGGGGCGTGGCAGCGTGAAGCGTTTGCCGGGGTTGAGTTTGGGCAGGTCCATGAATGGGATGGCGCGGGCGAGGGTGGTCGACACGAGCTGAGTTGGCGGGGCGAAGGCAAGCGTCCATGACAAAAACCCCCTATCTCAGCAGACGGGGGGTGTGATGGGCTGATTCTAGAATGCGCGATGACCATGCACCCTGACGCAGCCCCTTTGTCCCCCGATGCCGAAGTGGACACTGCACGCTGCTTTGCCCTGCTGCCCTGCGCAGGTTTGGGCGCTCGCGCGGGCGGCGACACCCCCAAGCAGTACCAACCGCTGTTGGGCCAGCCGATGGTGCTGCACACGCTGGCCGCATTTCAGGCCGTGTCCCGCATCGCCCAAGTTTGGATTGTGGTGGCGCCCAGCGACCGATTTTTGAGCGTGGACTCAGCGGGCGTGACGCTGGCGCACTGCGGCGGCGGCAGCCGGGCTGAGAGCGTATTCAGCGGGCTGCAAGCTCTGCGAGATGCGGGTGCGAACGCCACCGACTGGGTGCTGGTACACGACGCGGCGCGCTGCCTGATCACGCCGTCGCAGATCACCGCGCTGATGGATGCTTGCGAGCCCGATCCGGTGGGCGGGCTGCTGGCGCTCAAGCTGGCCGACACGCTCAAGATCGAGGCGGGCGGTCGGGTGGTGGCCACCATGGAGCGCGCCGACAAATGGCTGGCGCAGACGCCTCAGATGTTTCGCATTGGCCTGCTGCAAGCCGCGCTTCAGGCGCAAGCTGCCACCGAGTTTGCGGGCGTGACCGACGAGTCCAGCGCGATGGAGCTCGCTGGTCACGCGCCGCGCCTTGTGGCGGGAAGCGCGCAAAATTTCAAGGTCACCTACCCGGAAGACTTTGCCTTGGCCGAGGCCATTTTGAGGAGCCGCCTGTGAACCCGAGTTTGTTGAATCTGCGGATCGGCGAGGGCTGGGATGTGCACGCGCTGGTACCGGGCCGCCCGCTGATCATCGGTGGCGTGTGCATTCCGCACCACTTGGGGCTGCTCGGTCACTCCGACGCCGATGTGCTGCTGCACGCCATCATCGACGCGTTGCTGGGCGCTGCCGCGTTGGGCGACATCGGGCGCCATTTTCCTGACACCGATCCCGCGTTTGGGGGCGCTGATTCCAGTGCCCTGCTGGCCGAAGCGGCGCGCCGCGTGCGGGCAGCGGGCTTTGAGATCGTGAACCTCGACAGCACGGTGATCGCTCAGGCGCCCAAATTGGCGCCTCACATCGCGGCCATGGTGGCGCAGATCGCGCAGACCTTGGGAGTGGCGCTGGGTCAAGTGAACGTGAAAGCCAAAACAGCCGAGCGGCTGGGCCCGGTGGGTCAGGAGCTTTCCATCGAAGCGCGGGCGGTGGTGCTGCTGGCAGCCTTGCCACCGGTCGCCTGAGCTGGTTCCTGGCTACTGGCGGCGGCCTTGACTTCTGGGGGCGCCTTGTCCAGTTTCATGTGGGCTGAGAGGCCACCGGTACTGCTGTTGGCCAGCACAAAGCGCCCGCCCATGCGCTGCAACGCTCGCTCCACAATGGACAGGCCCAGGCCGGTGCCAGTGGCCTCGCTGCGCGAGGCATCGCCTCTAAAGAACGGTTGCGTCAGCTGACTCAAAATGTCCGGACTCACACCGGGGCCGTGATCGCGCAGTTTGATCAGCACCGTGTCGTCTTTTTCTTTGGCTGCGATCTCGATCGTGACCGTGCCCGTGACGGGGTCTCTGCCGTAGCGCTGCGCATTTTCCAGCAGGTTGGCAAACACGCGCTGCAACTCCACCGCATCCCCCATCACAAACGTGTCGGGCGGGATGCTGATGGTGACCTGTGTGCTCCGGTCGGCGCCAAGCACGAAAGTGGCAGCGTCGACGATTTGGTTGAGGTTGACGCGATCGGGTTGCAGATTGTCGGGTCGGGCGTAGTCCAGAAACTTGTCGATGATGGCGTTGACCTGATCGATATCGGCCGCCATGTGTTCGCGCGCTTGGAGGTCAACCACGCTCATTTCGGTCTCCAGCCGCAGCCGCGACAGAGGCGTGCGCAGGTCGTGTGAGATGCCCGCGAGCATCAGCGCTCGGTCCTGCTCGATCTTGGACAGGCGCTGCGCCATGCGGTTGAAGTCGACGTTGACCTCGCGAATTTCGCTGGTCGACACCGTCTCATTGAGCTGGCTGGAATTGAAATCGCCATCGCGCACCCGGCTGGCGGCAGACGAAAGCTTTTTGAGCGGGTGGTTGATCAGGCGTGCGATCACGGCAGCACCGGTGAGCGAAATCAAGACGGCTGTGCCCAGCCAGATCAGCCAGGTGGTGCCCGCCACCGAGCCGATCCGCGAGGGGTCGGTGAGCAGCCAATAAGGATCTTCGTCGATGGAAAAGCCGATCCACAGCCCGGACTTGCCGTTCACCTCGCGCGCCACCACCGTGTCCGGCCCCAGACGAGCCAGCAGGCGCGCGCTGATGTTGCGGCTCAGCGAATCGAGGTTGTAAAGGCGGAACGTGTCGCTGGGTTCGCGCGGGGCGATGCGCAACCCTTCTTCGTCGGCCAAGGTCTTAATGAGCGAGACGCGCGCGATCGAATCGGAATGCACCAGCGCTGCCCGGCTTAGGTTCACCAGAGAGGCGAGCTGCTGCGCACTTTGCAGCGCGCGCGGTTCGTATTCGAGCGCGCGAAACGTTTGCAACCAGGCGACGATGCAACCCACCAGCAGCACCGAAAGAAAAAAGAAGGTGCGCCAGAACAAACTGACGCCGCGCTTGGGCCGCATCTCCAGGGGCGCGGGCGCGGTTTCCAGTTCGGCTGGTTGCGTTTCGAACGGAACGCGCGATTCCAGGTCGTGCATCACGCGGTTCCGTCAGGCACAAACACGTAGCCCACGCCCCAAACCGTTTGCAGGTAGCGCGGCGATACAGCGTCTTCTTCGATCAGCTTGCGCAGCCGGGAGACCTGCACATCCAGGCTGCGATCGAACGGCTCGAACTCGCGCCCGCGCGCCAGCTGCGCCAGCTTTTCCCGCGACAGAGGCTGGCGCGGGTGGCGCACCAGCGCCTTGAGCATGGCGAACTCGCCGGTGGTCAGCGGCAGATCGGCGCCATCCTTGCGCAGGGTGCGCAGGCTCAGATCGAACTCGAAGGGGCCAAACTTCACCACTTCCTGTTCTTGCGAGGGCGCCCCCGGCACCTCAATGGGCGGACGGCGGCGCAGCACCGCATGGATGCGTGCCAGGAGCTCGCGCGGGTTGAAGGGTTTGCCCAAGTAGTCATCGGCACCCACTTCAAGGCCAACGATGCGGTCCACGTCCTCGCTTTTGGCCGTCAGCATGATGATGGGCGTGCGCTCGCCATTGGCGCGCAAACGTCGGCAGATCGACAGGCCGTCTTCGCCCGGCATCATCAGGTCGAGCACGATCAAATCCACCGACTCGCGCTGCAACAACCGGTTCAACGCCTTGCCGTCTTCAGCTAGCATTACCTCGAAGCCCTCTTGCATCAGGTAGCGGCGCAGCAGATCGCGGATGCGGACATCGTCATCGACCACCAGGATTTTGTTGGGGCGGGTGTTGATTTGTGGCATCGGAGCAACTTCCAAAATATGTAACAACGGCCATTCTGGCAGCGCCAAGTGCTTGTCACACCACGTTTTTTGGTTTTTTGACAAGGTGTTACAGATGTTGCGGCACGCCCGCCCTTGCCAGTTGCACCTGGTCTCGCACAATCGGGGCTGATCCTCGAATTGGAGAACGACATGAAAAAGCATTGGACGATTGGTGTACTTTTGTGCGCTTTGGCCGCTGCGGCGAACGCCCAGACGCCATACGGCGTGCGACCACAAGCGGGCACCTTGGGCACGCCGTCGATGATTTTGCCGATCTCGATACAGGACGACGATCACAGCAGCGCGCCGCAACTGCGCGATGTGCTGCGCCAGCCGCTGGATGGCATGCAGGAACCGGGCGGCAAACCTTACCGCCTCTCACCGGAAGAGCGCCATCGGTTGCGCGAGCAGTTGCGCAGCCAGCCTTTGGCTGAGCAGGGTAGAGGCGGCAAGCCATGATGCGTGTGCCCAGCACCTTGCATTCTGCGAGGCTCTCTCTGCAGGCCACTTGCCTGATTTTTGCTGTCTTGGCGTGGCCCGCCCATGCCGAGACGCCTGCAATCCCCGCCAACGTGGTGCAGATCGCCGCCAGCGGTTTCACCGAGGTGCAGCAAGACTGGCTCACCATGCGCCTGGGCACCACCGAAACCGGCCCCGACGCGCTCACCGTGCAAAACCAGCTCAAAGCGGCGCTGGAGACGGCTTTGCGTGTGGCCCGAGCCCAGGCACAGCCGGGTTTTTTGGAGGTGCGCACCGGTCAGTTCAGTCTTTACCCGCGCTACAACAGTTCTGGCAAGGTCAACGGCTGGCAAGGCAGCACCGAGTTGCTGCTGGAAGGGCGCGACATCGCTCGCATCACCGAGATCGCTGGGAAGATCTCGACGCTCACCCTGGGCGGCGTGTCGTTCAGCCTGTCGCGCCAGGCGCAGCAGCAGCTGGAGTCGGAGGTGCAAACGCAAGCGATTGAGCGCTTCAAGGCGCGCGCTGCCGAGGTGACCAAAGCCTTTGGCTTTGCCGGATACACGCTGCGCGAGGTGTCTATCAGTTCAGCCGATCAGGGACTTGACCGGCCCATACAACCCCGCATGATGGCCATGGAAGCCAAAGCCGCGATGAGCGACATAGCGGTGCCGGTCGAAGCGGGCAAAAGCATGGTCAATGTGACGGTGTCGGGCAGCATCCAGTTGCGCTGAGCGTTGGCGCAATCCGCCCAAATGAAAGGCCTGTTTTTGCAGGCCTTTTTTTGTAGACGCATGGGCGTCTGCCGATGTGATGGGATGCGCTTATTGCGCGGTCCAGCCGCCGTCCATGTTCCAGGCCACGCCGCGCACGTTATTGGCCGCCGGCGAGCAGAAAAACACCGCCAACTCGCCCAACTCGTCGGGCGTGGTGAACTGGAGCGAAGGCTCCTTTTCGCCAAGCAGGCGCTTCTTGGCTTCTTCGTTGGATATGCCCAGGGCCTCGGCTTTAGAATCGACCTGTTTTTGCACCAGCGGTGTGAGCACCCAGCCGGGGCAGATCGCGTTGCAGGTGACGCCGGTGGTGGCGTTCTCCAGCGCGGTCACTTTGGTCAGGCCGACGATGCCGTGCTTGGCCGCCACATAAGCCGACTTCTCGGCTGAGGCCACCAGCCCATGCACCGACGCGACATTGATGATGCGGCCCCAGTTGGCCTTCAGCATGGACGGCAGCGCCAAGCGGCTGGCGTGAAACGCGCTGCTGAGGTTGATCGCCAGGATCGCATCCCATTTCTCAACCGGGAAGTTCTCGACCCGCGCTACGTGCTGGATGCCTGCGTTGTTGACCAAGATGTCCACGCGGG
>Ga0335395_10000671_pt1 | contig 21463 bp, 14 predicted proteins | sample MAT02_FD_205744 | JGI IMG/M metagenome (GOLD analysis project Ga0335395, IMG submission 205744) | Freshwater microbial communities from Lake Fryxell liftoff mats and glacier meltwater in Antarctica - MAT-02 (spades assembly) (version 2) ...
GCGATTTCCAGGTCGCCTACACGCGCGCACTCGGCGAGCGCTACGCGCCGCTCGCGCGCGCCGTCGCGACCCCGCCTCCATCGCGCGGGCAGAACAGCCCTGCGCCTGCGGACGAGCCCGCACATACCGTCCGCGCAGGCGAAACGCTCTACGGAATCGTGCGTGCGCGACTCGCGGCGATGCCTATGGACGCAAGTGCCAAAGCGTCGATGCAGGGCGTGAAACAACTCGCGCAGGCGAACCAAATCCAGAACCCCGACCGCATCTACGTCGGGCAGACGCTTGATCTGTCGGCGCTCGCATCATCCATGGGCCACCAAACGGCACCCACGGCCGGGCGCATCGATCGATCCGCGACCGCCACCGTGACCGCCACATCGACCGTTGCCGTTCCCGTTCCCGTTGCCGTTCCTGTTCCTGTTCCCGTTCCCAGTGAAATTGATCAACCCCAGCCGTGGCACTGGGAAGAGTCAGTGCCGGAAGCTGCCGCATACATCACGGCCGAAGTGGCGGCAACATTGCCGTTGACAACTGACGCGCTGCCGCCGGTGATCACGAGCGATGATGATGCTGTGGCGGTGGTCGATGCCAGCGCCCGCACGCCGCTGGCGTTGCGCGAGGCTGCTCTTTACGAACAGACTGCGTCGATCACGCTGGCGAAGCCAGCCCAATCCGTCCGCGCGCTGCCGGATATCGTCTACAAAGGCGTCGTCGGCAAGGTGCTCGACGCAATGCCGCTCGAACCATCAGCGCGCACGGGGTTGCAGCAGGCCAACGCCGTGGTCAGCGGCGTGGTCATCGCGCGCACGCTCGGTGCCCTCACCGGCTTCGGCGCGCCGCTGCTCACCGTCGCCGGCCTGATCTGGGGCATCTTTTCGGCGCAGCAGATCAACGCGGCAGCAACAAGCGCGTCGAAGGCGATCGGCCCATCAACGCGGGCGGGCGACCCGAAACCGGTCGACGAGGCGATGCAAACAGCCCAAAACAAGCCGCCCGACACGCTCAACTAGAAAAGTGCGGAGCCAAAGCGCAGAGCCGCTTCGCGAATCCTCGGCTATGCGGCGCAGGGACGCGTCTACCGTCTTGAGGGTTCCGATGCACGGGACTGAGACGCTCCCAGGTTCAGTCGATGCGCCTGTGTCGGTCAGCCGCATATCCCGAAACGCAAGTCGATGACAGCAGAAAGTTCTGCCTGCAGTTGGCGCTGGTTTGGCCGATAAGACAGTCATCATTCTCTCGCAGCCCATCACAACCCAAGGCCGACGCTGGTGGCAATGGCGCGCGGTCGCATTGGCCGGCACCCTCGTCGCGCCTGGCCGAGGCGCGTGTGCCATGCAGCGTTTTTTTGTTCCAGCCCATGTCAGCCGGCCACCTTCCAGGAGCAGCCAATGCCGAAAGCCACCCTTGCGATCCTGGCACTGCTGTGGCCAGCGTTGTCCTGGGCGCAAGGAATTCCGACCGTCACGCAGTGGATCGCCCTTTTTCAGGAAGTCCACCAGCATCCGCTGTTCAGGGACCTGAAAATCAGCTATGCCAAGATTCCGGTTGAGGACGCCGGTTACTCGCCGGTGGGTGTCATGCCCAGAGAAGGGCAGGACTGCGTTATCGCCATATCGGAGGGCGACAATCCCAAGATGGACCGGATGATGGCACTGACATCCTCGCCCGAAACAGCGCGCACATTCTTGCTGACCATTGCGGCGCACGAATTGGGGCATTGCTTTCGCATCCGCAGCAGACACCTGTCTTTGCAGTTGTGGGAGCGTGTGTACGCGACATCGCCAGGCTCTGCAGAGCGCCAAGGCATGGAAAAGGTGATTTCCATCGAAGAAGCATACGCCGACGCGTATGCGTTTGCCTATATCCGCGATGCCCATCCGCAGATGTACACGGCGATGTTCAGGGTGATGCACAGTCTTCGGCACAATCCGTCTTTCGCGAGCCCGTTCTACCAGGTCGAGCCGCTGTACCGGCAGCTCGACAAAGGCGGCCTGGATGTGAGCCTTTCATTGCAGATGCAGGTGGAGGCCGTCATGGGTGCGTCCGGGTTCCAGGCGCCAAAAGTCGCTGGCACGGACATCTCTGGCACCCAGCGCGCAAAGGTCAGACCCTACGCACGCGCCGGGTACAGCTTCGAGCGATGCAGCGGCGACGATCCTGGTTACCGTGGCAAGAACAGCGAAAAAAGCAGGTATGACCGCTGATGCCTTCATGGTGAAAACACTTGGAGAAGCCACTGAGCGAGCCAGTCTGCGGGAGCCATTCACACAGGACGCCCAGAGTGCTCAGGACGCAGTCCGTGAGACTGGGATGGCCTACCGATTTGATGACGTGCGTGCGTATTTTGTCGTCCGCGCGCGCGGCGAAAACCCGCCGCGCCCGAAGCTCAAGCGATGGCGTGGCGAAGCGCGCTGATGAACAAGCCGGCGAGCGTCGATCTTGCTCCGGCCGCGTTTCGGGACTTCGAGCGCCTGGAAGACTTTCTGGCCGATGTTGACGATCCCCTGGCAGGCTTCCTGCTGCCGTTCATCATGGAAGCGCTGGCTATCTTGGCCCTGCAGCCAGGCATCGGCCGTCCCGTGGAAGGGCAACAGCGCGAACTCATCATCCATCGAGGACGCGGCGGTCACCTGGCGCGTTACAACTACCAACGTGCAATCGGCCACGTGACCGCATTGCGCATTCGCCATCAACGCGAATCGGGTTACACCCTGGAAGAAATCCAGGTTGCGGGCGTCCAGGTTTCATGCGGTTGCAATGAACCAGCCGCTGCGCCATCCATCACGCCATGCCGCTTCAGGCCGGCAGCGCGCCGGTGGCCTTGCTGCCCAGCAACTCCCTGAGTTCGTCGCCCGACAACACCTCGCGCTCGAGCAGACGCGCCGCCATGGCGTCCAGGCGCGCGCGGTTGCCACGCAGCAGCCGCTGGCAGGTGGCCTGGCTTTTTTCGAGCAGGGCACGCGCTTCCTTGAGCACCGCACCCTGGATATCCGGGCCCAGCAATTCGGGTGGTACACCGGCCACGCTGAGCAGCCCGAACGCGTCGGAGAATCCGAGTGAGCCCACCATCTTGATGGCCAGTTCGGAGGCGCGCTTCAAGTCGTCCGAGGCACCCGATGACACGCTGTCAAATACCAGCAGTTCAGTCTCGCGGCCGGCAAGCGTCATGGCCAGACGGCTCGTCAATTCGGATTGCTTGTACAAGGGGTCTTCGTTCTCGCGGGTGATGTAGGTCACGCCCAGCGCCTGGCCGCGCGGCTCGATCGTCACGCGTTCCACGACGCCGGCATTGAGCCAATGTCCGACCAACGCGTGGCCGGCCTCGTGGTAGGCAATGCGCGTGCGGGTTTCCTGCGTGAGCAGGCCGCTCAATGACGACACCTCGCCGCCGAGTTGATGTGTTTCAATCGCGCGCAGCAGGTGCTCGGAGCTGACAGACTCGGCCCGCGCCTCGGCTGCCGTGGATGCAGCTTTGTTGACCGTGTTGGCGATTTCGGCCGGCGACAAGCCGGCAGTCATGCGCGCCATCGCGGCAGTGTCGGCCGAGCCATCATGCGCGACGCGCCCGATGTACAGATCGAACAGGCTCTTGCGCTCGGGCAGGGTCGGCAACCCGAGCCGGACCAGCATGTCGAAGCGGCCCGGTCGGCGCATCGCTTCGTCGATGTTGTCCTCGTGGTTGGTTGCGGCCACCACCACCACGTTTTCCAGGGCGTCAAAGCCGTCCATCTCGACCAGCACGCGGTTGATGATGCGGTTGAGCTCGGATTCGGCACTGCCGTTGTCGCCGCCCCGCGAGCGCTTGCCGATGCCATCGACTTCGTCGATGAAAAGAACACACGGCGCGCTCTTGCGCGCCAGCTTGAACAGATCCTTGACCTTGCCGACGCCGACGCCGTAAAACGATGCCGTGAAGTACGAGCCGTCCACCGAGATGAAGTTGGCCCGGCTTTCGCCCGCCAGCGCGCGCGCGAGCAAAGTCTTGCCGGTTCCTGGCGGGCCCACCAGCAGCACGCCGCGCGGCGCGGCGGCACCGAGCTTCAGATAGTGCGAGGGATCATGCATGAATGCCTTCACGCGGTTCAGCGCGGCCTTGGCTTCGGCGTTGCCGATCGCGTCGGCGAATCGCGTGTCAGGCCGTGTGGCCAGCCTGGACGCAGCGCCACCGGCGCTGATCTGCAGCTTGAATACGACGAACATGGCCCCGATCATCGAGGCCACCAGCAGCAGCGGCGCGCCCAGGCCCTTGACCGCGTCCATCCAGCGGTGGCCGGTGGTGCGAGCATCCACCGCGATGCTGACCAGCGGAAAGCCGGCAGCGACACTCTTTTGCGCCAGCCCATCCAGTGCGGTGCCGATGCAGCCCAAGGCGGTACATCCGGGCGCGGTAGAGCTAGCCTTGTCGCCGTTCTTGAGCGTATACAACACCAGCCCGGGCTGCGCCGTGGCAAGCCCGACGGCGGCCACCTGATCGGCGTCGAGCAAACGCCGGAACTCCGAAATGTTGCGCTGGTGTGCCAGCCATTCGTCAGGCGCGCTTTCAAAGCGCAGCGCTTCGGGGCTCTTGCGTGCGTTGGTCTGCGACGTCGCCCATTCGTTGAGCGCGACCAGGCCGATCAACAGCGCTGCAAGAGCCACGATGGCCAGCGAAACGCGCGGATTCGCGCGTGCACGCTGCAATAGGTTTTTTATCATGGAAGCCGGGGAAAGATCAACGATGACGAACGAATCAGCCACTGAGCCCCCAGCCCTGCCTTGCGGCAGGCCCCCCGAGGAGGTGCAAGAAAACTTGGGGCGGCCCGGCGCTTTCTGATGAGAAGTCAATGGCTCTTCAAGGCAAAACGATAACATCGGTCATGTTCTGGCTGGCGCGAAAAAGAGGTAGCTTCTGAGCCTATTTCCGCGCCTGGAAGCAACATCACGCCGTCTGGGCTTTTCCTGCCGCCGTGTCACTTGGCCCGGTGGGCCGCATGTTCCCGGTGTGCGATGTAGAGCGTGGAGCCGAAGATCACGGCCGCCCCGACCCAGACCCAGCGGTCGGGGATTTCACCGAACATGGCATACGCCAATATGGCGACGAAGGGAAGACGGGCAAATTCCAGCGGCAGAATCGCGGACGCATCGGCCAGCGCGAAGGCGCGCGTAAAACACAACCAGCCCGCTGTTCCCAGCAATCCCAGGCCGACCAGCAGCACCAGGTTGCCAGCCGAAGGTGTGGTCCAGACCAGCGCGGCCGGCAGGGCAGTCAGGATCGAGACAGACAGGCTTTGATAGAAGACGATCGTGGTGGTGGGCACGCTTGCCGACAGGTGCTTGACCAGCACCGTCACACCGGCGAAGGTAATGGTCGACGACAAGACCAGACCGGCACCCAGGCTGAACGGCACTGCGCCAGGTCTGAGCACAATCAGAACGCCGACAAATCCGATCGCGATGGCAATCCATCGCCGCGCTGGCACCTTCTCGCCCAGAAACAACGCTGCTGCGATGGTGCCGAACAATGGTGTGGCGAAGGTCAAAGCCGAAGCGTCGTTGAGCGGCATGATCGACAGCCCATAGAAGAACGCCAGCATCGACACCAGGTGCAAGACACCGGAGGAAGCCAGCGGCACGATAGCACCCGAGCGCGGCAGGGCCCGCGTGTTCCAAAACACCAACGCGGCCACGCTGACAAAACCAAAGAAGCAGCGAAAGAAAGCAATCTCGAACGGATGGATACCACTGTCAGCCACCAGCCTGATCACGCTGTTCTGCACTGCGGTAATAGCGGCCGCAGCGAGCATCAGCAAGATCGCCTGCTGCACCGGACGAAGCGATGTTGCCTTCATCGGGCCGCCGTGGATGCAGACACACTGCTGCGGTCAGATATGACAGCTTGTCGCAGGTGCACGGCGATGGCCCCACCTGGCCGCCCGACGCGGCGGTATCGATTCCCGATACCCCCAAGACATGAACTCAGCCGCCGCCCAGCACGCGCGCAGAGGGTGACCGCCATCCAACGCAAATGAACCATCGCCCCGACCGCATCGCCATGGTGTATCCACGTGCGGGAATTTGCTTCCGGGCAGCAGTGCGGCAGGCGGGTGACGTTGATGGGGACCATAGGGTGCAAGATATCGTAGTTCAGTTCCGCCATAGCTGATTTCCGGTGCGCACCCGGGACCATCGTCGACTAGCGCACGAAGGCTTGATCCGTTTGGTCTTTGCGCGCCAGGTCCCGAATGGCGAAATCTCGTTTGACCCAGATCAAAGGAACGCCATGCGCGAACTTTACCAGCGACCAGGCGTGGTCCGGGTGAATACACTTGTGCACAACTTGAAGGAGAACGTCATGAGTTTGGGCACCATCTTGTTGCTCGTTCTGAGAGCATGAACACACTGTTCCGCTTGGGGTCGGACCCGAAGGGCCAGCTGCAGGTTCGGCGGCCGCGCGCCGATTCGTTGCCGTCGCTGGTCTTCCCGCCGGCGTCCACAAGTGGCGGCCTGCCGCTGATGGAGGCGCTGAAGCGGCGGCGATCGCAGCGCGAGTTCGCCCCCACCCCACTGTTTGCGCAGACGCTGGGCGACCTGTTGTGGGCAGCCTGCGGCGTCAACCGCCCGGCCCTGGGCGGGCGCACCGCACCGAGGGCGATGGATTCCCAGGAGATCGATGTCTACGTGGCCTTGCCTGCGGGCCTGTACCGCTACGAGCCGGTCGGCCACCTGCTGTGCCTTGAGGTGCCCCGGGATGTGCGCGCCGAGACTGGAAACCAGGACTTCACCGCAGAGGCACCGCTGGATCTGGTGTACGTGGCCGACAACAGCCGGGTGCAGCTGGTGCAAGACGCGCAGCGCGAGGACTACGCCCACACGACGGCCGGCGCAATGGCGCAGAACGTGTATCTCTACTGTGCTTGGCAGGGCCTGGCAACTGTGCTCCGCGCCTGGATCGACCGTGGTGCGCTGAGGGCGGCGATGAATCTGGGCGTCGACCAGCAGGTGCTGCTGGCCCAAACGGTAGGCTATCCCAAGCCCGACCCCGTGGTGTGACCGCTATCCGGGCGATGTCATGCAGATGAGGCGTAGACAACGCGCGGGCACAGAACGACCACGGCGAACGCGGCCCGCGTACGAGGCCTGCGCGACTGCATTCAGGCTCGCATGGCATGCATTGCCTACGAGTTCCACTTCGCCCACGAGTCACGCGGTCGCAAGGGAAACTTCCTTCTCGACTTCCTCAATTTCAATCGCACAACGGTGGTCCGGGGATGGCGATTCGACGCCCTGGTCGTGGTCAGCGCCGGCGTCGTGCTGTTCCGCAATTTCGGCGGCGAGCCAGACAATGAGCGAGTCGAACGTCAGGTCAACCCACTTGGACCATTGCAATCGGGCGGCGAATCCTTGGCCAGGCAGATGTTGCAATAGCAGGGATCGCCAGTCAGATTCCGAGCACAGCCTTGGCGCGTCTGAGATTTTGCAAGCGGTCGTCGAGGCCGTTGAAGCCCCCGTTGATGCGTTTGGTGACCGCCTTGGCGTCGTCCATTTCAGCCAGTCGGTCCACGCCGCGGTCCTTCCAGAACCAGCACGACACATCGACCGCGACCACGGGGTCGGTGGACAGACGCTCCGGCTGGGCTACGTAGTCGATGCCGGCGAACTTGCTGTAGGCGGCATAGTTGGCGCGGCCTGTCAACTGGATCAGGCCCCGCCCCTTGAAGCGTCTGCCGTCGCCGGGTTTTGTGTTGCCCAGGTCGGTCCTCCCTTCGTATGCAGCGCCACTGGCGATCTCCTCGGTGTACAGGAACGACATCGACTCGTGGCCGAGCTGTGCAATGAAATGGGCCATCTGCAACGGCGAGGTAATTCCATACTTCACCATTCCGGTCTTGAGCGGTTCGAAATTCAACTCGATCCTGCTTTTGGCGGCCAACGGCAACACGATGGCCAGCTTGTCCTTGGTCGGGCCGGCGGGCAAACCTGCCAGCAGGGCTGCGACGGTAGCGTCGCCCGGTGCCACCAGTGCGTCCGATTCGGGCAGCCCCATGACCGCCTTCTCGAACGCCTCGATGCATGCGAGGGTCTTGCGGCCGATACGCCCATCCGTTTCCAGCGCCAGCGGCTTGGGGTCGGGGAACCGGTGGAGATTGAGATTGAGCAGTATCTGAATGGCGGCAACGTCGGCCAGATCGTTGCGCGCACCGCGTCCTACCGAGCTTGAAATACACATGATTGCTCCTCCTCGTTTGCGGCTGTGCACAGGAGGCGAGGGTATGTGCCGGCCAGCGGTGTGTCAACAAGCCTGAGGCTGTGCCTGCCCGAGGATGGGGGTGGGCCATGTAGTATTCCGAAACACCACCAGAAAAAGCCCGCCATGCGCCAGCGTTACCGCCGCAAGCCCGATCAAGCCGTGACCGCCATTCGCCTGCAGCTGGAATTCGACGGCTTCACCTACCGCAAGTGGGGTGCGGACCAGCGGGCTCGGGCGGGCGACTGGCTGGTCGAACACGATGGCGAGGTGCACACCGTGGCGGCCGACAGCTTTGCCCGCACTTATCGAGCGGTCGGCCCTGGCCGCTGGCTCAAGACCACGCTGGTCTGGGCCGAAGCTGCCACCCAGGACGGCAGCGTGGCCACCCAGGAAGGCCGCACGCATTTCAAGATCGGAGACTGGCTGGTGTCCAACGAAGCCGACGGCAGCGATTCGTATGCAATACGTGCCGACAAGTTCCAGCAGTTGTATGAGTCGGAACCCGATGGCAGCTGAACACCAGGCTTATTTCCGGCCGGCCTTTGGATTGCGAGCTGGCGCTCGCTTGACAGGGGTCTTTTTCCTGGCCGTACTTTTTGTGGCGGGCACAGCGCGCTTGACGGGGGCCGATGCCGGCGCTTTCGCTGGCCGGTCGCCCCGGCTATTGCGGCCGGGGTGAAGGCGTTGGGTCAGGTCGAGCAGCCGGTCGGCGATTCTGCGCAGCGGCAAGCGGCGCTTCGGGTCTCCGGTCAGCGACAAGGCATCGGCAAAACGCGACAGCAACTCCATCTGGGATGCCATCGAATCGATCTGGGACGGTTTCACGATCACATTCGACAACGACAACGCATAGGCACCCGCAACCTCGTTCAGCACCGCCAGGCCGGCGTCCCCGGTGGACCCCAGCGTACCGTCGAGCATGCGTTCGACCAGCAAGGCCTCGGCCTGCATGATCTCGTCCCATGGGTCGATGCCGCGTGTCTTGGCTTGCGCAGCGGCATTGGCGCACTGGCGCGCGACTTCGATCGCGGCTGCGCGCGGTGCATCCGCCGCGTCCGGTGCAAGCGCCTCGATCGCGAGGCGATTCAGTGCCTGGTAGTGCAAAAACTGGCCGCTGCCCGGATTGCGCTCGGCCGCGCGGTAGGCCGCCGAACTGGCTCCCAGCGCCGCTGCCATCGCCTTGCCGGACGCGGCGCGCTCGGTGGCGCTGGCCTGCGGGTTCAGAATCCTTTGCGCGTGCAGGCCAGCCAGGCGTTTGTAGGCACTCCCCAGCAACGCGCTGCGCTCGGCGTTGAACGGCGGGACCAGCGCGGACCCGGTTTGCGCCCGTACCGACAGCAGCGTGTTGAGCCCATCCAGGCGACCGATGGCGGTCTCTATCAGCGCTTGCCCCGACTCGACATCACCCGCCGTGCCGGTGGGACCCTTCAGCGTGCCTCTGCGTTCGCCTAGCCGTGCCTCGATGTTGGCGAGTCTCTCGATATCCCGGATCGGTACCTGTCCAGCATGGTCTTCAGCCTGAACCGCGAGCAGGTAGGAAGCGCGCGCCTTTTCGAGCAGGTTCAGGTCGAACCAGGTGGCGCCGATGGCCGACTGCAACTGCGGAAAACCAAGCCACCCGGGAGGGCAGCGGTCTCTCAAAGTCCGCTCGATACGCTGCGCCTGCGCACGCGAGGCACGTTCGTCCTGGCGATCGCGTTTGCGCGACAGGTCCGCGCGAATACGTGCCAGTTCGTCCAGCAGTTCCTCGGGCGACGCGTAGCCCTCATCCATATCCGGCCCACCAGCCCCGTCGGCGCGGGGTTCAGCCAGCCAGCCCGGTTCACCATAGGCCTGGAACGCACCCCAGGTGATGTCGTTTTTGTCGAGGTCCCAGACCACTTTGCGCGCCTCGAAGACGGCGTCGCCGAAAGGCCTTCTGCGCAGCAACAGGTGTTCGTAGAACGCCTCGCCGAAACGTTGTGCCTTATCGTCGCTGACTGCCCATCCAGCCACCACCACGCAGCGCACACCGATTTCAATCAACTCGCGCGAGATGCTGGCTGCCAGCTTGTTGCCCTCGCGTCCGAACTCGACCTGGCCCAGGTGACAGCAGTTCAAAAAAACCACCTCGGGCACGGTTTCCATGGCCGTGATCTCCGCCGCCGTGATCAGCAATCCGTCGGACAGCAGTACGCCGCTGCGCCGCAAGCCGTCGTTATGCGGCAGGTCGAAAACACCATGCGCCGAGATGTGCATGAAGCGGTACGGGCGCCGGTACAGCGCGGCCAGCACGTCCTTGGCGGGGGCCTCGTCGCCGATCACCTGCACCACCTCGTAACCCAGACCCTTGAACACGGCCGCCACGGCAACCGCCTCGGCCTGCGCGCCCGGCAGCGGGGGCGGAGCGGTCATCGGCCGCTGGGGAGTGCCCGGAAAAGCCAGGGCGAATCCCTCGCACGACGGGTTGCCGATCACCAGTGCCGTCCGTTCTATCCCTTCACGTACCTGGCGCCTGAAGTTGTTGGACGACAGTTGACGGACGACGGCGGTGCGCAACGCCAATGGGCGCTTGTCGTCGTCCTGGCGCAGTGGATCGTCGGCCAGCATGAGCTCCCAGGGCAGGTTGGCCGTGGCGCTGTCCACCACCAGCACTACCCGGTCCATCTGGCGCGCGGCTTCCTTGAAGTCGTGCGGCACCATGAGCTGGAACAACATGCGGCCGAAGTCTTCCTGCCATACCGGCGTGCCAATCTGTTGCCGCACCAGCTTCTCGATCAGCCCTGGCTGGCGCTGCTGCACCACCGACTCTGCGCGCGCACGTTGCCCGACGTAAAGGAAACGCAAGCGCTCGGCCAGCACCACGCGCGAAGCATCCCGGTCTGCGGCTTGCGAACGTGCCACCACCGCCATGTTGCCGCGTTCTTCTTCGGGACGATCGGCATCGGTGATGATCAGCCGCGGCCAGTAGCTGTAACCCGGGCCGTCGAACAGGCGCTGGCGGTATCCGTCGCCCTTCTCGAGCTCGCCACGCAGTTGCAGCGAGGTCCCCATGCGCTCAGCCATCGAGGCCAGCCGCGGGCCGAGCTGGCGCAGTGCGTAGACAGCGGTGATCGCGGTATCAAGGTATAGCTCGATGATGTCGAGCTGGGTGACGCGGATGTTCAGGCGCGTGGTCTCGTAGAACTTCGCGTTCGCCTCGATCACGCCCCGCACCAATGCCTCAACCGAAGCGGCTATGGTCAGGTTGGCGCTGGAGTTGTAGCCCAGCAGCAAGGTGGCCAGCGACATCTCGCGTTCGCTCTTGCCCAGCACGTCGGAGGTTTGCAGCAGAAAGCGCAACACGCCGGTGCGTACCGCCTCGGTCAGCGCGGGCAGCGACAAGGCACCGTCGTAACGGCCCAGGCCGGTGACGATGGCACCGGTCAGGCTGCCGCGCCGGCGCTCGTATGCGTTGGGCACGCGCAGCACCGAAGTCGCGGTCCCCAGCGGCCCGGTGTAGAGCCCGAGGTTGAAGCGCTCGCTCAGGTCGCCGCTCAGCATCTCGCGGTCGATCAGTGCCTGCGGCCCGGCGATCGGGTCTTGTTCGTAGTGGCCGACCATGATCGGTTGCGACACAAAGCGCAGGTCCGTCGCTTTGACGGTGACCTGCAGGCGGCGCTTGGCGCGCGGCGGCACGCGATTGCGCAGAGAGCCGCCCATCAGAGCGCGCTGCAACGCGTCGGCATCGTCGGCGATGGGCGGGCCGGCGTCGTAGGTCACTGGTGTCGGCTGCTCGATCGCGCGCACCGCTGGAGGCTGCATCGACAGTCGCGATGTGGTGCCCGAAGTCAACAGCTCGACCAGTGCAGGGAAGTGCTCCTTGGTCGCAAGCAGGTCGCCGTGTTCGGCCGCCATGTAGTAAAACCCGCCGATGCCGCCGATACGGCCCGACTCCCAGGTCACGGTTCCGTCGCCGCGCGTGGTGCCGACCATTTTCAGGCGGCCACCTTGCTCGCGTATGCCGCAGGGCGTGTTGCGTGCGGTGCCGAAGACATACACGCTCTTGCTCTCGTACTCGGCGGGCAGCGCCGGCTTGGCCGTGCCGTCAGCGGTCCAGAGCCAGCTCGCCGAATCGAGCACCGCCTGCGAAGGCTGGCCGACCCGACCGTTGCCGAACCAGAGGTCGCGTACCTTCTCCTTGAAACCGCCCCAGGTCTCGGTGCTCTGGAAATCGAACAGTTCGCCGCCCCCTTCCTGGCCCTGGAAGATGTCCTTGAAGCCGGGCTTGGGCAGCAGCTGCAGTGCGCCGCGGAAACCGGCCACGATGTCCAGTACACCTTGCATGTCGTGCGCCATATCCAGCCGCACCAGCGTGCGCAAGGTATCGCCCTTGCCGATCAGGTTTTCGACCATCGAGTGCGCGCCCTGGTTCGGCGTGCCGAGCATCACCAGCCGCGCGCCGTCGCGTGCCATCAGTTCGTCCATCACCGCACGGCGCTTGTGGATCGTCGCGCGCACCACCAGTCCGCCCATGCTGTGCGCCAGCAGGCGGATCGGCTGCTTCGTTTCCTTCAGCAAGCGGTCCAGCAGGGCGCCGAAGCGCTCGGCCAGCACGTCCAGTGGTTGGCGCCAGTCGTAGGCGAATCGCTCCACCCGGTGGCTGCTGGCCAACTCGTTGCACAACTTGCCGTAGAACATGGCGAACAGGTCATCGGCTTCGACGCCGACCTGACCGAACGCGATCTTCTGAAGTCCACCCTTGGCAATGTCCAGCGGGTCAAACCAGACGCGGTCGTCCTTGCCACGTTTAAGGTGGGAGCCCATGACACCGGGCAGGACAATGACCACCGGCCGGTCAACCGCGGCGGCGTCGCGCGTCGATGCAGCCTGCAGTGCGTCGGCATATTCGGCTGGGCTCGGCAGTGCGCGGAAGGCGTCGATGCGCTCTGGCTGCTCGGCCACCAGCCAGTCGCGCAGCGCCGTGCGGGTGTCGATGTTGGTGAAGTAGCGAAAATGCGAAACATCCGCGCCGCGGTCGAACAGCACCTTCGCGTCTGCCTTGGGGGCGACTCCGGCCAGCATGGCAACGGTATCGACAACCAGGTCGTTGTCGGTGTTGTCAAAAAACAGGAAGTCGGTCAACAACACACCCAGGCGCCTCAGCAGGTTGCCGCCTTCGATGTCGCCGGCAATCACGGCCATGTGAATGCCGGCGCGTACCGGGGCGTCGCGCAACAGCCGGGCCATGGGCGAATCGGGCAACATCGCTTCGATGCCGGGCACCAGGTGGGGGTTGGTGCGGTTCTTCGCGATCTCGATGACAACGCGTTTGAATGCGGAATAAAACGGGCTGCCGAAGAAGAAGGGCACCTGGCCTATCAGCGTCAGCAGGCCCGACAGGAACAGGTCGAAGTTCGCGCTCGCCAGCCGCGTTCCGTTGGCTGGGCTTGCAACGCGGACGTAGCGTTGCACGACGATCTCGCGCTCGCCCAGCAACTTGCCCAGCCGGCGAAGGTCCGCGCGCTGGTTCGCATGGGCGGTTTTGAGCTCGCCGATGACGCGCTGCGCCTCCGCGGCATCCGCGTCGCCCGTGCCCTCGAATGCATAGGCATAGCCGTCGATCAGCGCATCGAAGTCGCCCAGGCACATCAGGTCGGCCACCAGCCCGCCGCGCGAATGCGACACCAGGCTGATATGGGCGCCTTTGGGCAGGGCCTCTGCGAGCGCCAGCGCGTTTTCTATCGGGCTTTGGGACAGGGTGCGATGTTCAAAGGCAAAAATGCCGCCGCTGAACTGGCGTTCGAACATGCTCCACAGATCGCGGTCCGCGCTGCGCAAGTCGCCAAAGCTGCCCTGTGAACTCGAGCCGGTGCCGTGTACGAAAACCAGCATCGGCTTGGTCTTCAACTCTTGCGGATCGCAGGCGGCAAAATCCGGTACCTGCAAGTCTTGCGGATTACCGGAGGCCCCGACCCAGCGGTAGAGGCCGGGCTTGGCAGCGAGACGCGACTCGATCGCCGCCATCAAGGCCTTGGTCCCCAGCCAGCTGACGCCAAGCTGCGCGGCCTCGGCCACCCCTTCACCTTTCAGCAGGTCCAGGGCCTTGTCCAGGATGCTGTCGCCCAGAGGCTGAGTGACCAGCGTGTACACCTTGCTGATCAGACCTCCGGCCGCGTCGCCCAGGAAACCGCGCTGCACCGTGCCTTCGGCGCGCAGCTTCTCCAGCAAAATTTCGCCGTTCGGCCCCAGCAGCTCGGGATGGGTCTGGCTCAGGGTGTCGCGCAGCCGGGTCGCGCTGCTGATGAAGGTGCTGCCATCGGTCAGCTCCAGCACGACGATCTCATCGCCCTGCGCGGCGTGCGCCTTCTCGGCCACTCCCTCTATCGCTGCGCGCGCGCTGGCACCGACATCGAAGTTGCCGGTTGGCCGGAGGTAACCGGCAGGCAGGAATGGGTCTTCGTCCTGCCCGGCCGAGCGGGCGGCGGGCTTTAGCCAGGGCGGCAGTGCCGGCGTGTTCTCACGCCCCTGGAGTTTGAGCGTGATTTTTGGCTCGGCCATGGTAGCTCTCCTTGATCGTTGCCTGCCCTGCGCCGGTGGCGGATGCGAGACCAACTGAATATTTTGCGTTTGCGGGCGACCGCGCTACCCACGATCCAGGGACTTCGGGCATCACTCTCGGATGGCAGGCAGGTTGGTTGATCGCCACGTGCCAGGGTAGTTGGCGATGCCGATGCACACAGCGGTTTGAACCACAGTGACCTCCTCGCCCGTCGACTTCTGGCTGTCGGTGGTCAGTATAAATACGCCCATTCGGGTTGACAAGGATCGATAGGACCTGCTTCTAACCGAATACCATGGCCGACATGACCGCCATTTTCCTGTCCTATCGCCGCGACGACAGCGCGGGCTTCGCCGGCCGGTTGGCCGATGCGCTGGAGGCGGAATTCGGCCCCGGCAGCGTGTTTCGCGACGTGGACGACATCCGTCCCGGTGAAGATTTTGTGCAGGCCATCGAGTCTCATCTGCGCGATGTGAGCGCAGTGCTGGTGATGATCGGCCCGAACTGGCTGGGTGCCAGCAGCGGCGCAAGGCGGCGGCTGGATGATGCGGGCGACTTTGTCCGCCAGGAAATCCAGGCTGCTCTGGCTTCGGGCAAACCGCTGATCCCCCTGTTGGTGAGCAATGCCACCATGCCCCTGGAGGCCGACCTGCCTGCCGCCATCGCGGGCTTGTCGCGGCGTCAGGCCGTGGTGCTGTCCGACAGCCATTGGCGGGGCGATGTGGAACGATTGGTGAAGGATTTGCGAACGCTGTTGCCGGGCGCCGGCAAAGTCCCGGTCACACGGCGCTGGGTGCCTGCACTGGTCGGCGCAGTCATCGGGCTTGCGGCGATGGGTTGGGCGTTCCAGGCATGGCGACTGCCGCCCCCCGCGGAACTGGCACAACCTGCCGCCTCGTCCGCCCCAACCGTTGATGTGACCGGACGCTGGACAGCGCGGGTGAAATACGACTGGGGCGATCAGTACGATGAAGTTTTCGAGTTCAAGTACCTCGGCGATGCCCTGCACGGCACGGCCACCTACCTGACCGGCCGGCTGACCATCGAGCAGGCCAGGCTGAAGGGCGACTGGATCAGCTTTGTGACCCGTAGCCAGGAAATGCTGGGCAGCGATGCCCCGCGGAAAGACGTCACCCATCGTTATACGGGCCAAGTGACGCCCGAGGGGATTCACTTCACCCTGGAAAGCGGCGGAGGCTATTCCATTCACCCGCCACTCGCGTTCACCGCCCAGCGGGTGCAGAAACCGTAGGCGAACAGGGGCGGTCTCAGCCGTTCATGCTGACGCCGCGAACAGGCGCGTCAGCAACGGCCTCAGCGCCTTGCTGCTGTCTTCCACCTGAAACAGCTGCAAGATGGGTTGTGCCAAATCGCGATTGGGCGAGACGCAAGGCAGTTGGTCCCAGAGTGAACCCAGCAGGCTCTTGAGATCCTCGGTATGGGTGGTGCGATCCACCAGCAGTACGACGCGCGCCAGTGGCACCTCGCCCAGCAGCATGGCCAGTTCGAATTCGCAGCCGCGGTTTTCCTTGCCGAATCCGCGCAAATCCATCAGCACGACAGCGCTGCGCTGGGCCAGCGCGCGCACGGTGGCGCGCCAGGTGTTGTCGTGGCAGAAAAACTCGTTGATGCGATAACGCCCGTCCGGATCGCGCTGTTCATCCAGATTCTGCAGCCGGGTTTCCAGATCGTTAGGGCTGACAACGAAACCCTGGCGCAGTTTGCCGCTCCAGAACGCCATCAGTTCGTCCGGTTCCAGCAATGCGGTCGCCAGGTCGGTGCCACCGATCATGTTGATCGGACCCGCATGGCGCCATGTTTGCCCCACCTGGTCTGCAAGGGTGCGTGCGCGCTCGGCGTGGCCGAATACACGCAACAGCAGCATGGCGTGCGGTTGGCCCGGCTGACCGGCCAGGTCAAAACGACGCAGACTCAGGTTGAGTGCGAGCTTGTAGCCGACAAACGCCAGCAGGAACCAAAAACTTCCGACCCCTGAACTCCCCATCTCGAACAGGATTTCAAGGGCGGTTATGAGCAGCCACCAGCTATCCAGGGTGAACATCTGGTCGCTTGCCTGCTTGGTCTGATAGCGACGTGCGGCGCGTCGCAGCAGCAGCCAGACCAACGCACCGCAGGCCAATATGACGGCCAGCAACACATAGTGTCTCGATGCAAACAGGGCAACGTTTCCGGTCGACAGGACGGTGCATCCAATCAGCATGAAGCCAAGCTGGGCTGCCGCCATGACAACAATCGAAACAAACAACGCAGTCAGCCCCACCGAGCGCCAGGCGCGGTTTGCCAGCAGCACAATGACCCCCGTTGGAGGTCCCATGATGATGGCCCACAGCAGAAACAACTCGCCGAAGCCGGGTTGAAAACGCAGGTGGAAAGCCTCGGCGATGATTTCCAGCATCAACAGGAATGCGAAATAGGCCCCGACCAACATTACTTGATGCCTGCGGGTGGCAGTTGCAGTCATCATCAGCACCGCGACCACCGGCCATGCGAACACGGTCCATACGCTCAGCGTGCGAAAGAGTTTGAACTCCAGCCCGTTGAGCCAGAACAGGATGGCAGTGGCAAGGGTGGCGTGAACCAGACCGGCCAGCACATAGGCCATGCTCAACCGCCGCATGGAATGGATACTTGCAGCCAGATCCGATGATGCCGCCACCGTGAATTCCGACTGCGCAACAACGGCAGTTTCCAGAGAACGGTTGGGTCGAGAAGCCGCCAGCGGCTCGGGAACCGGCGCTGCCTCGCGGGCTGCCGCACGCATGGCTCGCCCGACGGCCCAGCGGTAAAGAAATAGCGTTGCGACGGTCAGTGCGATGGCAAGGGGAATGGCACTGAGAAGAATCCCCAGCGCAGCGCCATCCCATTTCAAGGTGCATTCGGGAGCAAGGTTCACGGCAGCCTTTTGGTCGGATGATCCCAAGCAAGCTTAGCGCAGGTCTGGCAAGCTGCGAGCCTGGTGCCCAGCCCTGCCGATTTCGCCAGATGCTGAACATGAGCGAACTGCGCCACTTTCCACCGATGCGCCCTTCTGCGGGCTTCGCGCTTGTATTCGCGGGATTCGCCGCGACCGCTTCATTGGCAATCACGATCAAATGGCAGTCGACGGGAATGTGTATGGGAAACTTACCGTCATCGGCGATCTACTCATCGTGTCTTTCAAGGAGCCATGAACATGAAATGTCCTGTGTGCAGAGCGGCGGAACTGAAGCACGACACCCGCGATATGTCCTATGCCTACAAGGGTGAAACCATGACCTTGCCGCAGGTCACCGCCTGCGATGAATCCCTTTTGGATTTGCAAGAAACGGCTCGCACGATGCAGCTGATGAGGGATTTCCGCAGAGTTGCTGGATTTTCTCGACTAAGGTGACAAGCAAGACAACGTTGGAACCGACCTTGCAGCCGCCCATCTGAAGAACTTGCCACTCAAGTCGTCCCTGCCTCATGGGGAGTCCATGCTGGGCAAGGACCACAAGCCCGCAGCGACAGAGGTGCTAATCCAGAGACTGCAGCAGGAAGGCTGGTCTTTTTCTGGTAACCAGTGCGCCGCAACAGGATGTTGGCATCCAGAAAGATGAGCAGCGGCGCGGCCATGTGTCAGCGTTGGCGCTTCGGCAAGACCGTTGCGAGTTCAGCCTCGGCCGCGTCAAACAAGGTCAGGATACTGCAGATGATGCGGATGTTGCGCGCACTGACTTCGTTCATGTTGCGCAGTATCGTGGCTTTGCTGAATACGCCGAGTGTCACGCAGCGGCACCCGGCCGACAAAATCCCACTTTCCTGGCGCGGAGCTGGCCAGCATCGCTAGCCCAAAGCGCGATCGGCCAGATCAGTAGCGGCGCGCGGTACCGTTGGACACAACCACGCGATCACCCACTCTAACGTCGCCCGCAGTGTCCTGTGTCACAGTAACGCGCGATCCATTGTTCAACCGCACTGCCAATTGCACCGAATCGGCACCTGGTGAGCGGCTGTTCTTTTCGACCTGGTGACCTGCATAGGCTCCACCTGCGGCACCAAGCACCGTGGCAGCCGTATTACCGCTGCCTTTGCCGACCTGGTTGCCGAGCACGCCGCCAACCACCGCCCCGACGATCGTGCCGGCCCCGATGCCGCTGCCCCCGATGCCGCTGCTCGACTCCTGACGAACCATCTGCATGGATTCGACAACCCCATACTGCGCATACGGATTGTTGGCGGTGGGATAGTTGGTCTGTGCGGTGTTGCTCGGTCGGCTATCAACGGTGCCGCAGGCCGTCAATGTGAGCAGGGTTGCAATGCCGGCAGCGGCAGTGATGGTTCGAATGGTAAGCATGGTGAGTTCCCTGGTTCGCGCCCGAATCGGGCGACAGGCACAAACGCCTGTCGGGACATTGTGTGGGCAGCAGCAACTCACCACCATCCGACCGAGCACCCGCAACGTGTGGGAATACGGCGCGTCAAACGCGACGTAATGTCCTACGCGACGCAGCCATCGCTGCAGTTTGTCGATCGCGCTTTACGGCAATCCACCTGAAACACGGCAGCCACGCCCGCCGCGCCGAATCACAGCATCGCCGATCGCGCCGGCAACGTTTTCCGCGCACACATCCCCCCAACCAGCAAGCACCCTGCCAGGAACAGGGCCCAGCTCGCGGGTTCCGGCACAACGGCGGCGATCAGCACCACCTGGCCATTGATGCCCATCGCATAGATGTTTCCCAGACCATCTTCACCAAACGAACTGAGCTGGTTGGGTCCGAACGGCGTGCCCAGTTCAGCCGTACGTTCTGTCAGGTCGCTCGGGTTACCACCATTGTTGCGGACGGTGAAGATCCGCCCGGATACAAAGTCGCCGAAAAAATAACTGCCATCCAGACCAGGCTCTCCAGTGCCGTGGTAGACATAACCACCGATGATGGATCGACCGAACGTCGCGTGGGCATAGTCCAGGAACGGCTCCACCGCACCTGCCGGCGCGGCGTCGGGCACTGCCGGGTTGTCCGCCGTGCCTTCGCGGGCCCGCCAACCGTAATTGCGGCCGCCCGTCACGCCCTGCAGTTCCAGGTTGATCTCTTCGCGCGCGTTCTGACCGACGTCGGCAATCCAGAAGTCACCGCTCAACCGGTCGAAGCTGTTGCGGTAGGGGTTTCGCAGCCCATACGCCCAGATGGCGTCGTTGCCGGCTACACCGACAAATGGATTGTCGGCAGGCACTGTGTAGCCACCGCCTGCGGTCGGCGTCACGCGCAGGATTTTGCCCAGCGGACTCGACAGGTTCTGTGCCAGGTTGTCCGGGTCATTGCCGCCGCCTCCGTCTCCGGTGGCGATATACAGGTTGCCAGGATCGGAACTGCGAAAACCGATCCAGCCCGCCTTGTGGTTGCTCCGACCCAGCGGTTGTGCCACCGAGAGCACCTGCTGTTCCGTCGCCGTGTCCACGCTGCTGCTACCGTTCAATGGCGCGGTGAATGACGAGACCACCGTATGGAAATTGATGTCGATGTAGTTCACGTAGAAGCGGCGGTTACTGGCAAAGGCCGGATCGAAGGCGAGACCGAGCAACCCCCGTTCGCCATCGCTGTTGACCAGACCGGAGATATCCAGGAAGGTCGATTGCAACCCGTTGTCGAGCAACTGAATGCGCCCCGCCTTCTCGACTACGAACAACCGCGTGTCACCTGCCGGTGCAGTCAGGTAAACCGGCGTGGTGAACGATTGCGGCAAGGGCTGCGATTGCAATGCCAGCGAAGCCAACGGCGCGGTGGCCCAGATGGCAGCGGTGATGGTGATGAGTCGACGCATTTCTTTTTCCTCCCAGGATTGACAACGAATGAACGGCCTGCACAGTCTGGCCTGAGTTCGTCGATACGTCAACTGGCGCTCTGCCACTGGCGCTCTGACACGGCGCTCTGACACGGCGCTCTGAACCTGCGCTCTGAACCAGTCCCGTTGCTACCGGGCAGCCTTGCATGCGCTGGCGCGCATCCCGCATCGCGCGTGGCTCAAACCTTTGTGGATTCGCCCGCTTGCTGCATTGCCCACATCTGCGCATACCGTCCGCGCGCCTCGATCAACTGCGCGTGGGGACCCCGTTCCACGATACGCCCGCCATCCATCACCAGAATTTCATGCGCGTCGACCACAGTTGACAGGCGATGCGCGATCACCAGCGTGGTCTTGCCGCGCGCCACCGCCCGCAGCTCGGCCTGGATCGCGCGCTCATTGGCCGAGTCCAGTGCGCTGGTCGCCTCGTCGAAGATCAGGATCGGCGGGTTCTTCAGCAAGGTGCGGGCAATCGCCACCCGCTGCTTCTCGCCGCCCGAGAGCTTGAGGCCTCGCTCGCCGACGGTGGCCTGGTACCCGGTCGGCGTGCTGACGATGAAGTTGTGAATATGCGCCGCACGCGCAGCCGCCTCGACCTGCTCTTGGCTGGCACCCGGGTTGCCGTAGGCGATGTTGTAGGCGATGGAGTCGTTGAAAAGCACGGTGTCCTGCGGCACGATGCCGATGGCGCGGCGCACGCTGGCCTGGGTGACGGCGCGGATGTCCTGACCGCCGATCGTGATGCGTCCCTGTTGCACGTCGTAGAAGCGGTACAGCAGGCGCGCCAGCGTCGACTTGCCCGCGCCAGAAGGCCCCACGACCGCCACCGTCTTGCCGGCGGGAATGTCGAACGACACGTCGCTCAGGATCGTGCGACTGGCTGCTGGCGC
>Ga0335395_10000672_pt1 | contig 21458 bp, 13 predicted proteins | sample MAT02_FD_205744 | JGI IMG/M metagenome (GOLD analysis project Ga0335395, IMG submission 205744) | Freshwater microbial communities from Lake Fryxell liftoff mats and glacier meltwater in Antarctica - MAT-02 (spades assembly) (version 2) ...
GCCAACGCCTACGCCTACGCCTACGCCTACGCCGACGCCTACGCCTACGCCTACGCCTACGCCTACGCCTACGCCTACGCCTACGCCTACGCCTACGCCTACGCCTACGCCAGTTCCAACAGCATTCAAGCTCGTCGCCAATGCGCTGCAGTCAGGTCGCCTGTCGGTCGAGCTTGAACGTGAGTCGCAAAATACCTACACCTTCGACCGCAACATCGGCCCGGTTCCCATGTGTTTCGCCACTGGCCCGCTCGACGGTGACCGTGTGCAGCAGGGCGAGGACTCGCTGTCACGAGAATGGTTGCGTGTGCGTTCGAGACCCAACCTGACCAGCTGCGTCGACACTGAGCGGCGCAATGGCTGCTCCGATTTCTGAGCCGTGGCGAGGGTTGCGGTGGTTAAGGGATTGTTTGTTCGCGGCTGCTCGGTTGCAGCGCGGCCATCCCCAATCGATGTCAGGTGAGCGGCCACCGCGTTGATAGCAAAGCGCGCAACTTCGCTGGCGCCACTGGCCACGGCAGCATGGCAACGCCGCGCTCGCGCCAAGCCAGCGTTTGTGCTGCGCTGGGCTGGTGCCCGATGTGAATCAGCAGCGCGCCTGGGAAGCGGCTTTGCACAACATCGATCAACTGCGTACCGTCGTCGATGGCGTTGTTGCCAGACGCCAGCGCGCTGAGCACGGCCTGGAAGCTTGCGTCATAGGCATTCAAAGCCGTTGCTGCATCGACCAGGGAGGACATGCTTGTCACGCGGTAGCCCCACCGCTCAAGCAATACACGGTGCTTTTCCAAAGTGTGCGGGTCATCGTCGATGATTAGGCAATTGGGCTGGCTGCCTGTGATGCCGTCAATGTGGGGTTCAGCGGCCTGTCGGCTGCTCGGCCATGAAGGCCCCGAGCCGGGGAGCTTGATGGCGAACGTGCTGCCCAAGTGCAGGGCCGAGCGCAGCTGGATGTGGGTGCCCATCAGGTGTGCGATGCGGGCCGCAATCGCCAGTCCCAGCCCAAAGCCACGGCGGCGACTGGGCTCGATATCTGGCACCTGATAAAACTCCTCGAATATGCGTTGGTGGTGGATGGGCGCCATGCCGATGCCGCTGTCACGCACTTCAATCTGCACCGTACTGGGTCCCGCTCGGCGCACCGCCACCATCACCTTGCCACCCTCTGAGCGATACAGAGCGTTGTCCACCAAGTGCTGAAGCAGGCGATGAAGCAATTGCGGGTCGGCCTGCACGGTGAAGCCCCGCGCGCGCCACCGAAGCTCAAGTCGCGACGCACGCACTGGGTTTGAGAAGTGACTTTGGAGCCGCTCGAATACCGCCGCCATGGAAACGGTCGTCACGTCCGACGGGACCACCGAGGCATCGAGCTGGGATATTTCCCTCAAGTCATCGAACAGGGAGTTGATGAAGAGGGTGCTTTCCCGCAGGCGTTCCAACGCGGGAAGCTGTGAGGTCGATGCGCTGTCCAGCAGGCCGTCGATGAGCAGTCCCATCGCATGCAGCGGCTGGCGCAGATCGTGACCGGTTGCGCTCAGTTGCCGAGCGCGGGACAGCTCGACTTGCTCCACCTGAACCAGCCGCGCCAGCGCTGCGGCAGTGGCTTGGCGGACCCGCTCAGCGCTGGCGTGCTGGCGCTGGTTCAAGCGCTCGGTCAAGGCGCTGATTCGCCCACCCAGCCATAAAAATTCGCTCGGTGGCGGCGCTGGTTTTGTCGGTGCAGCCGATGCGGTAGCAGGTTCGGTCTGCGGGTACCGCACCGCAGAATGACCGGCTTCGATCGAATCAAGGGCCTTGTCCAATCGGTGGAGCGACGCCTCCATGGCGCGTGCCGACCGACGCGCCCAGACCCAAGCGCACAGAACCAGCAGCAGCACCGACGCAACTGCTGCCGCCACAGCCTGTGCTTGTGCGCGGCGGTACCCGGTGGGATCGCGCCAGACCGCAATCTCCCAGTGCGCGCTGGCGGCTGGTGGCTGGGCAGGCGTTGCTGCTTCATGGGGACCCACAGCCGCAGCGTTTGGAGACGGTGCGGACCCGTCAGCGGGAGGCCATGCCACCACAAAGCGCCTCAGACCATACAACGCGTCCAGCGACAAACCGGCGCTGAGGCGGGCGCGCTCAGGTGCGCGTATTTCAATGCGCAGGGAATCGGTGCTGCGCAAGGCTGCTTGCAACGCACGCTCCGACGGCAGCGACTCCCTTGGTTGCAGCCCGTCTGCAGATGGTGGTGCAGAAGCTGCCGCCAGCACCGACACCGCCACCTGCCATGCCGCATTGCGCCCTTGGGCCTCGAACAAAGCGTCCAGTGCACGCCACTGCCAAATCGAATAGCCAACGCCGAGCGTCACCGCCAGACACGCCATGGGCAAAACCATTTGGCGAACCAGAGCAGCCTCCAGGGTGGGATTGGGCTGGCGTTTGGACGGGCTGATGCCCCCCAGCCGTTGCCAAAGGCGCTCGGTTGCCACCGGGGTGTCACCCCGATGGGCCGTGGGCCTGTCGTGTCTGCGCCAGAACGTGGGCATTGGCAACCGAGCGATCACAGGGCGTGTGATGTGCGAGGGTTCGCGCGACATACGCTAAAGTAGGTGAGGGAAAAGGCGACCGACAACGGTTTCATCCCGCGCCCGACCGCTGCGTTTCACATGGAATGTAAGGTGGGTGCGACTTCTGCGCGATCAGGCAGATGGCCGACCTCTCGGTCCCTGTGGCATGCGAAGCGTTCGCCTGCGGCCACCCGGTTTATGGCGGACAGCCTACCTTGGGTGCCGTGTGGCCCCAAGCTCAGGCCATCGCGCCAAGCGCGTCCAACTGGCTTGCGATCGTGCTGCGCAGAACCCGGGGTGCAACGGGTTTGTACAGAACCACGATGTCGGCTTTGGCGACCTCACGCAACCGATCGGCATGGGTTTCGCCGGTGACCAAAATGCGCGCTGTCTCGGGGCCGATGCCATTGGGGTGCAGCGCCAGCGCCGAGAGAACCTCCAGCCCAGTGTCGCCGCCTTGCAGCAACAGGTCGGTCACCACCACATCGGGTGGGCTCGTCCAGCCATCGGCGAGTGCCAGCGCCTCCATCCTCGATTGGGCGACCAAAACAACAGCACCCCAACCAGAGAGCACCAGTTGCAAGCCTTCGAGAATGCTGGGCTCGTCGTCGATCACCAAAATTCGGACGCCGTGCAGGTCGGCGGTTTCGTCGGGCTGGGCCAGTGACGCGCCAGCTTGAGCGGGCGCGAGCGCGACACCGCTGGACGCCAAGTCTTTTGGCTGCATCACGCCCTGCACCCCAATGCTCAAGCAGGTACCGCGCCCCAGGGCCGACCGAAGCGCCACGTCGGCGCCCAGCAACACAGCGAGTCGTTGGACGGTGGCCAATCCCAGTCCCATGCCGCGTGGGCAGCGAGCGCTGTGATCGCGGTGCTGGGGTTCCACCTGAAAAAATTCTTCAAATACCCGCGCTTGGTGCTGCGGTGCGATGCCCACGCCAGTGTCGAAAACCTCGATAAGCACGCGCTCGCCTCGCTGCCGAGCCGCCAGCAAGATGCCGCCTTCTGTGGTGTGTCGAAGGGCGTTGGTGACCAAGTTGTTGAGGATTCGCGACAACATCACATAGTCGCAGCGCACCCATGCGTCGGTTTTGCGAACCACGAACCGCAGGCTTTGCGATTCTGCAACCGCTCGAAAATTTCGGCTCACCTGGTCAAACAACCCATCCAGTGGGAATTCAACCCATTGGGGCTGCAACACGCCCGCATCGAGTTGGGACAGGTTCAGCAGCTCCGAGAACAGCAAATCCAGCGATTCCACGCACTCTTGAATATGCACCGCGCGTTGCAGCCGCACCGGATCGGTTTCCCCTTTGGCCAGCCCGTCTGCGAACAAGGTGAGTGCGTGCAACGGTTGGCGCAGGTCGTGGCTGGCGGCGGCCAGCAGTCGGGTCTTGGCTTGGCTGGCGAGTTCAAGCTGTAAATTCTTGCGCTCCAGTTCGGCGGTGGCCTCATGAATGCGCGTTTGCAGCGTGTGCTGGCTGGTCAAAAGTGCGCCGGCCGCTTGGTTGAATCCGCGTTGCAGGTGCCGCACTTCGGCTGCGCCTTTCACAGCAACACGGGCTTCTTCGCCGACACCCAAACGGTCCACCGCCTCGCCCAAGGCGCGAATCGGGGCGGTGATGTGGCGCGCAGCCCATCGGCCCGCCAGCGATACGGCCAAGAGGCACACCGCCAACACCAGGGCGACAGTCACACCGATGGACTTGCGCGCCGCCGCAACCGCTTGCAGATTGACCTCAACCATCACCTTGCCCAGAGGTGCGCCGTTGCTGCTGACCACCGGTAATACGCTGCGCAGCGCTGACCCTCCCGAAGCGGCGATACCGCGAGCGCTGGCCAAAATTTCGCCGTCTTCCGACCAAATTTGCACCAAACGCACATGGGGCTGCATGCTGCCCAGTTGCGCCGCTTCCATCAGCGCACGCCGGTCCGTCTTGGCCAGTGGACCCATCGCTTGGTTGGCTACCTGTAGGCCCACGGTCTGCGCGTTGGCGCGTATCAAGTCGGTGACGCTGGCGAGGTACTCGCGGGTTAACACAGCAGTTACGATCAACGTGGCCACCGCAGCGGGGAGCAAGGCCAGCAGGGTCAGCTGCTGTGCAAGCGAACGCCGCACCAGAGGATAGAGCAAGCCAGAGGGCCAGCTCATGGCGTGCTTTGGTAATGGCGGTGGGAGCGAAACATCACGGGAACATGGCCTAAAGTGGTATCTTTATTTGTGCGCAAGTCTCGCGCCGAACGGGTCACACGTCTATGCTCCAGAGCCTTATTTTTGACGTTCGCGGATGGATCTGCGGATGGTGGAATTCGTTGGCGCTTTGGGCGGGACCGTTCCGTGGTGTTCTCGTCGCCCTTGCGCCGCTGCTGATCGCATTGTCACCTTCGGCCCAAGCGCAAACCACCGTCACCCCGGTGTTGCCGGCTGCGGCCGCCCCGGCAGGTGCCCAGCCCATTCGTTTCGGCATTCTTCCACTGGGCGGCGTAGCCGAATCGCGCAACGACTGGATGCCGCTGTTGCTCGCGCTTGGGCAAACGGTGCAGCGGCCCGTCTCAGTTTTGTCGGTGACATCGTACGAGGCGCTGGACCAAGCTATCAATCGAAATCAGGTCGATATGGCTTTTTTGTCGGGCAAGATGGCATTGGATACCGTGACACGCGGCCAAATGAAGGTGATCGCGCAGGTCACCCGACACGATGGACTGCCCGGGTACCGTTCACTGCTGTTGATGCGCAAATCTGGGCCTTTGAGCCATCTTGATGACATGTTGGCAGTCCCTGGGCGTTGGCGCCTGGCGCGCGGTGGCCCGCTGTCCCTGTCCGGGTTTATTGTGCCAAAGCTGCAATTTTTTCTGCCCAAACGCATCGCGATGGAGACCGCTTTCGCCGCCGAAATTGTGGGCACCCACCAAACCACCGCGCTGGCGGTGGCGAACGGTGAAGCCGATGTAGCGACCAACAACACCGCCGATTTCGAGCGGTTTCACCTGCAGTTTCCAGCCGAGGCAGCGCGTTTGCAGGTGGTGTGGGAGTCCGATCTGATCCCCCACGCCCAATTGCTCGTGCGCCGCGATGCTTCGCCGGAGATGACGCAGCGGCTGCAGAACTTTTTGGTGGGCTACGGCCAGGGCCAAGGCCGAAAGAGCGAGGCCGAGCGCGCGGTGCTCAAGTCGCTGCACAATTTTGCGGCGTTTGTTGCCGCCGACAACCATTCGCTGTTGCCTGCAGCTCGCTTGGCTTGGCAACTGGGGCGGCAATCGGCGTTGGAAGGCCAGTGGGTGAGTGAGGCCGCGCGTCAGGGCCGGCTCGACAGCCTGGATGCCACCTTTAAGACGCAACAAGTGGTGTTGCGCAACGACCCGATCAAGCCCTAACGCCGCATCCGTCTTCTGCGGCATCTATCAAGACAATTTCGCTTCTCGATAGTCCCTATGGTTTAGACCCAATGGCCCGCGTTAGGCCATACGGGAGATTTGCCCGCGCGCTGCACCACCGGAAACTGCAGGTTTCGTTTTGGCACACCTGTGCCGTCCGATGGAGCGTGAATGAATTGGCGAACCAAGGTGGTCTGGAGCGAGGGCATGCTGCTCCAGCCGCAGCATTTGCAGCAGAGTGAGCGCCACGCCGATCACAGCCGCCACCACCTGCTGCGCAGCACCCGCTGCTATGCCTGGGGTTTTACCGAGATCGAGATCGACCAAGCCGCGTTGGTCTTGGGCAAGTTCGCCTTGTTGCGCGCGGTGGGTGTGTTCGGCGACGGCACACCGTTTGACATGCCCAGCGTCGATCCGCTGCCCGAACCGCTGGACATCGGCACGACGGTGCGCGACGACACCGTCGTGCTGGCACTGCCGCTGCGCCGCCCCGGCGCCCGCGAAAGCGACGCGGAGGGCGATGATGATCTGGTGCGCCACCGCGTGATGGAGTCCGAGGTGCCCGACTCCAACACCGCTGGCGAACGCAGTGCCACCGTGCAACTGGGCCAGTTGCACACCCGTCTGCTGCGCACCAGCGAGACCACCGACGCCTGGACCACGCTGAATGTGGCGCGCGTGGTGGAGCGGCGTGTCGACAACCTGGTGGTGCTCGAACGCCAACTGCTGCCGCCCTTGCTGGACACCGCTGGCCACCCGGTGCTCCGGGGCTGGCTCGATGAACTGCTGGGCTTGCTGCGCCAGCGCGCCGAGGCGCTGTCGGGACGCCTGAGCCAGGGTGGCACCGGCGGCGTGGCAGAAATTGCCGACTTCCTGCTGCTGCAAACGGTGAACCGAAACGAGCCCTTGTTTGCGCACCTAAGCCGCACCGCGATGCTCCACCCGGAGACTTTTTATGCCCACGCGCTGATGCTGGCTGGCGACCTGGGCACCTTTCGCGGCACCCGCCGCGCCGCGCGCTTCGGCCCTTACGTCCACGACGACCTGCACGCCACCTTTCGCCCGGTGATGGATGACCTGCGCCAGAGCCTGTCGATGGTGCTGGAGCAGTCCGCCATCCGCATCGAACTGCACGAACGCAAACACGGGGTGCGGGTGGCGGTCATTGCGGATGTGGAGTTGCAGCGCAATGCCACCTTCGTGCTGGCCGTCACAGCGCAGATGCCGGGCGAAGCCTTGCGGGCGCGTTTTCCGACGCAGGTCAAGATCGGCCCGGTCGAGCGCATCCGAGACCTGGTCAATCTGGCGCTGCCGGGTGTCACGCTCACGCCGCTGCCGGTCGCGCCGCGGCAGATTCCGTTTCATTCGGGCGCCAATTACTTTGAGCTCGACACGCGCCACAGCGACCTTTGGCACCAGCTGGAGAAATCGGGTGGGATGGCCATGCACATTGCGGGCGATTTCCCCGGGCTCGACTTGGCGTTTTGGGCGATTCGTTCTTAACTGCCCAGCCACTCGCGGAATCTGCACATGACCACGCCCGACCCGTTCGCCGCCTTTGAATCGGAACGCACCGTCATCAAGCCCAAGCCGCGTGCGCCTTTGGGGAGCGCCGCCGCGCCTGCCGCAGTGCCCCCGGGTGCGCCCGACCCTTTGCCGGTTGACGTGGGCGAGCTCGCGCTGCTCAACCCGCTGGTGTCGGCGGCGGGTAAGTTGCTGATTCTGTCGTCCAAGCTGCGCCATCTGGCCCAACCGCCCAATGTGCCGGCGCTGCGCGCTCAGGTGGGCGAAGCGGTGCAACGTTTTGAGGCCAGCGCGCGGCGAACAGGCGCGTCCAATGAGTCGGTGTTGGCGGCGCGCTATGTGCTGTGTACCGCTGTGGACGAGGCGGTGGCCAACACGCCTTGGGGCGTGCAGGCCGGCTGGAACAAGCAGAGTTTGCTGGTGCAGTTTCACAACGAGACCTGGGGCGGTGAGAAGGTCTTCCAGCTCCTGGCCAAGCTCGCGCAGGACGTGCCGACGCACCGCCCGCTGCTCGAACTCATCTACAGCGTGTTGGCGCTGGGCTTTGAGGGCCGCTATAGGGTGATCGACAACGGCCGCGCGCAACTGGATGCGGTGCGTGAACGCTTGGCCGCGCTGATTTTGAAAGACCGGGCGCCCGTGGAGGCCGATTTGTCACCGCATTGGCGCGGTCAAGGGGCCGCCGTCGTTCGGGTGCGCGACGCGTTGCCGCTCTGGGTAATGGCAGTGGGCTTCTTGGTGTTGCTGGCATTGGTTTGGTTCGGCCTGCGGCTGGCGCTGAACCACCGGTCTGATACGACCTACGCGGCGCTCGCTGGCCTGCGCGTGCCCAGCGTACAGATCGCGCCGCCCGCCGTGGTGATGGCGCAGGCGCCGAGGCTGGCGCGTTTTCTCGAAGCCGAGGTCAAGCAGGGGCTGGTGACGGTGACCGACGAGTCCGACCGCAGCGTGGTGCGGCTGCGTGGCGACAGCTTCTTTGGGTCCGGCAGTGCCGAGCCGCGTGCGGCGGCGCTGCCGGTGCTCAAGCGGATTGGTGACGCGCTGGCGCAGGTTCCTGGCGCGGTGCTAATTTATGGTCACTCCGACAACCAGCCGATCCGCTCGCTGCAACACCCGTCGAACTGGCATCTGTCCAAAGCGCGTGCCGATGCGGTGCGCGATGCCCTGTTGGCCACTGTCGACCCAGCACGCATGCGCTCAGATGGCAAGGCCGACGCCGAGCCGGTCGCAGCCAACGACTCACCGGAAAATCGTGCCCGCAACCGGCGGGTGGAAATTGTGTTGCTGGCCGCCCCCGAGCGGGTGACTGGCGGGGAGCCCCAAAAATGAGCGCTGTGCTTCGCCTGTTGTTGGTGACGCTTCCCGCGCTGGCCGGGGTGGTTGCGGCCGCGGTGCTGATCTGGTGGATCGGTCCGATGGTGAAAATTGGCGCGCTAGCGCCACTCGAATCCGAGCTGGCGCGCGCTGGTTTGATCGGTTTGCTGTTGCTGGTGTTTGCGCTGCGCTGGGCCTGGCGCCGCTGGCGCGTCCGGCGCGCCAGTCAGCACCTGACCGATGGTCTGATGCGTGCCGCACCAGCCAAGGCCGAGGCCGGTGCGCCGGTCAACGAAGAGCAAAAGACGCTGGACACGCGGTTTCGCGATGCCGTGGCCACCCTAAAAAAAATGCGCCTCAATTCGGCTGGGCGCAAGCCCGGTTGGCGCGATTGGCTGTCGTTGTCGGGGGGCAATTACCTTTATGACCTGCCATGGTATTTGTTTATCGGCGCCCCCGGTGCTGGCAAGACTACGGCGCTGATCAACTCGGGCCTCACCTTTCCGCTGGCGGAGAAATTTGGCCCCGGTGCGATTGCTGGGGTGGGCGGCACGCGCAATTGCGACTGGTGGTTCACCGACGAAGCGGTGTTGATCGACACCGCCGGGCGCTACACCACCCAAGACAGCCACCAGAGCGAAGACAAGAGCGCGTGGGAGGTGTTCCTGCGGTTGCTGAAAAAGGTGCGCCCGCGCCGACCCCTCAATGGCGTGTTCCTCACAGTCAGCGTGTCCGATCTGTTGACGCAGAGCCTTGAGACGCGCGCGGCGCTGGCGGCGTCGATCCGGGCGCGGCTGCTGGAACTCGACACCAACCTGGCCACCCGCTTGCCGGTGTATGTGTTGGTGACCAAGAGCGACCTGCTTTATGGGTTCGGCGAGTACTTTGCCGACCTGGGCAAAGAGGCGCGTGCGCAGGTGCTGGGCTTCACGCTGGTGGCTGAAGAAAGCAGCCAAGTCCAGCAAAATGGCATTGTCCCGGCGTTTCAACGCGAGTTCGCGCTGCTGTTCGACCGCATCAACGACGGCCTGATCGGGCGCGTGCAGCAGGAAACCGACGGCACCCGACGCGCCGCGATCTTTGCGTTCCCGGCGCAGTTCGGCGCGCTTGGGCCGCTGTTGCAAGACCTGCTGGACCAGGTGTTTGCCGGCTCGCGTTTCGCCCAGCCGCCTTGGGTACGCGGCGTCTATTTCACCAGCGGCACGCAAGAGGGAAGCCCCATTGACCGCGTGATGGGCAGCCTGGCCCGCACCTTCGGCGTCGAGCGCGCGATGGTGCCAGCGCAACGCAGCAGCGGGCGCAGTTTTTTTCTCACCACGCTGTTGCGCAGCGTGGTGTTTCCCGAACAATGGCTGGCGGGCGCCGATCTCAAGCTGGAGCGCAAACGCCACGGTCTGCGGCTGGCCGCTGTCTCCGCCATGGCGGTGCTCACGCTTGGGCTGTTGGCGGGATGGGCTTACAGCGGCTGGCGCAACCTGGGCTATTTAGGGGCGGTCGAGGCGAAGGTCGAACCGTTGCAAAAAACGCTGGTCGGGCTGCCCGCGCAGGTGCAGAACCTGATTGAGGTCGCGCCCATGTTGCAGGCGGTCAACGACCTGTGGAAGACCCCAGAAAACCGCGATGGCGATCCGCCATTGGCCATGACGCTGGGCCTGTACCAAGGCGAGAAACTCAACGCGGCCGCGCGCTTGGCACACCAGCGCGCGCTCAACGAGGTGTTCCTGCCGCAGTTGGCCAAGCGACTGGAAGACCAGCTGCGCACCGCGGGCAAGGACAACCTCGAATTCAGCTACGAAGCCCTCAAAAGCTACCTCATGCTTTACCAAAGCGAGCACTTCGACGCCGACGCGCTGAAGGCCTGGATCACGTTGGACTGGGCGCGCAACTTGGACCGTGGCATTCCAGAAGACCAGCGCCTGTTGCTGGAAGCGCAGCTTGATACGCTGATCGCCCAAGGGCCGCCCCACGTGCCGCTCAAGATGGACGAGAACCTGGTACGCAGCGTGCGCGCTTTGCTGGCCAGCTATCCGCTGGAGGAGCGCGTGTTCAGCCGCTTGAAGCGTCAGCGCACCGCCAAAGACATTGCGCCTTTCAGCATCGCGGTGGCTGCCGGGCCGTCGGCGCCGCTGGTGTTCGTGCGCGCCAGTGGCAAGCCGCTGACCGAGGGCGTGCCCGGCATGTTTACCTTCGACGGCTACCACACCCGCTTCCAGGCCGAGGTCACCAAGCTCACCACGCTGCTGGCGCAGGAAGACCCGTGGGTGCTGGGACAGCAGCGCACTTCTGCCGACGTGGCGCGCGACTTGGCCAACCTGCCCGCGCTGACGGACCGCGTGCGTCGGCTGTATTTGGAGGAGTACGCCAAGGTGTGGGAGGCGCTGCTGGCCGACGTGCGACTGGTGCGCGGTGACGGGCTGGAGAAAAACATCGACGTGGCGCGCATCCTCTCGGGCGCCTCCTCGCCGTTGTCCAACTTTTTGCGCGCCGCTGTGAAAGAAACCACCCTGATCCCGGCCGAGTCGAAAGATGTGGTCAGCCAAGCCAGCGCCACCGTGCGCAGCACACGCAAGGGCTTGGAAGACCTGTTCGGCGGCACGGAGAGCGAGAAGCCAGCGCTGGCACCCGGTAAGCGCATCGAAAGCATCGTGGACGACCGATTCGAGCCGCTGCGCCGCTTGGTCACCGCCGCAGGCCCCAACCAGCCCGCGCCGATTGACGAAGCGCTCAAGCTCTTCAACGAGGTGTACGTCTACCTCATCGCGGTGGACAGCGCCACCAAGTCGCGCAGCGCCCCGCCGCCGGGCGATGTCGCGACAAAGCTCAAGTCCGACGCTGGTCGGCTCCCCGAACCGGTCCGCTCCATGATCGAAAACCTGAGCCAAGCGGGTGCCGTGCAGGCGAGCAGCGCCGAGCGCGGCAACCTCAGCCAAGACCTGCGGCCTGTCACCGAATTTTGTGCGCGCGCGATTGCAAAGCGGTATCCGCTGGTTGCATCCAGCACACGCGACGTGCTGCCCGAAGACTTCGGTCAGATGTTCGGCCCGGGGGGCTTGATGGACGATTTTTTTCAGAAGCGCCTAGCGGCACTGGTTGACACCAGCACCCGACCGTGGCGTTACAAGCCGGTCGCCGAGCAAAGTGGCTTGACCACGCAAGCGTTGGCGCAATTCGAGCGGGCCGCGCGCATCAAAGACATTTTCTTTCGCGCCGGCGGGCGCACGCCAGCCATGCGGATGGACTTCAAACCGGTCGAGATGGACGCCGCGATCACGCAGTTCATCCTGGATGTCGATGGGCAGCTGGTGAAATACGCGCACGGTCCGGTAGTGCCCATGGCCGTGCAATGGCCCGGCCCCAAGGGCAGCAACCAGGTGCGTGTGCAGCTCAGCCCGCCCTCAGCCACCGGCAGTTCGGGCGATACCGTCGAAGGCCCATGGGCGCTGTTTCGCCTGCTGGACAAGAACCAGCTGGAACCCGGCGATGCGCCCGAGCGCTTTGCCATCACGTTCAACATCGACAATCGCCGCGCGCGCTTTGAGGTCACCACCAACAGCGTGCAGCATCCGATCCGGTTGCGCGAGTTGCGCGAGTTCGCTTGTCCGGAGGGCCTTTGATGGACAGCGCTGCCACCTTTGTGTCCACCCAGGTGCCGGGCTGGTTTGGCAAGCTGCCGGGCAGCGGCGATTTTGCAGCGCGCCGCCTTCCCGAGTCCACCCGTCTGCAGCTCGATGGCTGGCTGCAAGCGGGCTTGCAGCGCCTTCGCGAACGCCACAGCGATTGGACAACGCGCTACCTAGAGAGCCCGCTGTGGTGCTTCCTGCTCGGCGAGAACATCGTGGGGCCTGCGCGCTGGCTGGGTGTGTTGATGCCCTCGGTCGATGCGGTTGGGCGCTACTTTCCGTTGATTGTTGTGACGCCGTGCGAGCTGGGTGACAAGCCGCTGTCCACCCCTTGGTTCTCGCGCGTGAGCGCCGCCGCTTTGGAAGGCCTGGAGCAAGACCTTGACGCTGCGCGTTTCGACACCGCGCTGGCGGCGTGCTTCCAAGACGGCGTGCACACCACCGATTCGGCCCAAGGGGTCTGCCCATCCTGGCCGGCGCCGGGCCAATCGCTGTGGCTGACCGAGCCGGACGGCGTTCGGGGATGGCAGATACGCTGCGCAGGGCTGCCATTGGGCGAGCGCTTCGACGCGTTATTCGGGTTTCTAGACAGCGCGCTGGTGGACCACCGGGGGCCGACGTGAACGACGACGTCACACGCGTGCTGCCCAGCGGCAAGCCTCCCGCAGCCAACGGCGATTCGCTGTCGCCAAGCGGTTCCAATTCGCCTGCGCCAGCCAGCGTGTCGGGCGCAGGCTCAGCCCCCACCGACAACCAAGCCACCGTCATCACCGGTGCCGCTGGCGCGCCGGTGTCGCTCCCCCCCTCGGGCAGCAGGCCAGACATTCACGAGGCTGGCGTGCTGCCAGCGGGCAGTCGGCTGGCCGAGTTTGAGATCACCCACCTGATCGGACAGGGCGGCTTCGGCGCGGTGTACGAAGCCTGGGACCACACGCTGGAACGCGTGGTGGCCATCAAGGAGTACCTGCCAGTTTCTCTCTCGACGCGCCTGCACGATGGCAGCGTGGTGCCCTTGTCCGAGCGCCACCGCGAAACCTTCGATCTGGGCATGCGCAGCTTCATCAACGAATCGCGCCTGCTGGCGCAATTCGACCACCCGTCGCTGCTCAAGGTCTACCGCTTTTGGCAGGAGCGCGGCACTACCTACATGGTGATGCCGTTCTACCGCGGCCAGACGCTGCGCGAGGCGCTCAACGCCATCCCCTCGGGCGTTGACGAGGGCTGGCTCATGCGCATCATGGATGGCGTGACGCATGCGCTGGACGTGATGCACGCCGCGCGCTGTTACCACCGCGACATCGCGCCCGACAACATCATTTTGTTGGAGGGTTCCGGGCGCCCGGTGGTGCTCGACTTCGGCGCCGCGCGCCGCGTCATCACCGACAAAACGCAGGCGATCACCGTCATCCTCAAGCCCGGTTACGCGCCCATTGAGCAGTACGCGGAAATGCCCGGTATGGCCCAAGGCCCGTGGACCGATGTGTACGCGCTAGCCGCTGTGATGCATGTGGCTGTGTGCGGTCGCCCGCCGCCGCCGTCGGTCGCGCGGATGCTGTCAGACAGCTATGTGCCCCTCTCGGGCAACGCCTTGCTGCGCCAGCGCTACAGCGCCCAGCTGCTGGCAGCGATTGACAGTGGATTGGCCGTGCGTCCTGCGTCGCGGCCGCAGTCCATGTCGCAGTTGCGTGAGGCATTGGGCCTAGAGACCAGCCCGACAGGGCCTTCCGGGTCGGGTTTGTATGCCGCTTCGCATCCGGGTGCCACCCCAACGGGCAACGCCCCGAAAACCATCCCAGGGTCGCCATCTGCATCGACCGAGGGCGCTCCTCGCCGAGCCGGGATGGTGGGCGCGGCTGCGCTGGCCACTGCCGTGCTGGTGGCCGGTGGCGGCGCTTGGTGGTATTGGACCGGGGCATCAATGGGCGACGCTGTAACGCTCAGCGCGGTGAATGTGGGCGATCGCGTTGACCCAGTGGCCGCGGCCCCTTCATCGTCTTCATCGCCACCAAAGCCCAGCAATGCGGGTGGTGCCGACACCGAACCACAGGCGTTGCCCCCACCTGCGCCCGTCCGCACGCCGCTTGAGTCAATCGCCGCAATCGCAGTGGGCGCGTCCCCCGACTTTCTCGTGCAGGCCACACCGCAGAAGCGGCAGGTCGAGATAAAAAAAGACAAGCTGTCGTTTGAGATCAAGAGCAATCGCGTGGGCTACGCCTATGTCTATATGCTGTCCTCCGACGAGAAGCTGTTCCTGCTGTTTCCCAACCTCTTGGACAAATTCAACAAGGTCACCGCGAACACCGTGGTGAGTCTGCCACGGGCTTCTTGGCCCATGAACGCAGACGGGCCGGCTGGTGCCAACCATTTCGTGGTCGTTGTCAGCGAACACGAACGCGACTTCTCCAGCGCCGGCATCCAGACAGAGGGCGTCTTCCCCCAGTTTCCGTTGGGTGTGTTGCGTTCGCTCGAAGCGACGCGTCCCGAGGGTGCGACGTCTCCGCTCTTGGGCAATCCGGAATGCGCCGACAAACCCGACTGCAAGGACGTCTTTGGCGTTGCTGCTTTCGACATCGTTGTGAAGTAACCGTCCCAGGCAAGCGAACGAGCTGCTCGCTGGGTGTTAACCATTCAAGGAGATTTTTCAATGACTTCCCAATCCACCGCCCAACCCATTCGCGCCTTGGTGATGAATGCTGCCCCGTATCGCCTGCGGCTCGCGCTGCTGGTTGGTGCTGTCGCGGCATTGGGCGGCTGTGCCGGCGTGCCCGAAAAGCAAGCGGTAGCCAGCGTTGCACAAGCGCCCACCATTTCAGTCGGGAGCAGTCAACCCGTGGCGACCAGCAGCCCGACCACTGCCAATGTGGCTGGGCAAGCTCGCACTTTTTCCACCCAGCTGGCGACTTACACGTCGGTGGGCTTTGAGGCTTTACCGGGTTGGGGCAAGGACGATGTCTCGCAGAGCTGGCCCGCCTTCCTGGGCAGTTGCAAGGTGCTGAGCAACCGAGGCGCGCAATGGCGCGATGTCTGTGATCGGGCACGCAGCGTGTCGCCCACAGATGGTGCTGCCATCAAGCGTTTCTTTGAATCGGAGTTTTCGGCCTACCAGATTCGCGATGACGACCGCAAGCCCGACGGTGTGGTCACCGGCTACTTCGAGCCCGAAATCGCGGGCCGTCGGAGCTATTCGCCACCCTACATCTATCCGGTCTATGGCCAACCGCAAGACATGTTGTTTGCCGATGCCCGCAAGCTGCCTGCCGGGAGCGGGATGGTGGCCGCGCGCGTGGAAGGCAGCAATGTGGTGGTGCAAACCGGGTTGTCCACGCGCGACATGGGTGCACCCGGTCTTTACGCGCTCGATCTGTCGGCCATCACACGCGACACGCTGGACCGAAAGGTGCGCCTGCGCATTGAGGGTAAGCGACTGTTGCCGTATTTCACCCGCGAAGAAATCGAGACCAAAGGTGCGCCAAATGCCAAGGTAATCGCCTTCGTCAGCAGCGCCACCGCGCTGTACGAGATGCAGATTCAGGGCTCGGGTCGCATTCGCCTGCCCAACGACGAGGTGGTGCGCGTCGCCTACGCCGAGCAAAACGGCCATCCGTTTCGCCCAGCGCTGGCGCCCTCTTCGCGCAAGGGCGCGGTCAAAACCCGGGGCGCGCTGATCGAGTTGGATCTCGGGGATGACGACGACACCGGCAGCGACCCCGGCGTTGTCCGAACGCGCGGCTTCGCGCTGGCGCGTCCGGCGGCAAGCGGTGCGGTCATGGTGCCCGGCCGCAAAATGGCCGGTGCCGTGATCGGCTCGGGTATCACCGATCCCAGCTACGTGTTCTTCAAAGAGAGTGACAGTGGCGCCAGCGGATCGGGTGGGCCTATCGGGGCGTTTGGCGTGCCGCTCTCAGCCGGTCGCAGCATCGCGGTGGACCCCAGAAGCACGCCGCTGGGTTTTCCGGTGTTCATCTCAACCCGCGAACCCAGCACCGGCCAGCCGATGCAGCGCCTCACCATCGCGCAAGACACGGGCGGTGCCATTCGCGGCGCCGTGCGGGCAGACTATTTCTTCGGCAACGGGCAGCGCGCCGCCACCCAAGCGCGCAGCATGAAGGAGCGCGGCCAGCTCTGGATTTTGCTGCCACTCGGTCTTCCTGTGGCCGCAGCAACAACCAAAACCCGCACCCGAGGCGGCCCTGTGGGCGCCGATTTGCCGCAATGCCTGGTGCCGGTGGAAGGCCAGTGTGTCGATGACTGATACATGCGCATTGGCGCCATCGCGTGAGCGCCTGAAGGTTGCAGCACTGGGAACCTGATGCAGCCCACATGACGCCCCTGAATCCCATTCACTTCAAGGAGAGCACCCGTGACATACGACACCCGTGGCCAACTGGGCCCCGATGAATGCTTGCGCATCCTGCAGCTGATTCCGACAACGTCTGGCACTGACTTCGTGATGTCGGTGAGCAGCCGCAATGGTGGCAATGTGGTCGAGGGCGAGTCGTCCCGGCTTTGGAATGGCCGAGCGCAGCTGGACATTGAGGGTTACTACAACAGTGTGTCGTTCATTACCAACACCGGCGGACCCATGGCTGGACTCACCAGCTCCAGTCTGATTGTGGTGCGGTACTGCGACAAAGCCACGGCGTCGCTTGGCAGCATTCTGGTCAGCCGAAACGATCAGCTCACGGTCAGGATATCGACCTACAGAGCCACCGGCGACAGGTTTGCCGCCACGGAGTCGGCGCTGCAACTCGAATTCGCGAATGCCATGCTCACGCAGCAGGCTTTGTTCACCGGTGGATCCGACGGGCGCCCCATGGAAATCTTGGCTATCGCTTACCGCAACTATGAAATTCGCTCGGCACCGCAGAGCGCCACCGGTGCGATTGGCCCCGTTATCACCTGTCAGATTTTGGAGACGTGATGAGCCAGGCGGAAATCCGGCTGGCGGCCAGCGATCCGGCGGGCGCACTGGAGGCCCTGACGCAGGCGGTGCGCGCCAAGCCGACCGATTCCAAGCTGCGCGTGTTTCTGGCCCAGTTGCTGTGTGTGCTGGGGCAATGGGAGCGTGCGCTCAACCAGCTGGTGGTTGCCGCCGAGTTGGACGCGCTGGCGATTCCCATGAAGCAGGTCTATGGCGATGCGATTCGCTGCGAGGGCGTACGCGCCGAGGTCTTCGCTGGGCGGCGCACGCCGATGGTGTTTGGCCATCCCGATGAGTGGCTGGCGATGTTGATCGAATCCCTGTTGCGCGAAGGGCGCGATGACACAGCCGCCGCACAAGACCTGCGCCAGCGCGCCTTCGACGCCGCTCCAGCGAGTGCTGGCTCGCTGGATGGCCAGCGCTTTGAATGGCTGGCCGATGCCGACATGCGGCTGGGGCCGGTGCTCGAAGCCTTCGTCAATGGCAAGTATTACTGGGTGCCATTGGCGCGGCTGGCGCGCATCAAGATCGAGCCGCCCGAAGACCTGCGCGACTGCGTCTGGCTGCCCGCACAACTGCAGTTCGAGAACGGGGGTGAGTCGCTGGCACTGATCCCCACCCGCTATGTGGGCAGCGAAGCCAGCACCGACGGCGCACTGCAACTGGCGCGCAAGACCGAATGGCGCGAACTGGCCAACGGGGTGTGGGCTGGCGCTGGCCAGCGTGTGCTGGGGAGTGACGCGGGCGAGTACCCGATCATGGAAGTGCGCGAGATCCAGTTTGATGCACATGAGAGCGGTGGCGAGGGCGGCGTCGGTGGGTCGGATGCCGCGTCCCATGGCTGATAGCGCCGCGCAGGAGCGCTTGCAGCCTTCACTGCTCGACCGCCTGACCGACCTCGATCCCAGCTCACAGCGCGAGGGCGACGACAAGCGCACCCTGACCAAGCAGGCCTTGCGCGCGGCGGTGCTGCGCGACCTGAGTTGGCTTTTCAACGCCACCTCGCACGGCTTGGATTTCGACGACAAGCGCCTGACACACGCGGCGCGTTCGGTCATCAATTACGGATTGCCTATGCTGTCCGGCCAGTTCACCTCAGGCATTCAGCGTGTCAGCATGGAAGCGGCTTTGAAGAACGCCATTTTGCAATTCGAGCCGCGCATCTTGCCCCACACCCTCGAGGTCGAACTCATCATGGAAGGCCACGTTTTGGAATCGCACAACCGCATCGGCCTGCACATTCGCGGCATGTTGTGGGCACAGCCTGTGCCGCTGGAATTCCTCATGCGCAGCCGGATCGATCTGGAAGACGGCCGTGTTGAGATGGAAGACGCTGCGCGTCCAGCGCGCTAGCGCTTGCAGCTCTCATTTTCAAGCGAACACCGCGCCATGGACCCGCGACTGCTGAACCTCTACGAGCAAGAGCTGCGCTACTTTCGCGAAAGCACCGGTGAGTTCGCTCGGGCCTATCCCAAGATCGCGCAGCGGCTTGGGGTCGAAGGCCAAGAGGTTGCCGATCCCTATGTCGAACGCCTGATCGAGGCCACGGCCTTTCTGTCGGCGCGCGTAAGCCTCAAGCTCGATGCCGAGTACCCGCGCTTCACCGGGCACCTGCTCGACACCGTTTACCCGCACTTTCTGGCGCCAACCCCAGCCATGGCGGTGGTCGCCTGCACGCCCGAGCTGGAGGATGCTGGCCTAGCGACTGGCCCAACGCTGCCCCGCGGCAGTGGCTTGCGGGCGCGTCAAGCCGTGGGTCAAAACACCCACTGCGAATTCCGCACTGGCAGCGCGCTGCGGCTGTGGCCGCTGGAGATCATGCAGGTTCGGTATTTCACCTACGCGCCCGATTTGCCACTGACGCGGCACCCGCGTGCGCGCGATATTCGCGGCGGTTTGCGCGTTCGGTTGCGCACCACCGCTGGACTCACCTTCGACCAACTCACGCTCAACGAACTGGTGCTGCACTTCGGCGGTGCGAGCGATGTGGCTTGGCAACTGCACGAGTGCTGCCTGGGCCAGCCGATTGGCGTCATGGTGCAGCCCATGGGCGCGGGTGGCGATGCGGTGGGCGCAGCGCGAACGTTACCCGCCAGCGCGATCGAGCCGGTGGGCTTTGCCGACACCGAGGCGCTGCTGCCCGCCACCACCACCGGATTTTCTGGTTTTCGGTTGGTGCAGGAATACTTTGCTTTCCCCGAGCGCTTTCAGTTTGCGCGCATCACCGGCTTGGCCGATGTATTGCGCGGCATGGCCTGCAACGAGATCGAGATCGTGCTGCTGTTCTCCCGCGGCGATGCGGCGCTGGAGAAGCTGGTCGGCGCCGAGCATGTGCTGTTGCACTGCGTGCCGATCATCAATCTGTTCAGCAAGCGGCTGGACCGTGTGCCGGTGACCGAAAGCGTGAGCGAATTCCACTTGGTGCCAGACCGCACCCGACCGCAAGACTTCGAGGTGCATTCGCTGGCCGATGTGGTCGGTTACGGTGCTGCTGCCACAGCCGATGGCGCGGTGGAGACGCGGTTCCACCCGTTTTACGCTGCGTTCCACGGCGCGCGCCACGCCCACCCGGCCTACTACACCACCACCCGCATGCCGCGCACCGCGTCTGCGCGTCAGCGTGCAGAAGGCCACCGCAGCAGCCACATCGGCTCTGAGCTGTATCTGCAGGTGGTGGATCCGCAGGAGGCGCCGTTCTCGGGCAACCTGCGTCAGCTTGCGATCACCGCCTGGGTCACCAACCGCGACCTGGCTCTGCTGCTGCCAGCTGGCCGCGACAACAATTTTGATTGCGTTGACTCGGCGCCCATTGCCCGCGTTCGGATGGTGCGGGGGCCTTCAAAGCCGGTCTCGCCGGTGGTCTCCAACGGCTTGGGCTGGCGCGTGGTCGATCACCTGGCGCTCAATTATTTGTCGATTGGTGGAGCCGATGCCGCCAAGAACGCCGCCGCCTTGCGCGAAATGCTGATGCTTTACGCCGTGCACGGCGACGAATCGCGCCAGGGGCAGGTGCGCGGCCTGATGGCGGCCTCGTCACGCGCCGTGGCGCGCCGCCTGCCGCTGCCGGGGCCGATTGCGTTTGGCCGGGGTTTGGAGGTCACGCTGGACATCGAGCGCGCGGCCTTTCACGGCCACAGCGCTTTTTTGTTTGGCGCCGTGATGGCGCAGTTTCTGGCGCGCCATGTCGAGGTCAACCATTTTGTTGAAACCGTTCTCACGGCGGTCGGCAAAGGCGAAATCATGCGCTGGAGGCCGATGTGCGGGACACGCCCAGTGCTGTGAAGTCGCGCGTCGGCGCGCACCTGCAAACGCTCGCCAGCCAAGCCTGGGCGTTTGATTACTTCGCGCTGTTGCGCCGTTTGGAGGCGGTCGCTGCCAGCACGCCGCGCTGGGGCCGGGCGCTGCTGCCCAGTGCCGAGCCGGTGCGCGTGGGCCAAGAGCCCTCGCTCTCGTTTGCACCAGCGGGCGTGGCGCGCTTTGAGCTGGCCACCGCTGTGTACCCGGCGCGCCTGCGTCAGCATTTCTTCGGCTATATCGGACCCAACGGCCCGCTGCCGATCCACCTGAGCGAGTACATCCGCGAGCGTGCGCTGAACCACAATGACCGCACTTGGCTGGCGTTTCTCGACACGTTTTCGCACCGCTTCTCGCTGCATCTGTACCGAGCTTGGGCGCAGGCGCGGCCCGCAGTGGCGCTCGACCGGCCCAACGAAGACCGGTTTCGCCTGCAGATCGGGGCGCTCGTTGGCACCGGCACCGCAGCGCGGCAAGAGCGTGATGCGATCCACGACGATGCGCGGCTGCATTTTGCCGGCTGGCTGTCCCGCCGCGTCCACAACGCCGAATCGGTCGAATCGGTGTTGTGTGCCTACTTCGGTGTGCCGGTGCGGCTGGAGCGCTGGGTGGGTCATTGGATGGTCTTGCCCACGCCCGAGCTCACGCGGCTGGGGCGCGGCGACGTTTCGCGCTCGTTGGGGCAGGGCGCCATGCTTGGCACCCGCGTCTGGGACCGGCAACACCGCGTGCGTCTGCATGTGGGTCCGCTCACCCTGGCGCAGTACCAGGTGTTTTTGCCCATCGGCACCGCGCAGCCGGCGTTGCAAGCGTGGATGCAGCAACTGCTCGGCGACGAACTGGAGTGGGATGCGGAGCTGA
>Ga0335395_10000673_pt1 | contig 21453 bp, 13 predicted proteins | sample MAT02_FD_205744 | JGI IMG/M metagenome (GOLD analysis project Ga0335395, IMG submission 205744) | Freshwater microbial communities from Lake Fryxell liftoff mats and glacier meltwater in Antarctica - MAT-02 (spades assembly) (version 2) ...
TTGGGGCCGACCAGACCGACCTTCTCGCCGCGAAACACCGTCGCCGAGGTCTCGATGAAGAGGATCTGCTTGCCGTGCTGCTTCGAGATGCTGTCGATGTGGATCACGCGGGCGCAGAGTACATGAGGCGGCCGTACGAGCCGCGGCGCAGGTCGTGCGGACCTGCACGGCGTGGCGACCGCCTCAGCCCTTGAACACCTGCATCTCCTGGGCTCAAGTCGCAGCGTCCGTCAGGCGGCGGACCTTGCCACCGACCTCGGGGCGCTGCAGAAGTTCCTTTAGAGTGCTCTCCAGGCTCTCCCGGTCATGGCAGACGAAGCGCTCGTCGAGAAACTTGAGTGACACGGGGTACCCGTGTTGCGAGATTTGCGCCCGGAACAGTTCCTCGGACCTCACCTGGCCTTCCGATCCGTCAGCCTGGAGCATCCAGGCGTTCCAGATAGCCAGCTCATTCTCGCCTCGCAACGCGCGACCGAAATACTCGAGCGTACCAGCCAGGCCGCCGGATGTCAGGGGTCGTGCCAACTCTGGGACCTGCTGGACGGCCAGGGAAACTTTCTGACCGGTGGCTTCCTTAATCGTTTCGTCCAGTGACACGAATACTTCGCGGACCTCCTGCTGCGAGGACTCGGTGCGTTCGAAGGCTGCAAGGCCAGCAGCCAATGCCTCTTTCAGATTCGTGCTCGTCATTGCGGCGCGCCTTTCTCGGGCAAGTACGAAAACCTCCCGATGATGGGTAGATGGTCTACCCCATACTTCAACGATGTCTGTGAGAACAGTGACTCGGGGCACACGATGTCCGTATGCTCTTCATTCAGGCTCCAGCCCGCTTCGTCCAGGAATGCACCAGTCACGAGCATTTGGTCGTAGGTGTACCAACATTGGCCATTCCGTGCGTTTTTGCCGTAATAGTGCGTTCCGGCCGGGCTGAAGCTTGGCGCGCCCCGTGTAGTGGGTCTATGCTCCCCAAGCTTGCGCCAGAACGGGTTATAGAGCAACTCGCGGCCAGGATCGCCATGGACGAGTCTGCGCTCCCGAACCCCTCGCAATTGACCGTGCATGGCGTCGGAGAATGGCTCGTCGTTAAAGTCTCCGATCACGACCAAATGCGCGTCGTCGTCGCCTTGGCGGCGTTGTTGGATCTCGCTGCTGAGGTCGGACGCGAATAATCGCCTCAACGCCTCTTGGTCCTCACGAAGATGTGAAGGAAAGTGCACTCCCAGGATCTGAATGTTCACGTCTACATTCACATGCTTCAACGTCAACTCCAGGATCCTCAACTCGCGGCCCCTCTTCCGGAACCTCGTATGGGTCTGGTGCGAAATCTCGACGCGCCGTGGGTCGAAGATGACTCCCAGCCCGGATTTGATCCCCCCTGCTCCGGGCAGGCTATTGAAGCGGCCTGGGCAAAGGCTAAATAGTGTTTCCCCGTCGATCTCGCCGAGAATGAGCATGTCTGCTTGAAGGAGAAGCTCGTTCACGATCTCCTTCGTGAGATTCCAGCGCTTCAAGCCATCTTTGGACTTCGTCGACGGGCGCTGGCCCGGAGCGATCAGCCCGGTATTCCACCAGCCGACCCGCAAACTTGGGAGGTCGGCCGCGAGCGCACTCGCTGGCATCTCGTCGGGAGCTGACATGGCAGGGTCGAAAGGCTAGCACGCGAAAGTGCTCCTGTCCCTGACCGGCAGCTCGCTACTTTGCCTCGTCGCGAACGCCTCAGCCCTTGAACACGTGGAGGAGGTTGCTGTAGCCGTCGGTCCACAGCGGGCGCGGGAGCTGGGCGCTCGGGGCGTCGGTCTCGGCGGCGCGTAGCTCGGGGTTGCTGATCGCGGCGGGGTCGCGGGCGAGGAGCATCCAGTCGCTCGCGTAGACCATCTCGTTGTTCTCGGGGTCGTCGATGCGCAGGACGACGAGGCCGAGGGCGTCGGCGAGGCCGCGCACGACCGGGTCGAGGTCGAGGTAGCGGTTGGAGATGTGGATCGCGATCACGCTGTTGGCGTCGCGCAGGTGGCCCAGATAGAGCGTGATGGCCTCGAGGGTGAGCAGGTGGGCGGGGATGGCGTCGCTGCTGAAGGCGTCGAGGGCGAGCACGTCGAATTTTTGCGGGGGCTCGCGCTCGAGGTTGATGCGGGCGTCGCCGATCGCGAGCTCGACCTTGCCGGCGCAGTCGCGCAGATAAGTGAAGTAGGGCTTGGTGCCGCCGGACAGCGCGACCACGTGCGGGTTTATCTCGTAGAAGCGGATGGTGTCGCCGGTGTTCGCGTAGCTGGCGAGGGTGCCGGTGCCGAGGCCGACGAAGCCGAGGCGCAGGGGCCCGCCGCGCAGCCGCCGGGGGTGCTGGCGGATCGCGAGGCCGACGGCGCTGCCGGGGCCGTAGTAGGTGGTCGGCATGGCGGCGAGGTCGGGGTCGGCGAACTGCAGGCCGTGGATGATGCGACCGTGGCGCAGGCGGGTGCGCAGCTTGCCGGAGTCGCTGGTGTCCTGGTCGATGCGCAGGACCCCGAAGAAGCCGCGCGAGATGTGGATGTGGTCCTCGAGCTCGTGGCGGGCGTGATAGACGAGCACGCCGGTGAGGCCGAGGAGGTAGAGGCTGGCGAACACGCTGGCGACGACGCGGAGGTTCGCGGGGCGCGGCCAGTCGCGGCCAGCGAGGCCGATCGCCAGGGCGCAGGCGGCGACCAGGGCGAGCGGCAATTCCCACAGGTCGGGGAAGACCGCGGGGGCGAGGATGCCGGTGAACATGCCACCTGCGGCGCCGCCGGCGGAGACGAGCAGGTAGAAGCTGGTGAGGCGGCGCGGGTCGGGCTTGAGGCGCACGAGCTCGCCGTGGCAGACCATGCAGGCGGTGAACAGGGTGCCGAGGTAGGCGGCGAGCTGAAGCAGCATGGGCACCTCGACGCCCTTGCGGAGCACGGCCGCGGTGCAGCCGGCGAAGACCAGCAGCAGCCCGATCCACACGCCGCGGTGATAGGCGCGCTCGTACTCGAAGCAGAGCACGAAGCTGGCGAGATACAGCGAGAGCGGCAACATCCACAGAAACGGGATGACGGCGACCTCGAGCGAGATCTGGCTGGTGATCGCGAGCAGCAGCACGGAGGCGACCATGGCGAGCGCGAACCACAGCAGCATGCGGCCGGTGGTCGGCGGCGGGCTGCTGTCCGCAAGGACAGGTGCGCGGGCGGCCGCCTGCGGGGCGGTTCGCCCGACGAGGACGGCCGTGCCAGCGCAGCCGAGCGCGAACACGACGAAGCCGGCGGACCACACCCACCCCTGACCGACGACCGGGAGCAGGGGCTCGAGCGCGAAGGGGTAGCTGAGCAGGCCGAGCAGCGAGCCGAGGTTGGAGAGGGCGTAGAGGCGGTAGGGCGAGGCGCCGGGGAAGCAGCGGGCGTACCAGCTCTGCAGCAGCGGTCCGGTGGCGGAGAGGACGAGGAAGGGCAGGCCGATCGTGAACAGCAGGAGGCCGAGGATCGCTAGCGAGGGGTCGTCGCCGGCGCCGGGCTTCCAGGCGTCGGAGGGGGTGATCGGCGAGGGCCAAAGGGTGGTGCGCAGGACCAGCAGGGCGACGGCGAGGGCGAGCGCGGCGAGGTGGATGTTGCGCTGGCGGACCGGCGAGGCGCTGCTACCGAGCAGGTGGGCGTAGCCGTAGCCGAGCAGCAGCAGCAACTGAAAGAACAGCATGCATGTGGTCCACACGGCCGGGGCGCCGCCGAACCACGGCAAGATCTGCTTGCCGAGGATGAACTGGACCTGGAACAGCAGGCAGGCCCCGACGCCGATCGTGACGGCGAAGAGGAGCGCGGCGAACGAGCGGTGCGGTGTGGCGGTCACCAAGGCGGCGCAGTGTAACCGGCTACCCGCGCCCGTAAAGTCTTTCGCGCGCGGGCCGGCGCGGAGGCGCGATCATGCGATCATGCGATGCCGACGCAGGTGCTCTTGATCTTGGCGCACTTGGGGCCGACGACGGGGTCGGTCGGGGTCTTGCCGGCGTCGTCGCATGAGGCGTCGCGGATGGCGTCGCCGATCGCCTGGTTCTTCTCGGTCAGGCAGGCCTCGATGTCGGCGATCGTGGCGTCGCAGGCCGCGGGGTTGAAGCCGAGCACGCACATCTGCTCGCCGCCGTCGTCGCCGCCCTCCTCGCCGGCGCCGTCGCGGCACATCTGCGCGAAGCCCTCGCACGCGGCGGCGGTGTTGTCACTGGCGGCCGCGAAGAACAGGCCCGCGACGACGCATGCGAAGTTCTTGAGCTCGGCCTCGGTGTTCTGCGCGGCGAGGTTCTTGGCGTTGGCCTCGCACAGGGTCTCCTCTTCTTCGGCGGTGAGCTCCTTGCCGGTCTTTTCGGCGGGCAGGCCGGAGTCGACGGGGGCGGGGTCGCCACCGCAAGCGGTGAGGGTGGCGGCGAGGCTGAGGAGGAGGAGGGTCGAGTTGCGCATGCTGGCGCGATGATGCGGGAGGACCGCCGGAAGGGCAAGGTCTCGGCAAAGTCGGCCCGGGGCGGTCCTGGTGGGTATGAGGGTCGTTTGCTGCCTAAAAGGCCAGGTCAGGATCGGGCGCGGTTGGACCGGCGTGCGGGGGCCGTGTTAGGCAGGTCGTGGATGGACGACGGGGCGCCAGCGGAGCGGAGGCGGTGGTGGCCGGTCGCGCTGGTGGTGCTGGGGGTGGTGGTGTTGCTGGCGACGCGGGCGATGCACCGGATCCCGGGGCTCGGGAACGCGGACATCGCGGGGATCTTGTACGAGGCGGAGATCATCGTCGATGGCGGGGTGCCGTATCGCGACACGATGGATATGAAGTCGCCGGGGACATGGTTCCTGTTCGCGGCGGTCTTTCGCTGGGTCGCGCGCGAGATCTGGGCGTTGCAGGCGGCGTATGTGCTGTGGTGCTTGATCGCGGCGCCGGCGATCTGGCTGGCCGCGCGGGCGCTGTATCGGGATCCGGTGATCGCGGGCGCGGCGGTGCTGCTGTACCTGGCGGCGATCGGGCTGTTCGACCTCAATTATTCGGCGTGGATGACGACGCCCTACGCGTGGGCCTTCGCGTCGTTGATCGTCGGGCTGCGCGGTGGTTCGCGGGGGTGGCAGGTGCTCGGCGGAGTATTCGCGGCGGTGGCGGTGGTGTTCAAGCCGCACGCCTTCGTGCTCGCGCCGACCTTCGCGCTGGTGTGGTGGTGGGCGCGAGCACGCGGGGAAGTCGGAGCGCGGTGGAGCGCGTGGCCGTTGTGGCTGCTCGGCGCGCTGCTCGGGCTGGCGCCGCTGCTGCTGTGGTACCAGCACCACGATGCGCTGCCGGAGTTGATCGCGGGGCTGTTCCCCTTCGAGGTCGCGCGGGCCTACGGCGCGGCGTCGCTGGGCAGGGAGGGGTGGTCCTGGGGCATCGGCAAGGTGCCGCTGCAGTTGGTGATGGTATATCCGCTGCACGCGGCGCTCGGGGTCGCGGCGCTGCTCGGGTGTCGGCTGGCGCGTCGAGCTGGGCGAGCCTTCGCGCCGCTGCTGCCAGCGCTGATCTTCTTGGCGCTGAGCGTGCTCGGCTGCGGGATCGGGGGAATGCGCTTCTACGTCCATTATCTCCCGCAGTATCTGCCGGCGTTGACGCTGCTGGCGGTACACCCGGAGGTGATCGTATATCTGCGGAGGGCACTTGGCGGGTCGCTGCGCGAGCGGCTCATCCCCGGCGTGCTCGCGGCGAGCTGCGTGGTGCTGGTGGCGGTGCTGACGATCCACATTCCGCTGGGGCTGGCGGCGCGGGTCGATCACAAGGGTAATCGTCACGCGAAGCTGGCCGGCGAATACATCGCGGCGCACAGCGAGCCGGGCGACCGCGTGCAAGTGTGGGGCTGGGCGGCCTGGTCGGTGTATTTCTGGGCCGACCGGCGCGCGCCCTCGCCGGTGTTCAAGGTGCTCGGCCAGGCGACGGAGTACAACGAGAACGGGCTGTTCTCGCGCTCGACGAAGATCGACTTTCGGCCCGGGCCGGCCGCCGACGTGATGCTGGCGGCGTTTCGCGAGCATCCGCCGGCGTTCTTCGTGCGGGTCGTGCCGTTCTTCCCGGGGGTCAAGCAGGACCCGCTCGAGCAATGGCCAGAGATGCAGGCGATCGTGACGGAGCAGTATGTGCTGCGCAAGCGCTTCGGGAAGGTCCGGGTGTTCGAGCTGCGCTCGCGGCTGGCGCCCGGGGAGCTCAAGGCAGTGAAGCGGGCGGTGACGCCGAAGCGGCGGCAGCGGCGGAAGCCGGCGCCGTGATCGATCAAGGGGCGCTAGGACGAAGTGTAGATCCAGCGCCGCGCCGCGGGGGTCTTCACATGCGGGGCCTCGCGTGCAAGGATGCGTGGGAATGACCCATGTACGGACAAGCGTGGCGCAGACAAGACCATTATCCGTGTTCGTGGGGCTGCTGGTGCTCGCGCTGGTCGGCGTGGCGGTGTGGTTGTGGACGCGCGGTGGGGACGAGGCAGTCGTGGTCGCAGGTGCGGGCCCGGAGGCGGGTCCGGGCGTGGTGGGCACGGGGCCGCGGGACCGGCAGGCGGAGATCGATGCGCGGCTCGCCGGGCGCGGGTCGGCGGTCTCGGGGACGATCCGCGATCCGCAGGGACAGCCGGTCGCCGGGGCCAAGGTGTGTGTGATCGCCAGCGGGCCCCGGCTCGCGCGCGCGGACAGGCTGCCGGTGTGTAGTGAGAGCGGGCGCGACGGCCACTACCGCGTCGACGGTCTGCTGGCGATCCGCCACCGCGTCAGCGCGATGGCGCCGCGCTTCGTGCCGGCGTTTCACACGAGCGGCGTGGGGGTCGGCCGGCGTGACACGATCGATCTGCGGCCGGGACAGGAGACGCCTGATATCGACATTCGACTCGAGGCCGGCGGGGTCGAGATCCATGGGGTCGTGCAAGACGTCAGCGGCGGCCCGATCGAGGGGGCGCGGGTCAGCGCCGGGGGCGTGGGGGCGGGCACCGGGATCAGCATCGCCAGTTCCGGGCCGGACGGCGGCTTCTCGCTATGGGTCCGACCCGGGCGGATGACGGTGTGGTCGGACACCGATGGTTACGCGCAGGGTTACACGGATGGCGCGGCGCCGGGGCATCACTTCGAGCTGTTCCTGACCCCGGAGGCGGTGGTCATCGGGAGGGTCGTGCGGGTCGGCGATGGCTCGCCGGTCGCGGACGCCGAGGTGTGGGTCGAACGTGGCGACAGCAGCAGCGTCATCATCGGCGGTGGCGGTGGTGCGGCGATCACTGATGCGGCGGGGAACTTTCGCGTGGAGGGGCTGATGCCGGGGGCCTACAAGCCGCGCGCGGTGGCCGATGACGCGCTCGGGGTGGGCGCCGAGCAGGTGGTGCTCGGGCTCGGCGAGACCTCGGCGCCGATCGTGATCCAGGCGCACCCTGCGTTGTTCGCGGAGGGGCGCATCGTGGTGGTCGGCGGTGACTACTGTGATGACGGATCGGTGCATCTGCGCGACGCGACGCAGAACAGCGAGGGCTTTGGTGCGCCGGAGCCGGACGGTCAACTGCGCGTGCGCGGGCTGCTGGCGGGCAGCTACGAGGTGACGGTGCGCTGCCCGGGACACCTGCTGGCCGAGAGTTATCCGCCGGTGGTGATCGGCGCGGCGAACGTGGCCGGGCTGCGCTGGGAGGTCGAGCGCGGGCAGGCGATCCGCGGGGTCGTGGTCGACGCGCGCGGGAAGCCGGCGCGGGGGCTCGAGGTCGGCGCGTTCTCGAAGCCGGATCCCTCGCAGCCACGTACGCGGCAGAGCACGGCGAGCCAGAGCTCGGATGAGTTGGGCCGCTTCGAGCTGGCGGGGCTGCGAGCTGGGCCGCATCAGGTCACGGTCAATAGCTGGCGGCTGCCACGGGCGGTGCCGGCCGAGCCGATCGACGTGGTGGTGCCGGACGGCCAGGACGTCGACGACCTGAGGATCGAGCTGCCGGCCACGGGCGAGGTCCGGGGCAGCGTGCGCGACGCGAAGGGCCAGCCGGTGTCGCAGGTACAACTGCAGATCCTGACGACGCGCGGTAACCAGACGATGATAACCGCCGATGACGGCAGCTTCGGCTTCCCGGAGGTGCCCGCCGGTGAACACCGACTGATCGCCTCGCGGGCGGGCAACTTACTGCGGCCACCGGGTGCGGGCGAGGACGACCCGCACTGGCGCATGATCTCGGTCGAGGCGGGTAGTCTCGAGACGGTGAACCTCGTGGTCGAGGGACCGGCGGGGCGGATCGCAGGGGTGGTGCGTGACGAGGGCGGTGCGCTCGTCGCGGATGCATTCGTCGAGGCCAGCCGCGAGCCCGAGAGCGCGGCCGCGGCGGCCGGCGAGGGCGCGCGGGCGCATGACCGGCCGCGGGTGACCGATGTCGACGGGCGCTTCACGATCGATGGGTTGCTGGCGGGCAAGTACGCGGTGCGGGCCCAGCGACGCGGCGGCGGCGAGGCGCTGGTCGAGCACGTCGCGCTTGGCCAGGACGTGGCGTTGACGATCGCGGCGACCGGGCGCATGGCGGGCACCGTGGGCCTCGATGGTGGTGGGGTGCCGGCGCAATTTTCGGTGCGGCTCGCCGACAAGGCGACAGGCTTCTCGCGCTATGACAACTTCTTTCGCACCGGCGGCGCGTGGAGCTTCGCCGAGCTGCCCGAGGGCAGCTATGAATTATTGATCAATTCGCCGGAGGGCACGCACAAGCTCAGTGTGCCGCTGGCGGCGGGGGAAGTACTGGCGGGTGTCACGGTCGAGCTGGCGGGCCTGGTGAAGGTGCGCGGCACGGTGGTCGACCTCGAGGGCGTGCCGGTGGCAGGTGTCGAGGTCCGGGTCAGCGCCGACGGCAGCGTGCGATTCGGTCTGTCGGACGGCGACCGCCGGCACATCACCGACGAGGCCGGCCGCTACGAGATCGATCGCGCCCCGGTCGGGGTGGTGTCGCTGGTGACCCAGCCGCTGTCTGGTGACGACTACGGGACGGCGTGGAGCACCATCACGATCGCCGGGGGGCAGACGGAGGTCACGCTGGCGCCGATCCGCGTGGTCAAGCGACGCGTGGCCGCGGGGGTGGCCGCGGGTGATCTGGGCTTCACCTTCAAGCGCGCCGGGCCGACGGAAGACCCGCTGGCGCGGCGACTGGTGGTGGCGGTGGTGCGTGCGGGTGGGCCGGCGGCCGCGGCCGGGGTAAAAGTTGGCGACGAGGTCGTCACGATCGACGGCCACGCAGTCACCGGTGAGAACGTTTACTTGCACAGCTCGTTGCTCACGATTCCCGCGGGCGCCGTCGTGCGCCTCGGGCTCGCCGGCGGGGTGACCGTCGCGGTCACGGCGGGCAAGGCACCCTGAGATGATGAAGGAGATGACGAAGATGTCCCAAAAGACAGAAGGAGCGAAGATGCCGGTAGAGTCGTCGAAGCGTAAGTTGCCGGTCGTGGTCGTGCTGCTCGGGGTGGTCGCTGCGGGCGTGTGGTGGATGCGCGGGCGGGATGATGCGGCGTCGGCCGTTGATCCTGAGGCGAGCGAGGAGGCGTCGCGGGCGAACGCGGGGATGAACCTCGGGCCGCGCGACCGACCGGAGCGGGTCGTCGACCCGCGACGCGGCGAGCGGGCGTCGGTCTCGGGCACGGTCAAGGACACGCAGGGCAGGCCGATCGCGGGGGCCCAGGTGTGCGCGCAGGCCCAGTCGCCGCGGCTGGCCAGTGTGGACGTGCGCAAGGCCAGTTGCGTGACCAGCGAGCGCGACGGCCACTACCGCATCGGCGACCTGTTCGGGGTGCGTCACCGGGTGACCGCGGGCGCGCCGACCTTCATTTCTGCGGTGCATTTCACCGGCTTCGGTGCGGCGCGGCGCGAGACGGTCGACCTGCGACCGGCGATGGAGGCGCAGGGGATCGACATCGTGCTCGAGGGCGGGGGGGTCGAGATCAAGGGGGTCGTGAAGGACCTCGCCGGTGGGGCGATCGAGGGCGCGCAGGTGAGTGCTGGCGGCCTCGGGGTAACCTTCAGCGGCCCCGACGGCAGCTTTAGCGCGTGGGTGCGGCCGGGTGGCGGATACGCCAACGCGATCGCCGAGGGCTACGCGGCGGGGTCGGACAACGGGGCGACGCCGGGGCACTTCTTCGAGGTGTTTCTGACGCCGGAGGCGGTGCTGGTCGGCAAGGTGGTGCGGGTCGCCGACGGCACGCCGATCGAGGGTGCGAAGGTCACCGCGGAGTCTGGCGGCTGGGGTTGGAACCAGGCGACGGCGTTCACGGACGCGGGCGGCAACTTCCGGCTGGACGGTCTCCAGCCGGGTCCGTACAAGGCGCGCGCCGAGTCGGACGAGGCGATGGGCCTGGCCGACGAGGCGGCGATCCTCGGGCTCGGCGAGACCTCGGAGCCGATCCTCATCAAGGCGCACCCGGCGTTCTTCATCGACGCCACGGTGGTGATCGAGGGCGGGGGTGTCTGCGACGAGGGTTGGGTGTCGGTGGCCGACAAGGTGAACGACCGCAACAGCAGCGGGTCGCCCGAACCGGACGGCACGATCCGGATCCGCGGGGTGTTGCCGGGCGAGTTCCAGGTCAACATTAACTGCGAGGGCTTCGTGTCGGAGGAGAAGTACCCGCGGGTGACGATCGCCGACAAGAGCGTGGCGGGGCTCAAGTGGCAGGTGACGCGCGGGCAGGCGATCCGCGGGATCGTGGTCGACGCGGCGGGCAAACCAGCGCGCAAGATCAGCGTCAGCGCCAACCCCAAGCCGGATCCGAAGCAGCCGCGCGCGCATCAGACCCAGACCTGGGGCACCGACACGGACGACCAGGGCCGCTTCGAGATCGCAGGGATGCTGCCGGGCGAGTACTCGGTCGACTTGGGATCGTGGATGAACCCGCGCGCGGTCCCGGCGAAGCCGACGCCGGTGACGCTGGAGAAGGGGAAAGACCTCGAGCTGCGGCTCGAGCTGCCGGCGACCGGGGAGCTGCGCGGCAAGGTGGTCGACGAGGACGGCAAGCCGGTCAAGGATGTGATGATCGCGATCAGCGACGGGGTGCAGCGGCAGAACGAGCAGGCGGCGGACGATGGGAGCTTCCACTTCGAGGATGTGTCGGCGGGCGAGTACCGGGTGATACCGCAGCGCGGGTGGACGCCGCTCAAGTCGCCCGGCAGGAGCGACGACGACGTTCACGGCGAGAAGGTGACGGTCAAGAACGGGTCGGTCGTGGAGGTGAAGCTGGTGGTCGAGGGCAACGCCGGCAAGATCTCTGGGGTCGTGCGAGACGGTGATGGGGCGCCGGTGGCCGACGCCTTCGTCGAGGCGACCCGCGAGTCCGACAGCGCGGCCGTGAGCGCCGGCGGGGCGCTGCGAGACGGCCGCTGGGGCAGCTTCTGGAACACGCCGCACCTGACGGATCAGGACGGACGCTTCACGCTGCCGGATCTGGAGAAGGGCAAGCACAGCCTGCGCGCGCACCGTAAGGGCGGGGGCGAGGCGCTGCTCGAGCACGTCGAGATCGGCGGCGACGTGGTGTTGACGATCGCGTCGGCCGGGCGCATGGCGGGCACCGTGGCGCTCAAGGGCGGTGGGGCCCCGGAGGAGTTCACGGTCAGCGTCGAGGACGAACAGAAGGGCTTTAGTCGCGACGACCACTTCTTCCGCAGCAACGGGGCGTGGAGCCTCGCGGAGGTCCCGGCCGGCAAATACAAGGTGCGCGTCAGCTCGGGGCCGGGCTCGGCGGAGGTCGAGGCGACGATGGTGGAGGGCAAGGACACCAGCGACGTGCGGGTGGAGCTGTCGCCGAAGGTGACGGTGCGCGGCAAGGTGGTGAACCTCGAGGGTCAGCCGGTGGCGGGGCTGCGGGTGATGGTGAGCGCGTCGGGCAGTTGGTCGTTCGGCGAGGGCGAGGAGAAGCAGAACATCACGGACGCGCAGGGCAACTACGAGGTCGAGCACGCGCCGACCGGTCAGGTGTCGGTGAACGTGATGCCGCGCAACTGGAACGACGATGAGTACGGGTGGTCGTCGATGCCGGCGCAGATCGAGGCGAGCGACGCGGTGGTCGAGCTGCCGGCGATCCGGGTGGCGAAGAAGCGGGTCAAGGAGGGTGAGGCGATGGGCGAGCTGGGGCTCACGCTCAAAGAGGATGCGCCGGGGGCCGACCCGATGACGACCAAGCTGGTGGTCGCGGTGGTGCGTCCGGGCAGCCCGGCGGCGACCGCAGGGGTGCTGGCGGGCGATGAGATCGTCAGCGTCGACGGCCAGGACGTCACCGGGCCGAACGGGTATCTGTACGGGTCGCTCACGCGGGTGCTCGAGGGCACGACGGTGACGCTCGGGCTCGGGCGCGGCGGCAGCGTGGCGGTGGTCGCGGGCAAGCGGCCGTGAACAAGGAGGATCAGGCGACGGCCGGTGGGTTGGCGCGCCGCCAGCCGCCGAAGGCCTGCTCGATCGCCTGGGCCGCGGCGATCGTGAGGCCGTCGTTGCCGCGGCGGGCGATCACCTGCACGCCGACCGGGAGACCGGCGTGCCAGAGCACCGGCAGCGTGGTCGAGGGGAACTCGAGCACGTTAAACAGGCCGGTACACACGAAGTCGAAGGGGGTCAGCAGCGGCATGCCATGGCGCGGGGCGGGCCGGCTGTAGGGCGGGAACAGCAGCACGCCGCGCGGGCCGAGGATGGCCTCGAGCTCCTGTTGCAGCAGCTTGCCGACGGCGACCAGCTCGTGCTTACGGCCGCTGAAGTTGGTGGAGAGTTTCTCCAGCGCGACGACGATGAGCGCGGGGAGGGTGTGGCGCGAGCGGCCGAGGAGCAGGCGCACGAGCTCGCGGACGACGGCGACGGGGCGGTCGCCGCCGAGGATCTCGGCGTAGGGCGGGCTGCCCGAGAGCGACATCATGGCGCTCCAGATCGGGAAGGCCCGGCGCATGCGGCTGCCCTCGAGCTCGCCGAGGACGGCGCCGCGGGCCTGCAGAGCCTGGGCGGCGCGCTGGACTGCGAGGCGCATCGGCGGACGGACCCAGATCCTGCCGTTGCCGCCGAGCGGGTAGACGGTGACGCCGCGCAGGTCGACGCTGGCGGGGTCCTCCAGGGTCCAGTCCTTGACGACGGTGTCGACGCCGTCGGGGCCGGCGAGCACGGAGAGGATCGGGAAGATGTCCTCGACGCGGCGCGTCAGCGGGCCGCACACGAGGTAGGCGCTGAGCTCTCCGGAGGGTTCGGGCCAAAAGCCGGTGTTGGGGACCATGCGCCCGGTCGGCTTGTGGCCGACGCAGCCGCAGAACGCGGCGGGGATGCGGATCGATCCGCCGACGTCGGCGCCGAGGCCGAAGGCGACGCCGCCGCTGGCGACGATCGCACCCTCCCCGCCGCTCGAGCCGCCCGCGGTGCGCCTGAGGTCCCAGGGGTTGCGCGTGCGGCCGTACACGTCGTTGTAGGTCTCCATCCACAGGCCGCCCTCGGGGACGTTGGTGATGCCGACGAGGATCGCACCGGCGCGCCCGAGGCGGGCGACGGTCTCGGCGTCCCTGTCCGAACGGACATGTCTCCGCGACCAGATGCCAGCGCTCAGCGGCATGCCGGTGGCGCGGATGTACTCCTTGGCGGTGTAGGGCAGTCCGAGCAGCGGCGGGAGCGACTCGGCGGGCTCATGCATGACGCGGTGCTCGGCGGCGCGGGCCTCGGCGAGGGCGGCCTCGTGGCGCTCGGCGATGACGGCGTTGATCGCGGGGTTGACCTCGGCGATGCGGGCGACGAGCGCGGCGAGCAGCTCGACCGGCGAGAGCTTGCGCTGGCGGATCCAGCGGGCCAGCGTGACGGCCGAGGCGTCGAGCAATTCATGCACGCGCGCAGTGTAGCCGCGAGCAGAGTTCTGACCCGGGCTTCCAGGAGCAGCGGGCGATGGTCGGTATCTGTGCCGAGTCACCGCCGTTGTGATCGTCATGGGTGGGAGATCGTGCGCGTAGGGGCCACAGCGGCCCGCTAGCCGGCAAAACCAGCGTCGGGTTTATTCGCATGACGCAGTTAATTTGGTTGCACCTGGCGACACATTTCGGGTAGGGTGGCCCCCAGATGCGGTGGTCGTCACCCATCGTGTGCCGGGCGAAGTTGGGTAGGTTGGAACCGCCCGGTATGCGGTGCTGACGAGCTTGAGACGGCGTGAGAGCGAGCAGCGCGAGGCCGAGCGGCTCGAACGGCGAGCGAATGTGGGAGGTGGGCGGAGGGGTAGAACGCTGTTTCGGTCGAACGAAGCCGTGTCTGGGTTGGGTGGATAGGTTGGGTGGTGTAGGTCGTCGTCTACGTTGGTTTGCAGAGCTGCCTGGGCAGTGCGCCAGGCGGTCCCGAAGTCCGCGAAATTCCCGAGCCCCCGTCGTCGAGTCCCTGACGACGGGGGCTCCGGGAGTTTGGCGCGTCCGCGGTTCGAGGGGCGTCCGCGCGCTTGACGACGGCTGGCCGAGTGTGGATCCTCGGCCGCCGGGCGTGCACGTCCGCGCATCGCGATCTCGCAACCTCGAAGGACACCATGAAGCTCCTGTTCGCTCTCCCCCTCGCGCTGACTCTGGCCTCCTGTGGCGGCGACGCCACCAAGACCGCCAAGACCGCTCCCCTCGACCTGCCGAAGGTCGGCCTCAAGGGTGACGCGCCGGCCGGCACCGAGGCCAAGGACGCGATCGGTGGCGGCGCCGGTCATCTGATCATGGGCCCGGGCCTGGTGGCCAACGTCGATGTGGCCTCGGACTCGCGGCCCAAGACGGTCGACGACGCCAAGAAGGAGGCGGACATGTACACGCCCAAGAACCTCAAGGACGAGAAGTTGGCCGACGGCTGGGCGCTCACCTACGACAACGAGGGTGGCATGGGCAAGAACTTCTTCGTCAACGTGCGCCGCGAGATCGACGGCAAGTCGATCTGGTGCGAGACGACCGCGTCGACGCCGGAGCAGGCGACCACCGCGCTCAACTTCTGCAAGAGCCTGAAGAAGTAGCGTCCGCTTCAGGGCGACAAAAAGGGGTCTGGCATGTGCCAGACCCCTTTTTTATGACCTGTCCGAAAGGTCAGGCGCCGCTAAACTGCACGTTCTCGAAGACGAGGGTCGGGGCGCGCAGGCTGGAGTACGGGTAGGGGTCGTTGCCGATGGCGACCAGGCTGTTGTAGAGCGCGGGCAGGTTGCCGGTGACGTTCATCTCGCCGATCGGGGCGCCGATCTTGCCGTTTTCGATCAGGTGACCGCGCAGGCCGAGCGAGAAGTCGCCGGTGGTGCTGTCGCTGTTGCCGCCGAGCCAGGAGGTGACGTAGATGCCGGTGCCGGCGTCCGCGAGCAGTTGCGCGAGGTCCCTGTCGCCGAGCGCGACGACGCGGTTCGACGCCGAGCCGGTGGTCGGCGGCATGCCGAGCTTGCGGCCGTAGTAGGTGTCGACGTAGAGGTTCTTGACGACGCCGCGCTCGATGATCGGCATGCGCTTGGCGGCGATGCCCTCGCCGTCGAAGTGCCGCGAGCCGAGGCCACGCGGGATCAACGGCTCGTCGGTGACGGTGAGCTTGTCGCCGAGCAGCGGCTGCCCGAGCTTGCCGGCCCAGAACGAGCGACCCTGCTGGATCGCGGCGGCGCTGCCCGGGCCGAGCGCGCGGGAGATCAGCGAGATCGCGGCCTCGGGGTCGACGACCATGGTGGCGCGGATCGTCGGGCCCTTCTTGCTGCCGAGGCGATCAAGGGTCCGCTGGAGCGCCTTCTCGGCGATCTTGCCGGGCTCGGGTAGACCGGCGAGGAAGCGACCGACGGCGGAGGCCGAACCCTCGGGGCGCTTGTCCTCGCCCTCGCGTACGGTCGCGGTGCAGTTGTAGCCGACGTAGCCGCCCTCCCAGGTGCCCGAGAAGCCGTTGGAGCTGGCGGAGGCGCCCTGCGACTCGCCGCTAAACAGGCCGCTCTCGGCCGAGATCACGCGCTTGTCGGCGTGGGCCTTGGCGTCCATCTCGGCGCACCAGGCCTCGCGCTGCTGCGGGCCGAGGTCGGCGAGGCTGGGGTCCTTGCGCTCGAGGTCGACGGTCGGCCGGCCCTGAAACAGCGCGGGGTCGGGGATCTTGCGGTGCGGGTCAGGCTGGAGGGCGCGCGTGAGGGCGACGGCCTCCCGGATGAAGGCGGCGAGCCGGTCAGGGCGCAGGTCGGTGGTGCTGTGGCTCGAGTAGCGGCCGTCGACGTAGAGGCTGATGCCGAGGCCGCGTGAGGTGCTCTCCTCGACCTTCTCGATCTTGCCGTCGCGGTAGGTGTAGCTGACGGAGCGGTCGCGTGAGAGCGAGGCCCAGGCGTCCTGGGCTCCGGCCTTGGTCGCGATCTCGACGGCGTCGGTGGAGCTCTTGAGCAACTCGTTGGATGAAGCCGTGGATGCGGTGGATGCGGTGGATGCGGTGGATGCAGTGGATGCGGTGGATGCGGTGGACTCAGACATTTTCGCCTCCGACGGTCATCTTCGAGACGAGGGTGGTGGGCATGCCCTGGGAGACCGGGACCGACTGTCCGTCCTTGCCGCAGGTCCAGCCGCCGAAGTCGAGCTTGGTGTCGTTGGCGACCATGGTGACGTTGCGCAGGGCCTCGGGGCCGGAGCCGATGATGTTGATGTCTTTGATCGGCGCGGTGATCTTGCCGTCCTCGATCAGCCAGCCGTTCTTGATATAGAAGGTGAAGTCGCCGGCGCCGATCTGGACCTGACCGTTGGTAAAGGTCTCGGCGATGATGCCCTTCTTGACCGACGCGATGATCTCCTCGCGGGTGTGGGGGCCATTCTCCATGTACGTGCTGCGCATGCGCGGCAGCGGTGCGTGGCGAAACGACTCGCGGCGGCCCGAGCCGGTGCCCTTGTGGCCGTAGTGGCGGGCGCTGATGCTGTCGTGCAGAAATGAGGCCATGACGCCGTGGTCGACCAGCACGGTCTTCTCGGTCGGGTTGCCCTCGTCGTCGACGTTGAGCGCGCCGCGCTCGCCGGGCTGGGTGGCGTCGTCGACGATGGTGACGAAGTCGGGGGCGACCTTCTTGCCGATCATGTCGGCGTAGATGCTGGTGCCCTTGCGGTTGAAGTCGGCCTCCATGCCGTGACCAATGGCCTCGTGCAGGAGGATGCCGGAGGCGCCCGCGGCGAGCACGACCGGCAGCTCGCCCGCAGGGGGACGCTTGGCCTCGAACAGGATCATGGTGCGGTTGACGGCCTCCTTGGCGACGAAGGCGAGGCGCTCGTCGGTGTACCACTCGAAGCCCTGGCGCCCGGCGAGGTTGGCCGAGTTGGCCTGACTCACTCCGTTCTTCTTGGCGGTGACCATGCACCACAGGCGGGTCATCGGGCGCATGTCGGTGTGGATCCTGCCGTGCATGTCGGCGATCAGGACGACCTCCTCGCCGTCGGCCCAACTGACGGTGACCTTCTCGATCGCGGGGTCGCCGGCGCGAGCGAGAGCGTTGAGCTGCTCGATGCGCGGGAGCTTCTGCGTGACGCCGATCTCCGACCACGGCTGCTTGAGCGCGTAGAAGTCGGCGGTCTTGCCGTGCTTGTAGGCGACCGGGGCGACGACCTTGCTGCCGTGGGCGATGCTGGCGGCGGTGCGCGCCGCGGCGATCATCGCGGGGAGCGAGAGGTCCTCGGTGAAGGCGTAGCCGGTCTGATCTCCGACGACGACGCGAAGACCGACGCCCTGATCGACGGAGGAGGACGCGCGGCTGATGATGCCGTCCTCCATGGTGATGCTGTTGTCACGGCTGTGTTGGAAGTACAGGTCGGCCGCGTCGGCGCCGCGGGCGGTGAGCTCGGTCATCACGCGGGTGAGCGTGGACTCGTCGACCGAGAAGAAGGCGAGGTGGTCCGAGAGGGTGGAGGGAGCTTGGTCGCCTGGAGTCATGGTGGTTCCGGGAGCGGAGGTGGGTCGGCACCCAGCGAGGAGGCCGAGGCCGGAGGCGCCGCACAGGGCAGCGCCAGTGGCCGCGCCGCGCACGAAGGTGCGACGGGTTGTGAGAGGATGCATCGTTGTAAGTCTCCCGTGACGAGGATCAGACGGCGTGGCGCCGAGGTGGAGGCTTTGAGCGGGTTGGAGGCCGTGAGGTTTCACAGCGAGCCCGGCTCACTTGTCGGACCAGCTCCGGGCGATGTGGGCCTCGGCGACGATCGGGACGCCAGGCACGACCGTCGCCATGGCGGCCTCCATGATCTGCGAGACGAGGATGCGGGCCGCCTCGGCGCGGTCCTCGGGGACCTCGGCGAGGTACTCGTCGTGGACACACAACACGCCGCGGCCGCCGAGCGGGAGGAGCGCGGCGTGCAGGTCGATCATGGCGCGCTTGAAGCCCTCGGCGGCGGTGCCCTGGACGGGGATGTTGAGGGCGGCGTTGAAGCTGAAGTGACCGGCGAGGAAGCGCTTGCGCCGGCCGAGGGCGGTGGACACGACGATGTCCTCGGCGCGGCTGCGGGGCTCGAGGTTGCCGATCTTGCGGTGCCAGGCCGCGATGCCGGGGAAGGTCGCGAAGAAGGCGTCGCGCGCGGCCTGGGCGGCGGTGGCGTCGAGCTCGAGGCCGTAACTTGCGAGCGCGTAGTCCTGAAACCGGCGCGCGCCCATGCCGAACAGGAACCCGAAGTTGACGGCCTTGGCGAGCTTGCGCTCGTGGCTGGAGACCTCGGATTCGGGCTTGCCGGCGAGGGTGGCCGCGGTCGCGCGATGGGGGTCTCGACCGTCCTGGAACACGCGCCGCATGGCCTGACAGGGGGCCAGTTGCGCGGCGACACGCAGCTCGATCTGCGCGTAGTCGGCGATGATGAGCACGTTGCCGGGGGCCGGGACGAAGCAGGCGCGTAGGCCCGGCGCAGTGTGCTCGGCGGGGACCTGTTGGAGGTTGGGCTGCGAGCAGGCGAAGCGGCCGGAGTCGGTGGCGAGCGGGTGCAGGTGCGGGCGCATGCGGCCGTCGTCGGCGACGAAGTCCCGCGGCCACGGGGCGTAGGTCGAGAGCAGCTTGTCGAGCTGGGCGATGCGCTCGGGCGGAGGGCCGGCGTCGCGCTCGGACTGCCAGCTTCGGGCGATGCGGGTGAAGCCGGCGACGTCGAGGCCGACGCCGGCGGCCTCCATGGCGAGCACGGAGGGCAGGAGCCGGCACTCGAGGTCGTAGATGCGGGACAGGCCGCGCTCGCGCAGCATCGGAGTGAGAGTTCGCAGCAGCGGAACCAGACAGTCGGCGGCGGCGGCGGCGACCGGATAACGGGCGATCGCGGGGCTGACCTGACCCTGTTGGACCTGACCGGGCAGGCCGCGTGCCAGGTGGTCCCGGGCCAGCGCGGCGAGCTCGAGGGTGTCGTGACGGACGCCGACACCCTCGGCCAGCAAGGTCGCGGCGATCCTCGTACAGCCGAAGCGTGGCGGCGAGATGCCGAGTGGTTGCAGCGCGGCGAGGCTGAAGTGAGCGTCGTGGAACACGACGTACGGCACGCTCGCGGCCTCGCCGGTGAACAGGCCTTGCAGCGGTCGCAGGTCGTGCAGGCTGGCGAGGTGGAGGATGAAGACCGCGTCGCCGCCGGCGAGGGCGAGCAGCTCGGCGCGCAGGCGACGGGGGTCGTGGGCGGCCTCACGGGGCAGGTCGGGGTGCGGCGCGGCGAGCAAGACGACGAGGCCGAGGGCGGCGGGTGTTTGCGCGGCGAGGCTGGCGAGCGCGGTCGCGAGCGAGGGGTCGTCGCGCAGGTGCACGACGGTGGCGGTCGGCCAGGGCACCACGTTCGCCGTGGGGCTGGGCGCGCTCGGTGGGCCTTGCGGGGGCACGGGGGGCGGGCAGTGTAGCGCGGAGGGGAGCGTTGTGGGCCCGCGTGAGGGGCGACACGCCCCGGGCTTGCGAGGATTGCTGTGAAGTGGGGGCGTGCAGTGCTGCGTACGGAGTTTTCGACTACACCACCGAGCATGGACAAGCTTACGGATCGGCTCCCCATCGTCGGGCGTGAAGAGCATGCGGCGCGCAAGCCTGCGGTCGACCCGGAGACGTTGGTACACCGTCAACTGCTCGGCGGCGACTTCTGGCGCAGGATCCCGGCGTATCGCGACATCGACGAGGCGACCTTCCTCGATCACAAGTGGCAGAGCAAGCACACGATCATCAAGCCGGACAAGCTGCTGGATGTCGTGCAGGAGCTGGTCACGCCGGGCTTCATCAGCGACACCCGCGACGGCTTTCATCGCTCGCCGATGAGCGTGCGGGTCTCGCCGTACCTGCTGAGCCTCATCGACTGGTCGAACCCCCACGAGGACCCGCTGCGGCGGCAGTTCATCCCGCTGGGCAGCGCGCTGCTGCCGGACCACCCCAAGCTGGACATGGACTCGTTGCACGAGCAAGCCGACGCGCCGGTGCCGGGGCTGACGCACCGCTATCCGGACAAGGCGCTGTTCCTCGCGCTCGACACCTGCCCGGTATACTGCCGGTTCTGCACGCGCAGCTACGCGGTCGGCATCGACACCGACCAGTTCGAGAAGGTCAGCCTCAAGCCGACGATGGACCGCTGGGAGCGGGCCTTCGGGTACATCGAGTCGCGGCCGGAGCTGGAGGATATCGTCATCAGCGGGGGTGACTCGTACAACCTGCGGGCCGAGCACATCACGCTGATCGGCAACCGCCTGCTCGACATGCCCAACGTCCGACGCATGCGCTTCGCGACCAAGGGCCCGGCCGTGATGCCGCAGAAGATCCTGACGGACGACGCATGGTTCTCGGCGCTGGCCGGCGTGGTCGAGCGCGGACGCAAGCTGCACAAGGAGGTCGTGCTGCACACGCACTTCAACCATCCCACGGAGCTGACGGAGATCACGCAGCGCGCGATGAACCGCCTGTTCGAGGCCGGCATCACGGTGAGGAATCAGTCGGTGCTGCAGCGCGGCGTGAACGACAGCCCGGCGACCATGCGCCTGCTGATCAAGCGCATGAGTTACTTGAACGTACACGCGTACTACGTCTACGTGCACGACCTCGTGAAGGGGGTCGAGGACCTGCGCACGACCGTCGGGACGGCGATCGAGATCGAGAAGCAGGTCCGCGGGCTGACGGCCGGGTTCAACACGCCGACCTTCGTGGTCGACGCGCCTGGCGGCGGCGGCAAGCGCGACTGCCACTCCTTCGAGCACTACAACCCGGAGACGGGGGTCAGCGTGTATCGCAGCCCCAACGTCAACCCCGAGGCGTTCTATCTCTACTTCGACCCGATCGACCAGTTGCCGGAGGCTGGCCGTCAGCGCTGGGCCGACCCGACGCAGCACGAGCCGATGTTGCAGGAGGCGGTCGCTGCGGCGCGAGCCCGCGTTCGCTGAGGACACCATCGGCAGAGGACGTGGCCAGTGGGGGATACTGACCGCGGCCTCGGTAAGCTCAGTCGAGCTCGCGGTCTCCGGCGAACAGGCGGCGGCGCAGGCGAGCCCGGATCCCGTGGTTCTGGGCGCTGTTCACGTGGTTGGCGTGACGGCGAAATAGCTGGCGAAACGGGTCGCCCTCGCGTGGCTGGGCCACGTCG
>Ga0335395_10000674_pt1 | contig 21447 bp, 16 predicted proteins | sample MAT02_FD_205744 | JGI IMG/M metagenome (GOLD analysis project Ga0335395, IMG submission 205744) | Freshwater microbial communities from Lake Fryxell liftoff mats and glacier meltwater in Antarctica - MAT-02 (spades assembly) (version 2) ...
CAATTAATTCAGCAGCTTTATCGGTGTTCCAAGTAATTTCAATAAATTGCATTCCTCCGGCTGCAACCGATGAAGCCATTTGCCAAGCTAGTTCCTTTTCGGAGGAACGGATAACTGCGATCGCGCGATGTTTTTTTAGTAGTGTCAACCAGGATTGATGATTCATGCTAACTCATTCTGTATCGCCTATAATTTTAGTACACATTACTAATTTAGATATATGGCAAACTACAATATGCGCGGCGTTCAATTTTTAACCGACAATGAAGGCAACAAAACCGCTGCAATTGTTGACCTCAAAGAACACAGTGCATTTTGGGTTGACGTGTTGGCTGAATGTGGCGAACCCACAGACTTTCAGTTTTTAGTTGACGGCGAAGGCGAAAAAATTGCGGTGGTGCTCGACTTCGAGAAGCACGGCGAACTTTGGGAAGATGTTTATGATGGCATAATTTGTGACGAGCGCGAGAATGAACCTACCGTACTGTGGGAAGAAGTTAAACTTAAACTGATGGAGAAGGGTAAGCTGAGTGTCTGATTATTTGGTGGTTTTTGCTCGATCGGCTGAAAAAGAACTGGATTCTCTGCCAGTTGAAATCAGCAGCCGGATTTCTCCCAGAATTAATGCTTTAGCAGACAGCCCGCGTCCACCTGGTTGTGTCAAGTTAAAAGCGAAACAAAACCAATGGCGAATTCGGGTTGGCGATTATCGAGTGATTTACAGTATTAATGACACGACTTTTACTGTAAAAATTCTGGAAGTCAATCACCGACGACAAGTTTACGAGAGGTGATCAGGTGGTAGGGTGTGTCGCTATGGGATAACTGCAAATAAATAGCGAGAATTGTCGCAGCGACGCACCCTACTATTTGCTACCTGCAACCGACGAAGCCATCTGCCAAGCGAGTTCCTTTTCGGAGGAACGGATAACTGCGATCGCCCGATGTTTTTTTAGTAGTGTCAACCAAGATTGATGATTCATGCTAACTCATTCTGTCTCGCCTATAATTTTAGTACACATTACTAACTTCAATATATGCCAAACTACAATATGCGCGGCGTTCAATTTTTAACTGACAATTTAGGCAACAAAACCGCTGCAATTGTTGACCTCAAAGAACATAGCGAATTTTGGGTTGACGTGTTGGCTGAATGCGGCGAACCGATCGACTTTCAGTTTTTAGTTGACGGCGAAGGCGAAAGAATTGCGGTGGTGCTTGACTTCGAGAAGCACGGCGAACTTTGGGAAGATGTTTATGACTCTTTGACCATTGAATCTAGAAAAGATGAACCAAGAGTTCCCTGGGAAGAAGTTAAGCAGCAGCTTGAGGAAAAGGGTCTGTTGAATGTCTGATTACTTGGTCATTACTGCACGTTCGGCTCAAAAAGACCTGGATGCTCTGCCCGTTGAAATCAGCAGCCGAATTTATCCCCAGATCAATGTTTTAGCAAGTGTTCCACGTCCCCCAGGCTGTCTCAAGTTAAAGGGGGAGAAAAACGGTTGGCGAATTCGGATTGGCGATTACAGGGTAATCTACACCATTGATGACGACAGCCGCACGATCGATATCAGTAAAGTTCGTCACCGGCGAGAAGTTTACCAAGGGTGATATCAAGTCCGGTAACAAGGAAATGATACAGCTCAGTGGTAGGGTGTGTCGCTATGAGATAACTGCAAATAAATAGCGAGAATTGTCGCAGCGACGCACCCTACTATTTGCTGCGATCGCGCGATGTTTTTTTAGTAGTGTCAACCAGGATTGATGATTCATGCTAACTCATTCTGTATCGCCTATAATTTTAGTACACATTACTAATTTAGATATATGGCAAACTACAATATGCGCGGCGTTCAATTTTTAACCGACAATGAAGGCAACAAAACCGCTGCAATTGTTGACCTCAAAGAACACAGTGCATTTTGGGTTGACGTGTTGGCTGAATGTGGCGAACCCACAGACTTTCAGTTTTTAGTTGACGGCGAAGGCGAAAAAATTGCGGTGGTGCTCGACTTCGAGAAGCACGGGGAACTCTGGGAGGATGTTTATGATGGGAGCATGACCGAGGGGCTAGAGGATGAACCGGGCATTCCTTGGGACGAATTTAAACGCGAAGTAGAAGCGAAGAGGACATTGAGTGTCTGAATATCAAGTCATTATTCAACAGTCAGCCCAAAAACAGCTAAGGTTACTTCCTGTTGAAATGTGCAGCAGGATCGATCCAAGATTAAAGGCTTTGGCAAATGATCCTCGTCCTGCGGGCTGTATCAAGCTAAAGGGTGAGGAAAACCGCTGGCGAATTCGGGTTGGCGATTACAGGGTGATTTACACTATTAACGATCCAATTTTCACCATTTTTATACTGAAGGTTTCTCACCGGCGAGAAGTTTATCAAGGGTGAAGTTCAAGTTCGGTAACAAGGAAATGAGGGGTTGCTGGATTGAGGTATGAAACCTTGGGTAGGGGCAATTCATGAATTGCCCCTACCCAAGGTTGTAGCGATCGCATAATTGATGAATCATACCCAGAATCAGCAACGCCGGAAATGATACAGTGCGATCGCCCCCTCGCGAGTGATATCCTGGCGAGCGGGGACGATCGCACTCTGGTAGAATTCCGATGTCAGCGGATTTGATCGGAAACAGCCATTGCACCCACAAAAAAATCGGGGCGATTCCAGACAATCCCAGAACCACCCCAATTACAGATTTAAAACTTTAGATTGAATCCAAAATTTCAAATCCAAAATCTAAAATCAATTAGGCAATAGTCGCCATCTTGACATCGCTGTTAGCCAGCAAATTTTGCAATTCGTCCGAATCCACAGTTTCCTTTTCAACTAGCATATCAGCCAAAGCATTGAGGACGTGGCGGTTGCCGACGAGTACATCTTTAGCGCGGCGATAAGCTTGTTCTACCAACAAACGCACTTCATCGTCGATCATGGATGCGGTTTCTTCGGAGAAATCCCGTTCAGCCATGATATCGCGACCCATGAACATATTGCCTTGTTGGCGACCCAGAGCTACAGGGCCTAGTCGATCGCTCATACCGAAGCGAGTCACCATTTGGCGTGCGACTCTTGCTACTTGTTGCAAATCGTTGGAAGCACCGGTGGTCACTTCTTCTTCACCGAAGACAATCTCTTCAGCAATGCGGCCGCCTAGAGCTACCGCCATTTGATTTTGCAAGTAAGAGCGAGAATATAAGCCAGAATCCATCCGATCTTCGCTTGGTGTGAACCAAGTCAAACCGCCAGCGCGGCCGCGGGGGATAATGCTAATTTTTTGAACTGGGTCATAATCGGGCATCAAAGCACCGACTAAGGCGTGACCGGCTTCGTGGTAAGCAACTAAGGTTTTGCGCTTTTCGCTCATCACACGGTCTTTCTTTTCTGGGCCTGCGAGCACGCGGTCGATCGCATCGTTGACTTCATCCATCGAGACTTCGGTCAAGTTGCGGCGGGCTGCCAAAATTGCCGATTCGTTCAGCAAGTTCGCCAAATCTGCACCGGTGAAACCGGGTGTCCGGCGGGCGATTTTCTCTAAATCCACATCTTTTGACAAAGTTTTGCCGCGGGCGTGAACGTTGAGAATTTCGAGACGGCCTCCGAAGTCGGGGCGATCGACCACAACTTGGCGATCGAAGCGACCTGGACGCAGCAGCGCAGCATCCAGCACATCAGGGCGGTTTGTAGCAGCAATCAGAATAATCCCAGTATTGCCTTCAAAACCGTCCATTTCGGTCAGCAACTGGTTCAGGGTTTGTTCCCGTTCGTCGTTACCACCACCCATACCGGCGCCGCGTTGACGGCCTACGGCGTCAATTTCATCGATAAATACGATGCAAGGAGCGTTGGTTTTAGCTTGTTCAAACAAGTCGCGGACGCGGGAAGCACCCACACCCACAAACATTTCCACAAATTCTGAACCGGAAATCGAGAAGAAGGGCACGCCTGCTTCTCCAGCAACTGCTTTTGCGAGCAGAGTTTTGCCTGTTCCGGGAGGGCCGACTAGCAGCACGCCTTTGGGGATTTTTGCTCCGACTGCGGTGAAGCGATCGGCATTTTTCAGGAAGTCTACGACTTCGGCGAGTTCTAGCTTGGCTTGTTCGATGCCGGCCACGTCGCTGAAAGTCACCTGAGTTTGCGGCTCCATTTGGACTCTAGCTTTGGATTTGCCGAAGTTCATGGCTTGATTTCCGGGCCCGTTTTGGGCGCGTCGCACCAAGAAAAACAGTCCCACCAAGAGCAAAATCGGGAAGAACAGGCTGCTGAGGGCTTTTACCCAGAAGCCTTCGTCGTTTTGGGGTAGAACCGAAATATCTACCTTATTTTTGGTCAGGATGTTGATCAGTTCGGGGTCGTTCGGCAGGTTGACGATCACTTTGCTGCCGTCTTGGGCTGTGACGAGGGCTTTGCTGCGATCGGAACTGATGTTTATTTTGTCTACTCTGTCGCCTTCGACTTCCTGAATGAATTGGCTATACTTCCAGACTTCCCGGCTTGGGGGCTGTTTATCAAAAAATGCGGTTGCTAAGGCAATGACTACAATAGCCAGAAGTGCGTACAGGCCTGCGTTTCTCCAGCGTTTATTCACTGAGGTCGATCTCCTAATTTTTAGTCCCTGTGATTTGGGAATTTTTATTTATGTTCATCAATCTTAACTTAATTGTAACTTCTTTTGGTGTGCTGGGGAATCCCGGCAGTGCGTCTGGAATCTGAGGTCGTGGAAACCGAACTGCCCTGGAAGCCGTCAGCATAGGAAGTGCTTTACTAACGAGTGCATTTTTAATTACACTATAATCCTTGATTTGTCAAGCGATCGCCCGACTGTGCTCTTTTGGTAGCCGACTTGGCGTATAACTGTGAAGAAGCTTTGGAGCAACCGCAGTGCGATCGGCTGTTTATCTATAGGAAATCACTCAAAAAAGTTAAGCCACAGACCTTCGGCATTTTCTAAAATATCCTGTAAAAGGTTAAAATTCCCGAATAATGATTCAACTCAGAGCTTAGTTTTGACTTTCATGTTGCAGCAATAAAAAAGGAATTTAAAGCAATGGCAATTAAATCATCAATGGCAATAGATTTTATTCGTAACTTTGTTCAACCTGGAGAGCTGGTTTTTGATGTGGGGGCAAATATCGGGCAAAAAGCTGATGTCTATGCTGCCGCTGGGGCGAAAGTGATCTGCTTTGAACCACAGCCGAATTGTGTCAACATCCTGACCGACAAATACCAGCACAATCAAAACATCGCCATCGTTAATAAGGGGTTGGCGGAACAAGCGGGAACGATGGAGCTTTCAGTATGTAATGATGCGAATTACATCTCAACTTTTTCTAAAAAATGGCAAACAGGACGTTTTGCTAACTACCAATGGAATGAAACTGTTAGCGTAGAAGTTACTACCTTAGATGAGATGATAAAAGTGTGGGGACGACCGCATTTTTGTAAAATAGATGTTGAAGGCTTCGAGTTTCAAGTATTGCAGGGACTATCTACACCTATTCCTTATATATCATTTGAGTTTGCGATCGAATTTCTTGACGATACAAAAAAGTGCATCAACCACCTGAAAAGTCTCGGCTATAAGCTTTTTAATTTTGCCAATGGCGAACAAACTAATTTAGTATTTCCTGAATGGGTGTCCGACGAACTTCTTGTCAATTACCTAGAGTCTAGCAATGACCGCTTACTGTGGGGAGATATCTATGCTAAATTCGAGGCAAATCAACATCATATTTCTGGTAGCGGAATAGCTCAAAATAGCAGCAATGAAGTGATAGCAACAAAAGGATATCTCAACTTACAGAAACTTTGTCAGGAACACTCGATTACCCCGCGCGGCCTGATCCACATCGGAGCCCATGAAGGGCAAGAAATGAAGGAATATCAAGCGATGGGCGTGCCAAAAGTCCTATTTATAGAAGCTAACCCTTCTGTCTTTGAAAGATTGAAACAGAATATAGCTGGACTTCCTAATGTGTGGGCGGCAAATTGCGCTGTTAGTAACGAAAATGGTACAGTAAATCTGCGGGTTAATTCCCACGATATGAGCAGCAGTATTCTGCCCCTGAAGCTGCATAAAGATATTTATCCCGGCATGGTAGAGGTGAATCAAGTTACCGTCATCTCGAAAACTCTTGATTCGCTGATGCAACAAAGCCCATTCACTTCATCTGATTTTAATATGATTAATATTGATATTCAAGGTGCAGAACTTTTGGCTTTTCAAGGCGCAGTCGAGACTTTGAAATATATAGACGCAATTATCACAGAAGTTAATCGCGAAGAACTTTATGAAGGGTGCGCGTTAATTGACCAAATTGATGATTTCCTCTCATCCTACGGCTTTCAACGAGTAGCGATGGCCCATCCTTCCCATCCATCTTGGGGAGATGCTTTTTATGTCAAAAAACCACTTCCGAGTCAAGATGCGGGTAATTTTAGTTCGAGTGGCTTGTCTGCAAGTGCGATCGCCAATCCCGTCATCGTCACCAGCATAGCACCGGGAAATGTTGAGAATCAGCGGGCGGCTGTAGAAAGCTGGCAAAGCCTTGGATTTTCCACTGTTTCCCTCAATAGCCCCGAAGAAATTAGCCAACTACAGCCAATTTATGCCAATGTTACTTTTCATGCGGTAAACCGCGATGCACGGGTCGAGGCGGGAAGAGCGCTAGTGTATCTTGATGATATGTTTGCATATTTGCGCGATCGGCCTACAAAAATCTGCGGCATAGTCAACTCAGACATCCGCCTAAAAGCTGGTAGTGATTTCATGGCCTTAATCTGCAAAGAAGCAGAAAATTCCATAGTTTTCGGTTCGCGAGTGGATGTTGAGACATCTCAGCACACAGAAGGACAAATTTATGCTCAAGGATTTGATTTCTTCTTCTTTGACAAACAACTCTTAAAACACTTTCCAGCTTCCCAATTTAGCTTAGGTCTTCCTTGGTGGGATTTGTGGATACCGCTAATTGCTCATCAGAAAAATCTCGATTTGAAATATCTTGCTAGTCCTGTTGCCTATCATATCAAACATCAGGTCAATTACATCAACAAATTTTGGCAAACAAAAGGCATTCACTTCACAGAATTCTTTGATCGAAATTTGTCTTACAGATTTGCACAACTGCTGGCTAACGACAAGAACCGTTTGGAAGCCGAACTGATAAATGTTGCAACTCAATTCATGACATTGATTGACAGCAAAGCGGCAAAGATTCAATATGAAATCAAAGATTTAACTGCTCAAGTTTCAGAAGTTGAATTCCCGACAATATTGCCTCTTTCAGCAAGCAGTGAAAGACCTTTTTGGTCGGTGATGATTCCGACCTATAATCTGAAGGAAAATTATCTTGAACAAACGCTGAAGAGTGTTATCGAACAAGCTCCATTTATCGAAGAAATGCAGATTGAAGTTGTGAACGATCATCCGAGTCAGTCGATTCAAAATGAGATAGAAGCAATTATCAAAAAAGTGAGTGGCGATCGGATAAAATTTTATCGGCATTCTGAAACTAATGTCGGTCAAACTGCCATTTTTAATCTTTGCATTCAGCGGGCTCGCGGTCAATGGGTTCACATTCTGCACGATGATGATTTGGTGAAGCCGGGATTTTATAGTAGCCTTCGAGGATCGATCGAACAACAATTAACTATTGGTGCTGCTTTCTGTCGCTGCGTTCATGTTAATGAAGAAAATGCGCCTTTATGGTTATCGCCTTTGGAAAGAGAAACTCCTGGAATTTTAACTGATTGGCTCAAAAAAATTGCCGTGTATTCTTGGATTGCGGCGGCTTCTATTGTAGTGAAGCGCAGCATATATGAGGAGTTGGGTGGATTTTGTCCGCAGGCTGGTGCTGCTGCTGATTGGGAAATGTGGAAGCGAATTGCGGTGCGTTATCCAATGTGGTACGATCCTCAAATTTTGGCTTGTACGCGGATGAATTCTGCATCATGGACATCTCGCTTGTTTCAATTGGGCGAAAATATTGCAGAGGCTAGAAAGGCGATCGAAATTTCCCAATCTTATCTACCCAAAGATAGTGGTGAGGAATTATCAAATCAGGCGAGAGATCATTATGCGATAGAAGCTTTAAAAATGGCGCATTCAATGATTGCTAGAGGCGAGATGAATTCGGCATTCGCCCAAATTAAAGAAGGATTGAAATGCAGCAAATCTGCCCAAGTAATTAACTTACTTCCGGCTGTATTCTTGTCTAGTGAAACCGCAGATAATTCAAGCGGTACAGCCCAAAAGCCTGCGCCAAAAATAATCATTGACGGCGTAATGTTTCAGATTCACAACTCTGGAATTACCCGCGTCTGGCGTTCATTAATTGCAGAATGGGCAACTCAAAGTTTCAGCCAGCAAATCCTAGTTTTAGATAGGAATGGAACTGCTCCAAAAATTGCCGGGATAAATTATCGGCAAGTCGCAGCTTATGACTATAGTAATACTGAAGCCGATCGCGAAATGTTGCAGCAAATCTGCGATGAAGAACAAGCTGATTTGTTTATTTCGACTTACTATACCACACCGAGATCGACACCCTCTGTATTCATGGCTTATGACATGATTCCAGAAGTCATGGGAGCCAATCTAGCTAACCAAATGTGGATAGAAAAACATCATGGTATTCGTCATGCTTCTGCATACATAGCCATTTCCGAAAATACAGCCCGCGATTTAGTAAAATGCTTTCCTGACATTTCTCCTGAGTCCATAACAGTAGCCCATTGTGGAATTGACAAAGCATTTTTACCCTCAACATTTGTAGAGGTTAATCAATTTAAAACCAAATACGACATCTCAAAACCGTACTTTCTGTGGGTTGGCGATCGCGTCGGATTTAACGGTTATAAAAATGCCCTCTTGTTCTTCAAAGCATTTTGTCAATTAGACCGTCAACATGACTTTGAAATTGTCTGCGTAGGTGGGAACTCAGTATTAGAAACAGAGTTAAAAGCCTATACTTCTGATATTACCGTTCACCGTCTCAAACTGAGCGACGATGAGTTGCGAAGCGCTTACTCCGGTGCTCTAGCATTGGTTCAAACATCAAAATACGAAGGTTTTGGGTTGCCAATATCGGAAGCGATCGCCTGCGGATGTCCAGTGATTGCCTGTACAAATAGCTCAATTCCTGAAGTAGCAGGCCAAGCAGCTTTGTATGTGAAATCTGAGGATGTTGAAGAACTGAAAAAGGCACTAATTGAAGTTCAAAAGCCTGGCATTCGGCAATCATTAATTTATGCGGGTTTGGAACAAGCTAAAAAGTTCTCTTGGTCAAAAATGGCAAAAATAGTTAGTAATGCTTTGATACAAAATTGTGGTATCCAACAGCAAATCCCGGCTAAATCACCGGAAACTCCAATATTTTTGTCAAGCATTATCGAGCAATACCAGAAAAATTCCGCCGATTTATCCGCACTAGCAAATGTCCGCCAAGCTCGGAGACAAATTGCTGCAATTTGGCTTAATTTACCAGCCGAACAAGTGGCAAGTGCCTTTGCAGGTGATGCTGGAAAACAGCACCAGGGAATTCTTAACAGCGACATTCGAGATGAACCGCTAACTGATATAGAAGAGAGTTTTGTCAGCGAATTAACTGCGAATGTGGCAAAAGGATTTAATGATCCCAAGGCGATCAATTACCTGTTAGCAGCGATGCTGTATCGCCGCCCCCACCAATTGCCGCTCAAGTACGATCGCGCCAAGCTACCGAATTGGTTTGCCAACGAATATCTCAAATTCATGTTTACCTGTCCGAACTTATTTCAAACCGCAGGTGAAGCAGACAATTATTATCAATTTATTGCCGGGTGGATTGATTACATACATACTAATTTGTTCCAGAATGCCGATTCACCGCTTTGGCAGAATATTGCCTTATTTTTCTCGCAAGTTGCTAACTTTATTCCGCTGTACTTTACCACGGCTAATCTGCGCGAGATTTACACAAAGCGGGCGGATATTATCGAGTTTGCGCTCAAAAATCGCGGTTGTTCGATTGATTGTATCTTCCCAGGGCGATCGCCCGCACGCACAAAAATCCGCCTCGGCATCATCAGCGACCATTTCGCGCCGCAAACCGAAACCTTCGCCACCATCCCGGTGTTCGAGCATTTAGACCGCAACCAGTTCGAGATTTACCTGTACGCGCTCAACACCAGCGGCCACCAATTAGAACAATACTGTCAAAGTCGCGCCGACAAACTTGTTGCACTCCCGAAAGAATTTGGATCGCAAGTCCAAACTATTCGCGCCGACGACTTAGATATCCTGTTTTTCGGTACGAATTTAACAGCTATCAACAAACCAGTTGGTTCCCTAGCAATGCACCGTTTAGCCAGGGTACAAACTACATCATTCTGTTCCCCGACAACCACCGGAAGTCGGCATATAGATTACTACATTGCAGGCAAATTTACCACGCCGGATGCGAGTTATCAAGCACAATATCGCGAACAGTTGGCTGTACTCGAAGGTAGCGGTTTTTGTTTCAAATATGCAACCGAATCGGAAGTAGCAACAGTCAAACCTACTCGCCAAAGTATGGGGATTTCCAACAACACAACAGTGTTTATATCGGGCGCTAACTTTTACAAAATTCTGCCAGAATTGAGAGAAACTTGGGTAAAAATTCTAGCAGCAGTACCCAATTCAATTTTAATTTTATATCCCTTCGGCCCTGCTTGGACTCGCACTTATCCAGTGACACCTTTTGTTAACAATATGAACGCTATCTGCGCTAAATACGGCGTGAATAATAACCGTTTGCTATTCGTCAAACAACTGCCAAATCGGGCGGATGTCAAAGAGTTTTTGCAGCTAGCAGATGTTTATCTCGATTCCTATCCTTACGCTGGGGCGACATCGTTAATCGATCCTTTGCAAGTAGGATTACCGACGGTGGTTGTGGAAGGAAATGCTTTGCGCTTCCGTCAAGGTGCGGCGATGCTGCGAGAATTGGGAATTTCTGATCTAATTGCGCGCGATGAAACATCTTACATTCAATTAGCCGTTAATCTCGCGACTAACCCGCAATTGCGCCAGCAAAAACGGCAGGAAATTCAGCAAAAAATGCAAGCCAATCCCGCCTGTTTTGACAGTGTTGCATACTCTGGGGCGATCGGCAAATTATTCCAAGAACTCTTTGGCAAATGGCAAACCAGCCACCTGGAAGTATCCCGCAGCTTACAGGATAGCATTCCCAAGCAGCCAGACGCGATCGAGAAACTCTCGAATGCTGTCCAGCTTTACCAGAGAAATTCATCTAACATCTCAGCAATATCTCAACTGCGTCAAATCCGCAAACAAATTGCAGATTTCTGGCTAAATATTCCCACCGAAAATCTCGAAACCGCCTACAAAAGTGCTGACGGTAAAAGCTACAAATTCCTGCTTGCTTCCGGCTTTCAAAAGCAACCAATGATGGAAGACGAACAAAGATTTTTGCAGCAATTAACGCAGATTAGCAAAGGATTGGTGCATCCCCAAGCTGTCAATGCTTTACTTGCCGCGATGCTATATTTCCCACCGGGAACAATGCGAATTCCCGAAGCTCGAAACCGCTTGCCGCAGTGGTTAATCGAAGATTACGAACAAGTTTTTGAGCCAGAATCCACAGTCAAGTCCGAGTCAAGTTCTGACTTGCTAGCGCAATACATTCAATCCCCGCAATTTGCAAATCAACTATTAGGATGCGTCAATCTTTACCGCATCGATCCGTCTGACGAATCCGTAGTTTTGGAACTCCGCCAAATCCGCAAACAACTGGCTGATTTTTGGCTGATTGTTCCTACAGAACAATTGCAAAATTTTTATCAAGGAGAAGTCCGCAAGGGATATCAAGCACTACTTAGCTGCGGCTTGCAAGCAGAATCAATGACTGAAGCCGAACAAAAGTTTTTGCAGCAGTTGACTGAAATTAGTAAAGGGTTAGTGAATCCTCAAGCTATCAATGCTTTGCTGGGTGCAATGCTCTATTTTGTACCAGGCAAAATGCGGGTTCCCGACGCTCGGACTCGCTTGCCCAAGTGGTTGATTGACGATTACCAAAAGGTGTTTGAAAGCGTATTTGCTCAAACAGAAACAACCATTGTTAAACAAGATTATCTGCCACAGTTTGTCAATCAATTAACTGCTGCTGTGAATCTTTATGAAATAGACCCAACGGCTGAATTGGTAATATCAGATTTGCGGCAAATTCGCAAGCAAATTGCCAATTTGTGGTTGAGCGTTTCCGCTGAACAATTGGAATTTTTGTACCGGAGCGATTTCGGTAAAGGTTACAACGCAATGCTGGACAGTGGGTTTATTAACGAGCCTCTAACTGAGAGCGAACGTGGGTTTTTTAACTCGTTGGTTGCTGAGTTAAGTAAAGGGTTTGGAACGCCTCAAGCTGTAAATAATTTGTTGGCGGCGATGCTGTTTTGTCGGGCTGGGCAGTTGCAAGTTCAGGATGCGAATAGTTGTTTGCCTGAGTGGTTGTTTGAGGATTATGAGCGGTTTGTTGGGGGTTCGGTTAAGGTGGCTGTGAAGTAAACGAAGGTAATTTGTATCGAAAACACAGGAAATATTCTAGTGTCTAGTGGCACTAGAACCCTAACCAACCTCGAAGGGATTGCTCCAGTCGCTCAGCATCAGAATCTGCTAATTTGCCAATCGTCATTGCAATCAAGCTTTCATGTACTGTATACAAACCTCGCTTGACTGCTGTGGCTACATTTAACCCTGCTGTTGACCATTCAGCAAGTACGAACTCACCCTCAAGTAAGGATGTAGTTTTGCTTGTCAATGGCACAATAATGATGTCTTGAGATACGTGCGGCGCACTTACCACAATTGCTGGTCTTACCTTAGAACTAGACAAGTCTGAAAAGGGATATCGAACCAAAATTATGTCATTTTTAGAGTAGCTGGGCATAGACATCATCCTCAGTATTATTCCACACTGTATCTAGTGATGTTTGACTGGCTTGAAGCCAAAACTCAGCTTCTTCATCAGGTAAGAGTGTTACTAATACTTTTGCCCCTTCGGGTAACTCTGATAACTCCAGCAGTTCAATTTTACCTTGTCGAACAGTAGCCCAAAGTGTTTTTAGCATATCCACCTCATAAACTGTGCTTTATGCAATTTGCAGATTTCTGGTAGGTTGTCGCACTGAGCGACTAATTACAACCTAACACATATAGAGCGAGGAAGTATTTAAGCCTGATTTAGTATCAATTCAATACGAGTTCAGGATGTTGTGGCTCAAATAAGGGGCGTGTTACTTGGCGCACGAGGACTGTTTCTAAACTGCCTTCTACTACAGTTGCTGCTTCTATTTCTAATTCGCCCCACAATAATCTATCGCCCTGAGTGGGCATTTTACCTAAATTGTGAATCATAAATCCAGCAATTGTTTGGTAAGCTTCGTTAATCGGCAGGTTTAACCCGAGTTTTTGGTTAACTGCTGTCACTTCCCAGATGCCGGAAATTAGTGCTGAATGAGCATCTTTTTGAATGATAGTGGCTTCGGAAGTTTGCAGCAGCGGTTCTGACTTTTTACTGGTAATCCAACCTGTCAGCAGCCGCACAGTACCGTTGAGAATTGCTAGCAGCGGCCACAGTAATCTCGAACAGATTTCGAGGGCAGGCATTAGCAGCAAAGCGGTGCGTTCTGGGGCGTGGTTTGCTAATACTTTGGGAATGAGTTCTCCTAATACTATTTCGATGTAAGTTACTAAGATGAAAGCTGCGGGAATTGCGATCGAATGCGCAGTCAGCATGGCGGGTAAATGACCGATCGCCAATTTGTCGATCCAGGGCTCGATCCAGTGCACAGTCGCTCCCTCGCCCAACCAACCCAACAGCAAACTCCCTGCTGTTGTGCCAGTTTGAGTCACAGACAGGTAATGCGGTATGTTGTTCTGCGCTTGGTGGACGAGTTGGGCGGTTTTGGCGTTTGGGCGATCGCGCAACCGGGCGAGTTGACGGATTTGATGTCTGTCTGCTGATACTAATGCTAATTCTGCCGCCACAAAAAATGCGATTAAAAGTGTTAAGCCCAGTAACATTCCTAATCTCAGCAATGTTTCGGCGACTTCTATTTCCAGGGAAATAAAGTTGTTCAAGATAGATATCTAATATGATAGATGTTTTAGGTTAATTCTCTCATCTTAGCTTGCGATTCAGATAGATTTACCGCCCCCCATTTCGGATATCCGCACTACCGGTATTCTTCGTAGGGTGTGCATTGCGCACCTTACCCGTAGAATTTGTCAACTCTTTCTCTTGTCTTTTTTATTCCTTCCCACCATTAGCATTTTCGCGGTTTGTTCAAAACAGATAAAAAAGCAATTTGCTAATCGAAAAATCTATCTTGTGGCTGAGGCTAAAAAACTCCTAACCTATTATGATCCGTTGGTGAACGCTAAATATAAGGAAACTCAATCTCGTGCAGTTAAAAACAGTCATATCGCTGCTCAAAGAAACTTTTAGTGAATGGCAAAAAGATAAAGCGCCTACCTTAGCCGCCGCCCTAGCCTATTACACGGTTTTTTCCCTCGCCCCGCTGCTAATTATTGTAATTGCGATCGCCGGTTTAGTGTTTGGTGCAGACGCAGCCCAAGGTCAAATCGTCACCCAACTCCAAAGTTTAATCGGCAAAGATGGCGCCCAAACCGTCCAAGAACTGATTCTCAAAGCCTCTGAACCCAAGTCGGGAATGATTGCTACTCTAGTCGGCATCGCTACACTTTTGTGGGGCGCTTCCAATGTGTTTACTAATCTTAAAGAAGCCCTAAATACTATTTGGAATGTTTCACCGCCTCCCGGACGCGGTATCTGGGGATTCTTCCAAGACCGCGTATTGTCTTTTGCGATGATTTTAGGCATAGGCTTTCTACTGCTAGTCTCTTTAGTAATTAGCGCCGTTTTAGCAGCCGTCAGCTTTTGGTTGAACGGCTTGCTACAGTTGCCAGTCGGCATTTGGCAAATTGTGGACTTTGCTATCTCTTTTGGCGTAGTCACGCTGCTGTTTGCCTTAATTTATAAACTATTGCCCGATGTCGATCTTGCCTGGAATGATGTTTGGATCGGTGCCGCCATCACTTCAGTGCTATTTACGATCGGCAAATCGCTAATTGGAATTTACCTCGGAGGTAGCGGTATTGCTTCTACCTACGGTGCTGCGGGTTCGTTCGTGATTATCCTGCTTTGGATTAATTATTCCGCTCAAATTCTCTTTTTAGGTGCGGAGTTTACCCAAGTTTGGGCTAACCGATATGGCTCCAAAATGCGAGGTTCACGAAAGAATCTCCTCGACAGCGAAAATGGGGAATCCCCTGCACGCAAACATCGGAACAACTCTTAACATTCAATGCTGAGTTAGAGGTCGATCGCCCGATCGTATTCAAGATAGTTATATCTCACGGGGCAGATGCTCTGGGAGCATCATATTTTTGTAATATTTCGCACAAAATCGAGATGCTCCCATTCTCTTCACTCTCGTCAATTTCCGTCTGAGGGGGGATCTTTAGATCGCACACTTTGACTTTAATTAAAATTAGATTTAACCTTGCACTCCTCGCGCAGCAGCCAAAATAACACTTTCAATCTGCAAGTTTTTTTTAAATTTTGGTAAACAATCATGATTTCATTAACTAAAAAACGCATTGCTCTGATCTCTGTACATGGCGATCCGGCTGTGGAAATTGGCAAAGAAGAAGCGGGCGGGCAAAATGTTTACGTGCGTCAAGTAGGAGAAGCTTTGGCAAAACAGGGGTGGCAAGTTGATATGTTCACCCGCTCATCCGATCGCCAACAAGCAAGCATTGTCCAGCACAGCCCCAATTGCCGGACAATTCGGCTAGTAGCAGGGCCACAAGAATTTATTCCCCGCGACGAACTTTTCGGATATTTGCCGATTTTTGTTCACGAATTTCAGAAGTTTCAGTTAGAGTCAGGCTTTCAATATCCCTTAGTTCACACGAATTACTGGCTGTCTTCTTGGGTGGGAATGGAGTTGAAAAAATCGCAACCACTGCTGCAAGTTCATACTTATCATTCTTTGGCAGCAGTTAAATACAAGTCGGTTTCGACAATTCCGATGATTGCTAAAACCAGGCTGCAAGTGGAAAAAACACTTCTGGAAACAGCCGATCGCGTGGTGGCTACCAGTCCCCAAGAAAAAGAACACATGAGGTCTCTGGTTTCCTCAAAAGGCAAGATTGACATCATTCCCTGCGGTACGGAAATTGAGCGGTTCGGCTCGATCGGGCGCGAGGCCGCCCGCCAGCAGTTGGGAATAGCCCCCGAAACCAAAGTCGTGCTGTACGTCGGCCGTTTTGACCCCCGGAAGGGCATCGAAACTTTAGTCCGCGCCGTTAGTCTGTCGGCGCTGCGCCAAGCAGATTTAAAACTAATTATCGGTGGCGGCTGGCGTGAGGGCGAATGCGACGGCAAAGAGCGCGATCGCATCGGCAGCATCGTTGAAGAATTAGGCTTAAGCGACATTACCAGTTTTCCCGGCGGCTTGAGCCGAGACATTCTGCCCGCCTACTACGCAGCAGCCGATGTCTGCGTGGTTCCCAGCCACTACGAACCCTTCGGTTTAGTCGCCATTGAAGCGATGGCCTGCGGCACGCCCGTAGTTGTCTCCGACGTGGGAGGGCTGAAATATACCGTAGTGCCGCGAGAAACAGGTTTGCTCGCGCCTCCGAAAAATGAAGCACTGTTTGCCGGTGCGATCGATCGACTGTTAGTTGACTCAGTATGGCGCAAGCAACTCGGACAAGCAGGCCGCGGGCGCGTCCAAACCTATTTCAGTTGGGACGGTGTGGCCTCTCAACTAGGTCAACTTTACACTCAACTGCTCGAAAAAGTGGCGATGAAACTTGACCCCGTGAGCGCTTAGTAGTATCACTTAGTATGGTTGAAGCCAGTTTCCCTTGATCCCTGTCCATCTCATCCGTTGTAACTGGGAACCTTCAGCTAGAAGTGATATCAGGAGGTAATCTTGCACGCATCAGAACATCTGGGAAGCCATCTGCTCCCTATGTCCGACCAGGAGCTAATTCGCCTGTGGGTAAACCGCAAATCTACCCCCAACAAGCGCTTTAGCTGGCAGGCAGCCAACCATTTCCGAACCTTTGTCGAAAAACCGTTAGCACAAGTTACTTTGGCAGACGTTCAGACTTTCGCGGCAGCGATGAGGGCTCGCAAACTTGCACCCCGTTTCTACAAGCAAACCTTGCTAGCACTGAAATCGCTGTTCGCCTTCGGTCAGCAAACGAGAATCTTGCCCGCGGCTATCCCCCTGCAAGGGTGGCCGATGCGGGAGCGTAGGAAGCCGTCTAAACGCCTCCGTTTCAGACTTTCGTGGACTTTGTGCATCTTTTTCTGCTTTTTTTTGGGTAGAATGACCCCGAAACTATGGGGACAAACTATCTCGGCAGAAATCTCGTTGCCGAAAGAACCGTTGCCGAAAGTTCCAGCGATCGACTCACCAGACAAAGCAGAGGATGACATCGAGCGCGATCGGGTCAAAGCATTTCTCGACATGATCGCCGCCGCCGAAGGCACTGCCGCATCCGATGGCTACTATACCCAGTACACCGGCACCAAATTTGCCAGTTTCAGCGACCATCCCAGGGAAATGAGATGCGGCCGTCGCTACGGCAAAAAACTCTGTTCTGACGCTGCGGGGCGATATCAGTTTCTCAGCACAACTTGGGACAGATTCGCCAAAAAATTTGGCGTCCAGGATTTCAGCCCCCAAAATCAAGATTTGATGGCTATAGAATTAATCCGAGAACGAGGTGCTTTGGGAGATATAGAAGCGGGTAAATTGGAGCCAGCAGTCAGGAAACTCGCTTATATTTGGCCATCTTTTCGGCGTTTTGGTGGTTCTGTGGAATCGTCTATGCCCAAACTCGAAGCAATGTATCAAAAGAATTTGGGGATTTATCGCCAAGGATTGGTTGTTAGCAATTAGTTATTGGTTATTGGTTATTAGTTATTGGTTATTAGTTAATTGTTATTAGAAGCAACAAATAACAACTAACAAGTAACTAATAACTATTTAAGCTAACTTTTCAATTGGAGCCAGCAGTCAGGGAACTCGCTTATATTTGACCATCTTTTCGGCGTTTTGGGGGCTCCGCGGTAGCCCATTGCTTTAAAAGTAGCGTATTCTGCCATCTGGTCGCCGACATCGGTTGATCGGACTTGGTAAACGATAATTACTCCTACTACGAAACCCATCGCTATAGCGGTTCTCAATCGTGGTGAGGTATGCCCATAGCCCTATGCCATACCCCCTATGCCCGTCGGGTACCTCATCTTTCTGAGAAACGCTATATGTGTGAATTTTCAGGACTTGGGAATCTCTCGGAGAATGGATGTAAGCTAGAGCCAGATTGGCTTGGGCGGAACTGACTTCGGCGGAGGCTGCTTGCACGTCAACGGGCCGCACTTCGGCTATGCGATCGAGATTTGCTGCGGCTTCAATAATTTGCTGTTGTCGGGATTCCTGAGTTTGACTGAGTTTAGCTTGCGCTTCGTTGAGTTGCTGTTGGGCTGTTTCGGTGGCGAGTTTTTTGCTGTCGCTAGTTGAAGCAGGGATTGCTCATTCTTGATACAGTTGCCAGTGGCGCTGCTCCTCGCTTGTAGCGTTGCGAATTTGAGCTCTTTGGCGGGCAATTGTGGCTTGTTGGGTTTGATTTTCCCTGGTTTTTCGGCCCTTAAACGAGCAATTGTGGCTTGTTGCGCTGCGATTTCGGTACTGCGATCGACTGATCGATGGCCTGCTGCACTTGATTTTGCGATCGGAGTCAAATTCTTAGAACTTTAGAAACCCGACTTCTTCAAGAAATTGGGTTTCTAAGTTTCCTGTTTTTTTAGTCAGGGATTTTCCCCAACCTTTCCGTCAATTCAGCATCTGATAAGTGTGGCAGTTGTTCAACAAACAACGTCAATTCTGCCAGAGACAATGCCAATAAATTAGTCACAGCCTGGGGCAGAATATCCTGCAAGTTAGTAACGAACATTTTCAAGACACTTTCAGCTAACAACTTCACCGCTTGTTCTCGCCCAGATTGATCGACGGTTAGCATCGATATTGCCAGCAATAAAACGGTAAATTCAGCAGCAGACAACTTTGATATTGGAGATAAAAAAGCAGTCATTTTCGGGCTTGATTCTCCAAATCTAACTCGCAGAAAATTTTCTAAAATTAACCGCTGTTGTTCTTGTCTGCCTCGTTCTAGTCCTTGTTCTAGTCCTTTTGCCCTAGCTCGTTGCTCTGCTGCTTGTATTTGTTCTCGAAAAAGTGGTGCGATCGCCATAATTAACTCCCGCTCTTCTGGCTCTAATTCCTGTGGGGTATCGGCTACTAAATTTGACTGTAGACGATACAGCAATTCTAGCGCGATAATCCGCAACGGATCGGACGCGGCTAAAGCGCTCAATTGGGAAATAGCCCGCTGCTGCACTCCTCCTTTGCCCAAAATCCTCAACCACAAGGTTTCTGGAGTTTCTGGCAACTGGTGAATCGCCACAATTGCCGATTGCCAATGCTCCGGCAAAAAATATATTCCGTCAACCCAATTTTCGGGGTTGGGTATCGCACCAAAACCTTCTAACAATGCTTTCGATGCTGTAGGTGTCAAAATCCATAGTCTGGGCAACTCAGCATCATAGGGAGCATTTTTTCTTCTAGCACCCCGCCCCAATTCACCTCGCAAATCCCATAACTTAACGATACAGCTAATGACTTCGCCGACATTTGCAAGATTGCGAAACGGTTCAAAAATTGCAGTTTTGCTTGCCATTTGCCCCAACAATCCCAGGGTTTCTGAGTATTCAGGAATTGCCAGACCTGGAGTGAAGTAAACATCGATTTCTCGAACTTCGGAAGTCACATCGCGGCCGATATTTACCGTTCCCAGAGGTGAAAGCAGTTCTTCCAATAATTCTTTAGCAAAGCGATCGTGAATGAATCGCGTCATAAGAAATTAGGATATCTTTTTCCTGATAAATCATAGCATAAGCTGTTATTCAGCAAGCCCTATTTATAAACATAAAAAACCTGAAGCTGGAAACTTCCAACTTCAGGTTTTTAATAACTCCCCGGGTAGGATTTGAACCTACGACCGATCGGTTAACAGCCGATTGCTCTACCGCTGAGCTACCGAGGATTGAGGCTTTTGGGTCAGCCACATTTACTAATAGTACCGGAACTTATTAGATTTAGCAAGGCCTTTGACAAACTTTTTTTTTGTCATACAGCGAGAGGGTTTGGGCTACTAAGGCAGCCCCATTCTCAACTTGGCGAGGCGTTGCTGGGATTCTGGATCGAGAGAATTGGACAGAAAGCGACTGGAGTTGTGTTTGCGGGATTTGTGCTGGCGCTCGCTGCGACGGGCGGTGGATTCTACTTCAGCAGCAAGTTGATCGGCTGACATCCATTCGGCGCCGTAGCCGACGACGGTCAATTGCTGCGCTCGATCGGAGGTGGCGACAATCATGCGGCCTTTGCCTTTGATCGATCGCAACTCGTAGCGCAAATTAGCACAAGACTTTTCAATATAAGTATCTGCTGTCTGACCGAAGTCAGTGTAGTGCACAGATAAATTTTTAGTAATAATTTCTTTAACGCTGGGAGTGTCTCGATAGTGGGCGTCAAACACGAGTCTGGCCTCAAAATCTTGAACGGCGCTGTAGTTAACTAAAACCTCAATCAACTCCCGGCGAGCTGTTTCGAGTTCGTCGCGATCGCGCTTCTCTCGGAGTCGAGGCCAAAGTCCAATTATGTTATAGCCGTCTACAAGTAAAACTGCTTGCGATACATAGGGTGACATGGTTCAAGGCTGAATAGCTCCAGCAGATAGAGGACATTATTTGCATTGTTCATCAAAGCTTTTGTTGCATTTTATTACAAAATGATGTTCGATCGCTAGCTGCGATGTTCCCAGCAAAAACTAAACCCCCCAAATCCCTAGGGTTTTGGAGGGTAAGATTTAAGATTGAAGGTTTGGGCGATTGTCGCGCGATCGATCAATTTTCCGGCTTATTCGACAGATTCCACAGATACGGGCGATGGCTTACGCCCCGCTTCGCTACGGACAACAGTCGGCAGAGATATTTTCTCAACCGCAGGAGTACAACCCAGCCACTGCACCGACAAGTCCGCAAACTGCTGCGGAAGCCCGCTCACGCAAAAACGAGTCGGCAGCGCTTCCCCAGCATTCCGCAGCCCCAAGACCTCCAATTCTCTTGCCGCAGCAGCCACCACACGCACCGCAGGATCGATTAAATTCACTCCAGCAGGCAAGAGCGATCGCACCACAGGAGCCAACAGGGGATAATGAGTGCAGCCGTAAATCAGGGTATCGATACGCTGCTGAATCAAAGGAGCCAAATACTCTCGCGCCACCTCAGAAGTATAAG
>Ga0335395_10000675_pt1 | contig 21434 bp, 9 predicted proteins | sample MAT02_FD_205744 | JGI IMG/M metagenome (GOLD analysis project Ga0335395, IMG submission 205744) | Freshwater microbial communities from Lake Fryxell liftoff mats and glacier meltwater in Antarctica - MAT-02 (spades assembly) (version 2) ...
ATTAGTAAAAGGATTTTACACGATAAAATTAATCAACGCCAAAAGCAATAATTTAATTTCAATTAAAAAGTTTATTAAAGAGTAGGAGGGCAGCGGGCTTCGAGCATTGGGCTTCGAGCAGCGAGCATTGGGCTTCGAGCTTTTTAGTAATGGGCAGAGTTGGTTGTAATTTTCAACTAGCTTTGCCCATTACTATTTCACCCATTCCCCACTAACTATTTGCCCACTACCTACATACTACCTACTCTACCCCACTCCCTTTACTCTTTATATCATCTTAATTTATTCCTAAAACTATAAATTATATTGGATGTTGAAATATAATTTCCTGAGAGTTTCTATTAGTCATTAGTGTAATTTTTATCACAAAAATAATCTACAATCCTAATGATAATATAAAACTATTTCATGCTAGTATAATGGAAATATAACCCAGTTTGTAATAATATCTTTACAGATAACAAACCAATTATTGCAAGCCCAATCTTGCATATTATTAACCAATTTAATAACTAAATTATTAAGAAATGAGAAAGAAACTCTTACTCTTGTTGCTGGCAAAAAATTATTTTGCTACAACTATCAACCCATGGCGTTTACTAACGCAGAAAATGTATTTATTTATTGGAGTTCTTGCGTTTATTGCAAGTTCTGCCTTGCTACCAAGTGCTGCGCAAGCACAAACTTTTAAAGCTCTGCCACTCGATTGCGGAGGACATTTTAGTGGCTTTGCACAAGCCGATAATGGCCGCCTCTACGGTTACGGCGACGTCTTCGGTGCTTGGCGCAGCGACAACGGAGGCGACAATTGGACTTACCTGAACTGGGGTATTCCTGGCGGAGATATTGTTGGTATGGGTATGGCGGTTCAAAAAAATAACGCCGACGTTGTTTATTATTCTACCAACGATGCTTTATGGAAGTCCACCAATGGTGGCGACTCTTGGACTGCTTTACTTACTGATGTTGGCCATAACACCCCTCGTTGGCGTGGTACATCACCTATTTTAATCCGTTCGAATAATCCAAATGAAATCTGGTTCGCTGGTCCGCGTAAAGGATTAACGGGTTGGTTATGGAGATCCACTAATGGTGGAACTTCATGGGTAAAAGCTGGAGGTAGCAATTTCGATTCTAATGAGGCTCGCACTTTGCATAACGTTTCTACCTATGCCAATCAAATTTGGGTAGGTTCGACCAATGGCCTTTATGTTTCTACCGATGGTGGAAACAATTTTAGTTTGGTAGGCGGCTCGGGCCGCCTCAGCGAAGTCGGTATGATCTCTCGCTTTACCTCTGGCACCTTTGCGGGCGTTGGTTTGGTAACTCGCTCCAATAACAACGGCGGGGGAATCTCCCGCATCACAGCTACTGATTACGGCAATTCAGCCACCTACTCGGTAACCGATGCGGCGACCAGCTCCATCCATTTCGGATACCCCACTGGCCTTCAAATTTTCTCCGACGGTTCCTCCAGTGCTTGGAATACTAGTGGAGATCGACACGGTTTTAGCCCGGCCGGTAATGGTGGGCAAACATTTGGCGTACGAGCTACAACTGTAAATACCAATCCAGTTCCCATCTGGACTACGGCAGCTCAGATGGCGGCAAAAAACCATCCTGACTATGGTACAGATCAAGTGATTGAAGCTGTTGGTAATTCCAATAAATGGATGATTACTGGTGGCGGAGCACCTATGTATAGCATGGACAAGGGTTTTTCTTGGCAATATTTCCCTAACGGAGGCGGTTTAGCTGCGGTTAAAGCATACAAAGCCGCCGTAAGTAGATACGACGTGAACCGCATGTACATTCCCGCCTCCGATATTGGTTCGGCTATTGTAACAGACGGGGGAAATAGTGGCCAAGCTACACTTAGTTCAAATAAAACAGTAAATAACCTTCACAATTCCTTGCATATTATGGAGGGACCTAATTCTCAGGATTTGGTACTGGCAGGCAACAGTCAAGGTGAAAATACAAATATATTTCTTAAGTCGTCAAACGGTGGCTCAACATGGAATGTGTTAAATCTAAGTGGTACTGGTTTGCCTCTATCGCGTGATGGTGTAACCAAGTCGGTAATGTCTTTAACTAATGCAAATGATTTTGTTGTAGCATTGGCCTCTGATACCGATCAACAAGGGACCATAATTCCTGGAACAATTAACCCAGGTGTGTGGCGTACAACCAACGGTGGAGCTAATTTTTCTCAAGTAAATGGTTTGCCCAGCAATATAAGTACTGGAGCTCGGTACTCACCTCAAAGTGCCTTTCTTGAAAGAGATGCAGTACAAACTAACGTACGCTATTTTGCATCAAGATTAGTTGTCAACCCTGGTCAATCCGCTGGTTTATATCGTTCAACCGATGGTGGGTCAAATTGGTCATTCGTAAGTCATCCTTCAGGCTCTGGTGCTTGGATATGGGGATTTTCGGTTGACCCTATTCGGGGAGGTAATCTTTGGGCGGCAACTGACTGGGGCGGAGTAAAAGTTTCTCGCGATGGAGGTAACACTTGGAATCCAACGGCACAATTTTTCGATTCCCGTCATGTCTCCTCATGTGATGGTAAAGTTGCTATTTGGGGTAAAGCAGGTGGAGGTTCTAACCCTAATTTACTTTGGTATTCTGCCGATGACGGCGCAACTTGGACCGCACAAACTACCGTAGCTAGAAACTTCCATGGAGTTCAAGGTTTAACCGTGGATCGTAATGGCAAGATTTGGGTAAGCTGGAATTCAGTTACTGTAGTTACTCCTGTTACTGGGCCTGTAACAGCCGACACGCAAGCCCCAACTGTACCAACAGGTTTATCCTCATCAAATGTAAACGCAACCAGTTTTACATTGAACTGGACAGCATCAACCGATAACGTAGGTGTTTCACAATACGAAATATTTAGAGGCGGTACATCATTAGGTACAACCGCTAATACAAACTTTAATGTAACAGGCTTAACAGCAAGTACCACTTACAGCATGACGGTAAGAGCCAGAGATGCAGCAGGCAATAACTCAGCGCAAAGCAGCGCATTAAGTGTAACAACCATTGCACCCGCAGGCGATACCCAAGCCCCAACCGTACCAGCCAGTTTATCATCGGCAAGTGTTGCACAAACCAGCTTTACCTTAAACTGGACAGCATCAACCGATAATGTTGGCGTTTCATTATACGAAATATTTAGAGGCGGTACATCATTAGGTACTACCGCCAATACAAACTTTAATGTAACCGGCTTAACGGCAAGTACTGCATATAGTATGACGGTAAGAGCTAGAGATGCAGCAGGCAATAACTCAGCGCAAAGCAGTGCATTAAGTGTAACAACAAGTGCTGTTAGTGGTGGTACATTCCCAATAATAACTTCACGAGGCGAAAACACACCAAATGAAGGTAATATTAAAGCGTTTGATTTAGATAATAACTCTAAATGGTTAGACTTTAGCGCAACAAGTTTCTTGCAAATTCAATACGCATCCACTTCAGCATTTAACCAATATGTAATTGTTTCAGGAAATGATTCTCCAGGTCGTGATCCTAGAAATTGGACAATTCAAGGTTCAAATAACGGAACAAACTGGGTAACTTTAAATACGCAAACCAACCAAACTTGGACAGGCAGAAACCAAGCCCGTACATTTAGTTTTAGTAATTCTACAGCTTATTCATATTACAAAATGGATATTACTGGTAATAATGGGGATGGATTAATTCAATTATCAGAACTTACTTACAGCATAGTTTCAGGCGGTGGTGGCGACACACAAGCACCAACCGTACCAACAAGCTTATCATCGTCGGGTGTTGCACAAACTAGTTTTACTTTAAATTGGGCAGCATCAACTGACAATGTAGGTGTTTCACTGTACGAAGTATTTAGAAGCGGTACTTCTTTAGGTACAACCGCTAATACAAACTTTAGTGTAACTGGTTTAACGGCAAGTACTGCTTACAGTATGACGGTAAGAGCTAGAGATGCAGCAGGTAATAACTCAGCGCAAAGTAGTGCATTAAGTGTAACAACAAGCGCAGCAGCAGGAGGTGGTGGAACAGGAAACGTTATTATGGAAACTTGGACTAATATTTCTGGTACTTTAATATCAAACATACCAACTGGAACAACGGCAAACACAACTGCCACACTTACTTCACTTGAAATTCCTTCTAATAATGCCGAAAATTATGGTGTGAGGATTAGAGGGTTTGTTATTCCAACTACAACTGGCAGTTATACTTTTTATATTGCGAGTGATGATAATGGTGATTTTAGATTAAGTACCAACGACCAACCCGCTAACGCAACTAGAATTGCTTTCCATACAGACTGGACCGGCTCTAGAGAGTGGAATAAATACCCTTCTACACAACAATCATCAGCTAGAAGCTTAATTGCAGGCGTTAAATATTACTTTGAAGCCTTGATGAAAGAAGGTAGCGGAGGCGATAATTTAGCTATTGGATGGACTGGTCCAGGAATATCAACTATTACGGTTATTGGTGCTGCAAATTTAGATAGATTTGTTACCGGCGCACCAACTGGCGATACACAAGCACCAACTGTACCATCAAGCTTAACATCATCAAACGTAGCACAAACCAGCTTTACCTTAAACTGGTCTGCTTCTACGGATAACGTAGGTGTTTCGTTGTATGAAATATTTAGAGATGGCACTTCTTTAGGAACTACATTTAATACAAATTTCAGTGTTACCGGATTAACTGCAAGCACAGCTTACAATATGACTGTAAGAGCAAGAGATGCAGCAGGCAATAACTCAGGACAAAGTAGTGCATTAAGTGTTACTACAAGTGCACCTGCTGGTGGTGGAGGATCAACTGTTATTTATGAAGCTGAGAATGCAACAAGATCGGGTGGTGTAGTAAATTCTACAACTTACGCCAACTTTTCAGGTTCGGCTTATGTTACGGGTTTTCAAACAAACGGAGCCTCGGTACAGTTTGCTGTTAATGTTGCATCAGCAGGGACTTATAATGTTAGGATGCGTTACAGCAATGCAGCAGGTCCAGGATATCCAATTTCTATGTATATTAATGGAAACAAAATTGGCACTGAACAATTAGCAAGCAATGGAAGTTGGACAACTTGGCAAGACGTTACCGAACCAATATCTTTAAATGCTGGTAACAATACCATTGTATATCAAAAAGATCCGGATAATAATGGAGGTGCATATAACATTGATTATATAGCTATACCATCAACTCCAGGTGCAATTGGATCTATAAAAGATAAAGGATTAGCAGATGCAACCACAGGAGCATCTAGTATTAAAATTTATCCAAACCCTGCAACTAGCAGTTTTAATGTAGCTACAGGCGGCAACGCAAAAATAACAGTAACTTCATTAAGCGGTGCAGTAATGCAAAACGTAACAGCAAAGGATAAATTAACAACCATTGATTCGAGTAACTGGACACCAGGAGTTTATATTATTCATGTAGAATCGGATAGCCAATCTGCTGTTAAAAAAGTACTGATAGCTAGATAATTTTATAAAAATCAAATAATTTTTATAAAAAGGCCACCCAATATTGGGTGGCCTTTTTTATTATCTAGCTTTTTGATGGAAAATTTATTATGATGCGCAATAGACATTTTTAATGCTAAAACCTTTGTAACTCATTGTTATTATTAGTTTAAATAAAATGAAAGGTTATGAAAAAAAAATTGCTTTTAGTATATAAAGTTTTTCGTCAAAGTTTTTTTTTATATAAACTAAGCCGTTATAAAATCTGTTAAAATTGGAAAATGATTTATAAAAGTAGAGGAATAAAAAAAATCTAAATAATTAGTATAATGGTTAATACTAAACAAACGTATTTGATGGTACAAATTTAATATGTTGCTTTATATATGGGAATGTAATGATGCCTTACAAAAACACAATATTTATTTTACAATCATAGTATTAAAAATATTATTTGGTTAATTTAAGTTAATATTGGCAATTTTTATTGTAAAAAATTGGTTTACAGGCTTTTAATTTTAGTGGTATATTTTAAATAATTGTTTTTATCCAAGGGATATTAGCGTTTTAAGATATTTGCGATAAAAAAAATCTCGGTTTAAATAATTAAACCGAGATTTTATGAAATTATTTTATTTAAAAATTTAATCTAATTCTAATTTTACAATTCTTCATCGTGTTGAGTCATATCAAGACCTAATTTTTCATCCTCCTCCGATACACGTAAAGGACTAATTAAATCTGTAACTTTTAATAAAATAAAAGCACCCACAAAAGCAAATGCCGAAACACCCACTAAAGCAATTAGTTGGATAAAAAATAATTTAGTTTCGCCAAAAAATAAACCGTTACCTGTAGTGTTTGCGCTATTTACATTTTGACTTGCAAACACACCGGTTAATAACATACCTACCATACCGCCTACACCATGGCAAGGAAACACGTCTAAAGTATCATCAATATTGGTGCGTGATCGCCAAATTACAACTAAATTACTAACAACAGCAGCAACTATACCTATAATTAAAGAGTGTGGTATAGTAACAAAGCCAGCAGCTGGTGTTATTGCAACTAAACCCACAACCGCACCAATACAAGCACCAATTGCCGAAGGTTTTTTGCCTCTAAACATATCGAAAAATATCCAAGCCATTGCCGAAGCAGCCGATGCAGTTGTTGTAGTTGCTAAAGCGTGTGCAGCTAAAAAACCAGCACCACCTGCCGAACCTGCATTAAAACCAAACCAACCAAACCAAAGTAAACCAGTTCCTAAAATTACATAACTTACTCGAGCGGGAGTATGGTCGGGTGAGTTACGTTTTTTAAAATATAATGCCGAAGCCAAAGCTGCCCAACCTGCCGACATGTGTACAACCGTACCCCCTGCAAAATCTAAAACACCTTTTTGAAACAATAAACCATCTGGATGCCATGTTGAATGAGCTAATGGGGAATATATAAAAATCATAAATAAACAAAGAAATATCAAATAAGAATTAAATTTAATACGCTCGGCAAAAGCACCCGTAATTAACGCTGGCGTTATAACAGCAAACTTTAATTGGAACATGGCAAATAATATCAATGGAACTGTTGGCATTAGCGACCAAGTTGCGTTACCCAATGTACCTTTCATCATAAAGAAAGTAGCTGGGTTTCCAATTATGCCGCCAATATCTTCACCAAAGGCTAAACTAAAACCAAATACAACCCAAATAACTGTAACTAAACCCATACATACAAAACTTTGTAGCATTGTAGAAATTACATTCTTCTTACGTACCATACCCCCGTAAAAGAAAGCTAAACCTGGTGTCATAAGTAATACCAATGCTGTTGAAACTAATAGCCAAGCTGTATCGCCACTGTCTAATTTTGCATCGGGCATTGTTGTTATTTCAGAAGTGGGGTAAATAAGTCCTAGCACTACTACTACAAGCAGAATAAGGAATGGTAAGATTTTTTTCATTTTTTAAGTTGTTTAGAGAGTTAATGAATTTGTTAAAATTTTAAATTTTATTTATTGTGATTTCACAAATATTGTATAAAAAGCTGCAATTTCCTATAAAAAATTTAAAAATTATTGATAAAATTCATTTTTTTTATACAATAATGTACTTTTTTTTATAAAATCTTTGATTAATTTTATATATTTTGAATTTACTTTAGATATTATTGAATAATTATATTTAAAATGAGCGTGTAACCTTATTTTATTAAGAATAAGTTTTAATTTAATGATTTAGCAGGTAAAATTTACAATTTATTTTTTTTTAAAAGAAAAATTGTCCAATTAATCTTAGTAATATTCTATTTATAATAATATTTTTATTAAAATATATTTATGCGTATTTGTATTTTTTTTAAAATTTCAAACCACTTTTTTAGATTCTTTTCAATTCCTCTGTAAGAATTTTTTATTCCACAATACACAACAAAATTTTATAGTTATTACCATTGAGATATTTTTTAAAATGATGGCATAGTATTTGAAAACCTATCAGAAAAATATATCATTATGAAACAGACTTTTAAAATTTTGACCATTACAACTGTATTATTCCTATCAGTCATTACATTATCTAATGCACAAACCAAAACCGAACCTTTTCGATTGGGATTAGGCTTAAATTTGGGTGGGGCAACTACCGATGGGTACAATGTTACATTAGGTGGTGATTTAAAGCTACAAAAAGACATTACAAAAGTAATTTCGGCCTCTCTAGCTACTGGCTACACCAATTTTTTTCCAAACAAGAATAATGGTTTTACACAAAACTATGGTTTTGTGCCACTTAAAGCTGGAATAAAATATTTCCCAGTAAGTGGTGTTTATTTTGGCGGCGAATTGGGTGCAGCTTTCGGTGTTGAAAAAAATTCGGGAACTAGCTTTTTGTACGCTCCAGCGGTTGGTATTACTTTTAACAAAAATTATGATTTCTCGGCTAGGTATGAAGCTTTGAATCAAAATGGTGGAACACTAAGTCATATTGCTTTAAGGTTAGCTTATGCTTTTACGCTATAAATGACATATACCTATGTTTAACAACCATGACTATAAATTAGTCATGGTTTTTTTTACTTCATTTTTTTAAAAATTATAGCGTATAATACTTGAATAGTATAATTTCTCGTAAATTATAATTTATCAAAAAATCTCATCTCAATTGAGTTAAGGTAATATTTTAAGGTAATATTAACATAATACACATAACATTAAATTTTATAAAGATATATACCTCAAACCTAAATTATAGGTTGCGCCAGCACCTGTATTAGCACCCATACTAAATCGGGTATATGATGTTTCGGTTTCTAGCTTACCTTTCAAAATTTGATATTTTGCTCCTAATCCCTCTTGCCTAAACCACGAATTTATCCCGTTAGACCCAAAATTAGGCCAATAGCCTTGCTGTATATAAAATGTAATTCGATCCGTAGCGAAATAGCTTAAAAAAACATCGGCGGGGGTACTAATGTTAAAACGGTTGCCATTAACAGCTTTTTTTTTCATATAAATCCAAGGTGCTATTTGTAAAAATAGTTGTAGTTTTTTTGTAATGGTTTGGTCGTAAAATATTTGTGTAATCGATAAGTAGCTATCTTCACTTAAATAAGGCTTATTATTATTTAAGCCTTGTTGATCGGGTGCAATTGGAAACAATAATACACTTTGAATAGATAGTTGTTTAATATTTTTAAACGGCTGTACTTTTACTTTTAATCCTAAGTTTGTTAAAGCGGTGCGAGATTTTTCTCCACCACTAAATGATAATAAGTTTATTGGGGAACTTGTTAAATCATCTATTCTGACAGATTTTACCCAAAAATCTAACCCTATACTAAACCTTGATGTTACACCCACCGTTAATTGATTAATTGAAGTTAAATAGCTTGATCTATTACTTAAATTCTCTTTATTACCATCACTAGTAAAACCTTTGGTTTGGCTGTACAAGTTATTAAAGAATTTATATTCCCATTGTCCTTTTGCATATAATAACGATGGCGTGTAATCTTGTGTGCTGTTTAATTTATTTAATTTTTGTGAATTATCAATATTATCGGCTTGTTGGGTTTTATTTTCCAAGCTTATGCTGTTTATACCCCAATTATAAGTATAATAATCTGTTGAATAAGATGTATTTAGAGGCTTTTCTCTATATTTATTTATAAAACCTATTACATTTTTATGGTTTATTATAAAATCTTTCTCGTACCATTTAAAAATTTCGGACAGTAAAACTTGTTTTTTTTCGGGATTAACTTTTATAAAAGCAGGATTATTTAAAGCCAATTTTGTTTGTTGGTTAAGTTGATTTTCTAAATTATTTCCATCGTAGGCAAATTGAGTAATAGGAGGACAACCTAATGCGCCACATACCAATACAAAATGTATGCGTGGGTCTTTATATTCATCTCTAATTTGATTTTCTACATCGTTTAGGCTAATTTTATTTTTTCCTTTTGCAATAAATTTTTTGGTAAAAAAATCGGTAATTTTTTGAGGCGACTGCGTTGGATAGTTATCCACCAATTGCTTTATAACATATAAATTATATTGGTTAATTAAAAGTGCTTTTTTGTAATTTCCGTTACCGAGATTTAAGTTATCTAAGTTTATTAACAATTCATTTAATTCTTTAACGTTTAGTTTAATTGAAGCGTAATTTACCAAATCGTTTTGTACATATTTTGTTAAAAAGATATTGTTTTTGGTGAGATTATAATTTGTATTTTGCCCAATAACCTGAGTAAAGCTTAACGCAATACCAATAATAAAGTAACTTATTTTTTGTAAAAACATTTTTTAAATTTTAAAATTTAGTTAAATTATGAAGTATTTAGTAATTATATTATTTGTAAATCTATTTATTTTAGCATGTACAAAAACACAAGATAAAAATAATAGTTCAACTTTAAAATCAAACCAAATTGATATTAATGATTTTGAACCTGATAAAATATTAGAAATTCCTGTTATTAATTTACCAAAAGGAAATTATGCAAATTTTAATCTCAATAATTATACAATTACAGGTAAGGTTGATAACCAAAATTTTAAGCAAGGTTTATGGATTATTAATAACCATAAAACCAATGATTTATTTAAAGGAGTGTATGAAAATAATAAAAAATCGAATATTTGGATATATTCTCACAATAACAAAATCAACTATGAAGGCGAGTTTAAAAACGATAAAAAAAATGGCTTATGGTGTTACCGTAAACTTTATAACAACCAAATTAAATGTATGAATTATACTAACGATACATTATATGGTTTAGCCGTACACTCCCAAGCAGATAGTATCCTAATTGAAGGTGGAACATATTATAATGGATTAAAAGATGGTTATTGGAAAACTTACTATAAAAATAGCCATATTAATGCACAAGGAAACTATACTAAAAATTTAAAAACAGGCTGGTGGCAGTTTTTTTGCCAAAACGGAAAATTAATTCAAGAAGCAAACTATATGCAAAATTCAGTATCGGGTAACTTTAAAAAATACCAAAATGGTGTAATTTCAGAAGAGGGCACAATTATCAACAATAAAAAAAATGGTATTTGGAAATATTATAACACCCAAGGAAAACAAATTCGTATTCACAATTACGATGAATAAAATTTGAAACAGATTTCAAAAATGATATTTTGCATCTTTAACTTTCGACCTTATAAATCTAATAGTAATTTTGTGTAAATAAAAATACAAGTAAATCACAACAGCCATAATAAAGAAACAAGTTAACAGTTATTTGCCGTTATTAACTCCAAAGCAAAAGGGTTTAGTTTTGGAAATGATTAAAACTTTTTTTTAATGTTGATAACGATACTGAACGAATTAGTCGTAAGCAATATAATGAAGAAATTAATGAAGCTGTATTAAGAATTGAAAATAGAGAAACAGTATCTCATAACGAAGCATTAAAGGAATTGGCTAATTGGTAAAATCTTTGGTATTTAAGTTTGTTTTGGATGTACGAGCGATTTACCAATTCAAGGAAATTCTAATTTATCTTGAAAAACAAAATCAACAAGCTTCAAAAATTGTTAAAAAGAAAAGCTAGAAATTATTAAAATAAATCAATTAATTTGTGAACAAGACAGATTGAAAAACTCGCCTAATAAATATTTTCGAACATTTATTGTTTTCAGTTATAGGGTTTCTTATCAAATTATGTCAGAATAAAAAGAAGTAAGAATTTTAAGAATAAGACATACAAGCAGAGAACCAATGGGTTATTAAATACCATATTGGTAATGTATTATTTGCTAAATCATTTCATAATATTTGCAAATTAATTTACGGTCAAAAAATATTTAGCTATTAAAGTTAAATTATAAGAAAAATACAACACTGCCTAATTCTCTTCTTGGCAGGTACAATTATCCTACTTACCTCCAAAATATAACGCAATAAAAAACATTTTTTTGAAGAACAGCTTTAATAAATATCGCAATCTCATAGTTTTGTTTGCTTGTACACTCAAACAAACCTCAAAAAACAAAACATAATTATTACAATTTAAAGCCAACTAAACTTTATTTTTGCAAAAAATTAAAATCCCATTAATGAGCATCGAAACAGAAAAAGATCCCAAAAAACATATTATTATAAAAGGTGCAAGGGTACATAATTTAAAAAATATTGATGTTGCCATACCAAAAAACAAGTTGGTGGTAATAACGGGTATGTCGGGTTCGGGTAAATCGTCGTTAGCTTTCGATACCTTATATGCCGAAGGCCAACGCCGTTATGTAGAAAGTTTATCATCGTACGCCCGCCAGTTTATGGGCCGTATGAACAAGCCCGATGTTGATTATATTAAAGGCATTGCCCCGGCTATTGCAATCGAGCAAAAGGTAATTACCTCTAATCCACGCTCTACGGTAGGCACATCGACCGAAGTGTATGATTATTTAAAACTGCTTTTTAGCCGTATTGGTAAAACTATTTCGCCAGTATCGGGCGGGGTGGTAAAAAAAGATTCGGTTACAGTGGTGGTAAATCACTTAAATAGTTTGCCGCAAGATAGTACAGTAACCGTTTTATGTCCGCTTAACCCGCATAACGACCGTACCTTAAAAGAAGAATTGGCCGTTTTGCTACAAAAAGGTTTTGCAAGAGTTGAATTTAATGGTAGCATACAAAAAGTAGAAGAAATTATTGAAGATAAAACGGTTAAAAACATCAAATTAAAAGATAATAAAACTGTTTTAATTGTGATTGATAGGTTAACAACCTCTAGTGAGGATGAAACCCAAAGCCGTATGGGCGACTCGGTGCAAACCGCTTTTTTTGAAGGTAAAGGCGATTGTTATGTAGATTTTGAAGGGAATAGAAACACGTTTTCGGATAGGTTTGAGTTGGACGGCATACGTTTTGAAGAACCCACACCAAACTTTTTTAGCTTTAACAATCCTTATGGTGCTTGCCCAAAATGCGAAGGCCATGGCAAAGTTATTGGTATTGATGAAGATTTGGTTGTACCAGATAAATCAAAATCGGTTTACGATGGTGCCATTGCCCCTTGGCGGGGAGAAAAAATGAAAGAATGGGCCGATAAATTGGTAAGCGTTTCAACTAAATTCGATTTTCCAATTCATCGCTCGTACAATCAATTAACCAAAGAACAAAAAGAATTAATTTGGACAGGCAACAAATATTTTGAAGGCTTAAACCAGTTTTTTGCTTTTGTAGAAGAGCAAGTTTATAAAATACAGTACCGTGTAATGCTATCTCGCTACCGCGGAAAAACCACTTGTCCCGATTGCCACGGCACACGCTTACGCAAAGATGCCAGCTATGTAAAAATAGACAATCACTCGATAGTGGATGTGGTTTTAATGCCTTTGGAAGATGCTTTATTGTTTTTTGAAAACCTAACTTTGGATGAACAGCAGCACAAGATTGCCAAACGTTTGTTGTTAGAAATTACCTCCCGCATTCAGTTTTTAAACAATGTAGGTTTGGGTTATTTAACGTTAAACCGATTATCTAACACGTTATCGGGCGGCGAATCGCAAAGAATAAACTTGGCAACATCGTTAGGTAGCAGTTTGGTAGGCAGCATTTATGTGTTAGACGAACCCAGCATTGGCCTGCACCCAAAAGATACTACGCAGCTAATTTCGGTGTTAAAAAAATTGCGAGATGTGGGTAATACCGTTATAGTGGTTGAACACGAGGAGGAAATTATGCAAGCCGCCGACCACCTGATAGATATTGGCCCCGAGGCAGGAAGTTTAGGCGGTAACTTGGTTTTTGCTGGTAATTTTAATGAGATTTTAACCGATGCAAATAGCCTTACTGGCAAATATTTAAGCGGACGAGAAAGCATTGCCATCCCCGAAAGGAGAAGAAAATATACCGATTTTATTGAGATAAAAGGTGCCCGAGAAAACAACCTACAAAGCATTGACGTTAAGTTTCCGCTAAATGTTTTTACCGTTGTAACGGGAGTTTCGGGCTCTGGAAAAACATCGTTAATTAAAAAAATATTGTACCCTGCCTTGCAAAAAGCAATAGGTAATTTTATGGGCGAGCAAACTGGTGCGTACGATGATATTACTGGTAATTTAAGCGCTATACAACAGGTAGAAATGGTGGATCAAAACCCAATAGGCAGGTCGTCACGCTCTAACCCGGTTACTTATGTTAAAGCTTGGGACGAAATTAGAAGTTTATACGCCAACCTGCCCTCGGCGAAAGCGGCCAATTTAAAACCATCGCATTTTTCGTTTAATGTAGAAGGTGGCCGTTGCGATGTGTGCCAGGGCGAAGGCGAAGTAAAAATTGAGATGCAGTTTATGGCAGATATTTATTTGCCCTGCGAAGCTTGTGGTGGTAAACGCTTTAAACAAAATATTTTAGATATTACATACAATAATAAAAATGTATCTGAAGTGTTGGATTTAACCATTGATGAAGCCATTATTTTCTTCGAAAAGGAAACTAAAATACTTTCTAAAATATTACCGCTGGCGCAAGTTGGCCTGGGTTACGTACATTTAGGGCAATCATCTAACACACTTTCGGGCGGCGAAGCGCAACGAATAAAGCTTGCTTCTTTTCTTATAAAAGGAAACAACAGCAGCAAAACTTTCTTTATTTTTGATGAACCTACCACAGGTTTACATTTTCACGATATTAAAAAATTGCTAAAATCGTTCAACGCATTAATAGAGCAAGGCAATACTATTTTGGTTATCGAGCATAATATGGAAGTTATAAAATGTGCCGATTGGGTAATTGATATTGGCCCAGGTGGTGGTAACAAAGGGGGTAATTTAGTTTTTGAGGGTACGCCCGAAGATTTAGCAAAACACCCAACATCTTACACGGGGCATTATTTAAAAGAAAGGTTATAAAATAAATTAGTTTAATATGTCTTCTACCCACTCCATACGTATAAATAAATACCTAAGCGAAGTAGGTTACTGCTCGAGGCGAGCGGCCGATAAATTAATTGACGATGGCAGGGTAACTATTAACGGAAAAATACCCGAACTAGGTACAAAAATTACTGCCGACGACGAAGTAAGGGTTGATGGAAAATTAATAATTACCCCAGTTGAAAACCATATTTACTTAGCTTTTAACAAACCTGTTGGCATTGTATGCACAACTGATACGGCTGTAGAAAAAAATAATATTATCGATTATATTAATCATCCAAAACGTATTTTCCCCATTGGCAGGTTAGATAAAGCCAGCGAAGGCCTTATTTTATTAACCAGCGACGGCGACATAGTGAACAAAATTTTAAGAGCCAAAAACAACCACCAAAAAGAATATATTGTAACTGTTAATAAAACCATTACCCAAAATTTTATTGATGAAATGAGTAAGGGTGTACCTATTTTAGATACTGTTACCAACCCTTGCGTGGTAGAAATTGTAAGCCGCAATAGTTTTAATATAATTTTAACACAGGGATTAAACCGCCAAATACGTAGAATGTGCGATTTTTTGGGTTATAAAGTAATTAAACTTAGGCGCATACGAATAATGAATATTCACCTAAATATGGGTTTGGGCAAATGGCGTAATTTAACTGAGGATGAATTATTGGATGTAAACGCTTTGATTGCTAGCTCGAGTAAAACGGCTGATGTTAATTGAATAAGTGTTTTATAAAATCTCCCCTTGCTTAATAAATTCTAAATGATTACTTACTGCTTTTAAATCCTGATAGCCAACGGTTTCGCCTAACGCTATTTTCCTATCACCGTTAGCCATATCAGGAAACTGTTGGTAATGTGTTACAATTAATTTTAATTTTTCTACATCCATTAACTCATTTATTAAAACTTTGCCTTCTAGTATATAATGCGCTAGGTGTCCAGCAATAGTAGTTTCGGCAAAGCTTCTTTCAGTAGCTATTTCTTTTATAGTTTTTCCGGACTTAAATAATTCAAACGAAACCAATTTGGTATCTATTTTTACTTTTGGTACAGGAAGTATAAATTCGCCACGTTCTATTTTATTTTCACTACAATAGTTATTTATCATATCTAAAATCACGCTTCCATAACGGTCGGCTGTATTTTTGCCTATCCCTTTCGTATTTTCCAGTTCTTTAATATTCGATGGTAAAAGCTCGATTAACGATAAAATAGTTTTTTGCGAAAGAACCAAATAAATGGGTAGGTTTTTTTCATTGGCTACTTTATTGCGCCATAAGGTAATTGTTTTATACAAGTCGCCATGTAGTATATTTTTGGTATCAATGGCTTGGATGCTAGCTGTAGTTTTACTATTTGCGGTTACATAATCAAGTTCGGCATTGTTCACACTTTGTAAATAGGTTAAACTGCTAAACCCTTCGATACAGTTTTTTAAAGCCGCTATTTTTATAAAAGTTTCTTTTTTTAAATTATTTATGGCTTCAATAAGCGATTTTTTTATTGTCGTATTATCCGTACTAATATTTAGTTTTTCGATAGGCTGGGCTACAACTTCATCTAATTTTTCTGAAAAATATACGCAAGCTTTTTGTACCCTTATTTGTAAACTCTTATCTTCCTCGGGCTGTATATTTGGGTTAAATAATTGTTGTAACTGATTTTTAAACGAACTTGCAACGGTGTAAATATGTTTATCAATCGCCGTTTTCATTAACGAAATTTCACTAGGTAATGTGGGCAAAAATATGCTAAAGTTTTCTTCAACTAATTTACTTACGCCAAATAAGCGAAATTTTATCTTACCAAAATCAATTAAATCTAATAATAAATTTTGCTGATAGGTTATTTTAGAAGCTATTAAATGGTTTTCGCTAGGCGGATTTTGTGCACTTGTTTTATTGTAATCGCTTACAGTAGAGCTTGTTTTAACGCTATCGGGTATTATGGGCGAGCGTAATACCATGCCTTCAAAACTTTTACATCGGCTTAAAGCCACATAAACCTGGCCAAATGCAAATGCTAGGTTAGCATCTATAATGGCTTTTTCGAAAGTTAAACCTTGGCTTTTATGTATGGTAATAGCCCATGCCAGTTTTAAAGGAAACTGCGTAAACGAACCTATTATTTGTTCTTCAACTTTTTTGGTTTGGGCATTTATAGTAAATTTTATATTGGTCCAATCTAAGGCTGAAACCACAATTTCAGAATTTTCGTTTGGACATTTTACCTTTATAAAATCATCGTTAATACTAGTTATTTTACCAATTTTACCGTTGTAAAATAACTTCTCGGCTGATGGGTCGTTTTTTACAAACATCACTTGTGCACCTAATTTCAATTCCAAATTTTGCAATGTTGGATAAGTTTTTTCATCAAAATCACCTTTAATTATGGCTTTGTAGTGTTTTGAAACTTGTTTTAATTCTGCCAGTTTAACATCATTTATACTTTGCGCTGTATGGTTATGGGTTGTTAGTGTAATATATCCTTCATCGTCTTTAGGCGAAAAATTGGGGACATATCGTTCATTTAACTTATTTAAAGTCGAATCAGATAATTGGTTATTGCGTATGCTATTTAATAAATCGATAAATACGGTATCGGTTTGCCTGTAAATATGTTTTAATTCAATACTTATAGGTTCGGTTTTAAATAAGGCAAGGCTGCTAAAAAAATAAATATTAGCATAATAGGCTTGTAATATTTTCCATTCGTCGTCTTTTATTACTGGCGAAAGTTGGTGTAAATCGCCTATCATCAATAATTGTAAACCACCAAATGGTTGGTTGGGGTTTTTATAACGACGTAATACTTCATCAATACTATCCAAAGTATCGGCTCTAACCATACTTATTTCATCAATAACCAATAAATCTAAGCTGCGTATTAATTTAATTTTATCGCTACTAAATTGTCGTTGTAAAGTTGATGAATGGTTACTGCCAGCAGTTTGTGGAATATAGGGACCAAACGGTAATTGAAAAAACGAATGTATGGTAACACCACCAGCATTTATAGCCGCCACACCCGTAGGGGCAACTATAACCATACGCTTAGGTGTGTTTTTTTTAAGATTATGTAAAAAAGTTGTTTTCCCTGTTCCGGCCTTCCCAGTTAAAAAGATATTTTTATGCGTATGGGCTACATAATTATAAGCCAATTCTAATTGTGGATTCTCCATTTTTAACAACCAATAGCATTAATTAATTTAATACGCTATAATAATAGGCACAAAACCCGAATTTTTCCCACAAATATTAAATCAATTTTATTGGATTTAAAAATAAAATTTACCTTTGAGTTCAATTACCTAAAAAATAAATTAAAAAAAATGGGAAAACCTACATTATTAATATTGGCTGCTGGCATGGCAAGCAGATACGGAAGCATGAAACAAATTGATGGCTTCGGTCCTAACGACGAAACTATTATCGACTACTCAATACATGATGCTATTAAAGCTGGCTTTGGTAAAATTTCTTTTATAATACGTGAAGAATTTTTAGAAAGTTTTAAAAACATTTTCGAGCCTAAGCTGGCTGGGAAAGTAGAAACCGATTATGTTTTTCAATCGTTCGATTTAAAAAAATATGGGATAGATAAAGAAGTAGAACGGGCTAAACCTTGGGGAACTGCCCATGCAGTACTATCGGCTAAAAACCAAATACATGAAAATTTTTGTGTGATAAATGCCGACGATTATTATGGTTTTGATGCCTTCGAAAAAATGGTAAAATTTTTAAATAACGATGCCAGCGACACCAATTTTTCGATGATAGGCTACAAAATAAAAAACACACTATCCGAAAACGGCTCGGTATCGCGTGGCGTATGTGGTGCCAGCAATGCACAAGGAAATTTAACCGTAATTAACGAACGTACCCAAGTATATTTTAAAGGAGATGGAATAGTGTACGAAGAAAACGGAGTAGAGTATCCGCTTGATTCTGAAACACCAGTATCCATGAATTTTTGGGGATTTACACCTGCCGTGTTTGCTGTAACCGAAAAGCTATTTGTTGATTTTGTAAACAAAAACGAACATAACCCCAAAGCCGAATTCTTTATCCCACTAGTAGCCGATTACCTAACCCAAACTGGTGAGGCAAATTTTAAAGTTATCCCTACCGACGAAAAATGGTTTGGCGTTACCTATAAAGAAGATAAAGAAATTGTTAAAAACAGTATAAGCAAATTAATTGCAAATGGTGTTTACCCAGCCAAATTATGGTAAATTAATTTTTGACTTTTCACGATTGCCTTATACACTAAGCCTTGAAAAATTAGCGAGTTTTCCTTGTTTAAACACGTATAAAATTCTGCTTGAAAAGCTCTTTTTAAGCAGAATTTTTAAACTTTCCCTAAAAAGTTTAAAAATTCCCAAAATATCTCCCTAAAAAACACCCAAAACATCCTGCAAACTGTGGTATAAAAAAAGGGCATAAATTTTAAAATAAATTTTATAGCTTTTTTTTTATACCTTAAAAACTTTGTTTTTAGATACTATAAGGCATATTTTCATTTGTCTATTAAAAAAATATTGATTTTGATATTTCATTTTTTTTAATATAAAAACCTTAAAATTTTAAATTTGTTAAATAAATATTCACACACTTTACTTGAATAGTACGATGGCAAATTTTTATTTTAACATACCTTCTTTTATTTTTAAAAACTACATTGTAGTAATTTTATTAATTTCATTTTCCTTTACCAAAGCTATTTCCCAAACACTTAATGTTTCGGGTGCGGTTACTGGTTTAACTAACACATATTTTGGCGGGCAAACCAATCAAGCAGTTATTGGTTTTGTACTTACGCCAACTGCTAGTGTAACACTTGGTACGGTTGTAATCACTCACAACTCTGCTGATCTTAATGAAAATTTTTCAAACGGCCTTTATAGGTTGGGCACTTGTACTTCAGCTAATTTTACCGATGCTTCTTTTACACCAATTACTACTGGTGTTGTTATCACATTAAACGCTACCAATATTACCATATCAGGTTTAAATACAGCATTAACATCTGGAGTTTCTCGTTTCTTTTTTTTACGGGTCAATGTGAGAACTTTTTTTTCGCATAATTACCCTACCTCTGTTAGGTTTAGTCTTGACAATTCGGTAGCTACTACTTTTCAAACACCCGCTTCCGTCAATATAACCACAAATGCTTATGGCATTGTAAGAAATTTGCTTATACCCAATTTTGCCCGTACAGAAGGTACAGCTTACTATTGGAATAATATACCAGCTGCAACATCTACAAGCAACACTTCCATAACATCATCCATTCCTGGCATTAACGATGGTACCCAAGCCGATCTTCAGCCACCAAACGATGTTTCGGCAGTAGGTAATTGGCAAGCAGCAGGTATCATTTGGCCAACTACTAAAACTGGTATTTCTACCATTAAATATTATAATGGATTTTATTGGGCAGGAGGATTTCCTCGAGCCATAATAAATAACGATTGGGATAATGGTTATTTCATGGCAAATATTAAAATACAAACTACAACCAATGGGACTACATGGGTAGATCAACCCGATTGGACTTGTACTCCAACATATCCTTATAATTTTAACGCATCAGCGGGAATATATACTTTTTCTGGTCCTTTGCTTACCAATATTAGGGGAATTAGGGTATTAGGTCAATTACGCATACCTGACGGTAGGTTTTCTTACTCATTAAGTGTACGTGAAATTGAAGTATTTCCTGTAACCGGTTATTATTTTAGACCAGCCGAAAATGTAGTTAGAACTTTAACCAACTGGGGTACAAACTTAGATGGTACAGGCACACCACCTACAAGTTTTGCCGAACCTACCGATTATTATTTTACCTCAAATGAAACTTTTAGCAATGACATTACATCAAGCGCTGCTACACAGTTTCATATAGGCAATGGTGGGGCCGGGGTAACATTAACCATGAGCGGAGGTGCATCTATAAGTAATGCTACGGTTAACTTGCCTTTAGCTAGTTCGGGAAGCAATACCTTGCAAATTGCTGTTACTGCTATACCCTTAATTGGAACCTTATCTCAAGGCCCTTTAGGTAGCACCGTCGAGTATAATCGTAACAACGTACAAACAGTTAGAGCCTTAAATTATAACAACTTAACTATAACCAATAATAACTTAAAAACTTTAGGCGGTAACACCACGGTTGGCCGTAATTTAACCATACAAAATGGTACTGCTAGATTAGCTATAGATAACCATACCTTAACCCTTAACGGGGATTTTATTGGTAACGCTACCAATTCGTTACGAGCCAATGGCGCATCAAATTTGGTAATAGGGGGCACAGGCACTATGGGTAATTTATTTTTCGACCAAACTACCTCTGGCGTAAGCAAAGGTACTGGCCTAGCTAACGACCTTACCAATATAACCCAAGGTACTACCAACCGTTTGGCCAATTTTACGCTTAACCGCACAGGGCAAACTATAACTTTGGGTAACGAAATGCAAGTAACCAATACTTTAACCCCTACGGCAGGCACACTTGCCAGT
>Ga0335395_10000676_pt1 | contig 21428 bp, 13 predicted proteins | sample MAT02_FD_205744 | JGI IMG/M metagenome (GOLD analysis project Ga0335395, IMG submission 205744) | Freshwater microbial communities from Lake Fryxell liftoff mats and glacier meltwater in Antarctica - MAT-02 (spades assembly) (version 2) ...
GGCAAATTAGAACCTGTTGTGGGAAGAGTGACAAGTGATCCGCCTGTGACGTTAAGCCAATCGACTTATCTAATTTTCACCTTTTCTAGAACCAGTCAAGATGTGCTGACAGCAATTTTAGCAATGGGTAATGGCAATGCTCCGGGGGGTGCTTTTAGCTCTGCCGGATTAACTAGCACCTCTAACATTCCCTACACCGATGCTAACCCTGTTCCCCCTGCGTCGGCAAATGAGGTGGGTTTACTAGAGCTAAAGTATAGCTTTGCGGTGGCTGAAGATATTCAAATTACAGTTGGACCCAAAATTTTACCCTTTCGTCACTTTGACGCTAATTTTTACACTGGTGTCATTAAAGGTGCCAGCGGACTTAATTTCTATCAGAGCACGTTAGCCAATAGCGGTTTGACTGAGTCTGGGGCGATCGTCGATTGGCTTATTACTCCTGAGCTAACCCTGCGCGCGGGGTATCTAGCGCGCAATGATGCAGCGCTGACCTACTATGGCGGAGGCAATGGTCCTGCAAATTCTCAACGTGGTTTATTTGGCGGCACTAATTCCATTCTGGCAGAAGCAACCTATTCGCCTAGTCCCACGACAAATATCAGACTACTCTACATTCGAAATCATCTAGACGCTCCACCATTCAATGCGTCCAGTTCGCAGAATCCGCCGTTTCTACTGACTTCATTGCGGGGCGCGGTCGATGATAGTGCAGGCGGCGGTTTAAACGACGTGATTCAAAATAGTTTTGTTCTAAATTTCGATTGGCTGCTGTCACCTCGGTTTGCTTTATTTGGACGATACTCTTACAGTATTGCCAATATTGATCCAGTGAGTTCTTCAATTCGAGGAGGTCAGGTTAACTTACAAGCATTCCAACTAGGTATGGCTTTTCCTGATTTGTGGCAGCAAGGAGCGCTGGGGACTCTAGCAGTTGTTGCTCCCTTTGATGTGGTATCGGGACGGGAATTTCTAGTAGGTGGGGGCGGCGATGGAGGGACAGAAATTGATTTTGAGGCAGTTTATTCTTATCCAATTGGGGATCATATTGCGATCGTCCCAACGTTTTTTGCCACTTTCAATTCTAATAATTTTAGTCAAAACCCTCCTGTTTATGGTACGACTCTAAGAATGCAGTTCTTGTTCTAACTAGATAAAGCTATGGTCATGGTTGCGGGCTACGAAGTAATTGCTAAACTGCACGAAAGTAGCCGCTCTCTGGTATACCGAGGACAACGGGATGACCAGCGATCGTCCATTCTTAAAGTAATGCAAGCAGAGTATCCTAGCCTGGAAGAACTGGGCAGGTACCGCTTGGAATATGAAATTATTAACCGCTTGAATTTGGCAGGAGTTGCCCAAGCCTATGGGCTAGAGCCGTATCAGAATGGTTTGGTGCTGGTGCTAGAGGACTTTGGCGGAGAGTCTTTACAGCGATTGATGCAGACTCATCAGTTTCAGCTTACAGAATTTTTAGAAATGGCGATCGCCACCACTGAAATTCTCAGCCAGGTTCACGCTGCTAGCATCATTCACAAAGATATTAACCCTGCAAATATTGTTCTGAATGCTGATCTGAGTCAGGTCAAGCTGATCGATTTTGGTAACGCCACTGTTCTCTCGCGGGAAAATCCTACCCTCCGCAACCCCAATATTTTGGAGGGCACTCTTGCCTATCTTTCGCCTGAACAAACAGGTAGAATGAATCGCTCGCTCGACTACCGCACAGATTTTTACTCGTTAGGCGCAACGTTTTATGAAGTGCTGACGGGAAACCCTCCGTTTATCGTTACTGATGCTATGGAGCTGATTCACTGCCATCTGGCACGCCAACCCGAACCGCCTCATATTATCAATCCTCAGATTCCAGTGATGGTGTCTCAGATCATCTTAAAGCTGCTGGCTAAAAATGCGGAAGATCGCTATCAGAGTGCGTACGGTATTAAGGTTGACTTGCAAAACTGCTTGGAGCAACTCCGGACAGTGAGGGCGATCGCACCTTTTGAGCTAGCCCAAAACGATGCCTCTGGCAGGTTTCAAATTCCTCAGAAGCTCTACGGCAGGGAGCGAGAAGTGGAGATGCTCATGGCTGGCTTTGAGCGGGTGGCAGGGGAAACTTCTTCATCTGCTGTTGGGGTCGCTACTACAAAACATAGTGGCAGTAGCGAACTGATGCTGGTTTCTGGCTATTCTGGGATTGGTAAATCAGCATTGGTGCAGGAAGTTTATAAGCCAATTACCCGCAGGAATGGCTACTTTATTTCTGGTAAATTTGACCAATTTCAGCGCAATATTCCTTATTCAGCGCTGATTCAGGTTTTTCAAGAGCTAATGCGGCAACTCCTGACCGAAAACCCGGAGCAGATTGACCGATGGCGATCGCAATTGCTCAAGGCTCTAGGGATGAACGGTCAAGTTGTGATTGATGTGATCCCAGAAGTTGAACTCATTATCGGTCAACAGGCTGCTGTTGCAGAATTGGCACCCAGAGAAACCCAAAATCGATTTAATTTAGTCTTTCAAAATTTCATTAAAGTATTTACTCAGGCTAAACATCCCCTAGTCATTTTTCTAGATGATTTGCAGTGGGCAGATTCCGCTTCGCTCAGGCTAATTCAACTGCTGATGACAGCATCTCAGAGCCGCTATCTTTTTTTAGTGGCAGCCTACCGTAGTAATGAAGTGAATGCTGTCCATCCGCTGATGGTGACAATTGAGGAAATCCGGAAAGTCGAAGGAACCATTAGCCGAATCGAACTTTTGCCACTTGAACTCACTACTGTTCAACAGGTAATTACCGAAACGTTCAATTGCGATCGCGAGAAAGCAGCGTCGCTGTCAGAACTGGTCATGCAAATTACGGATGGCAATCCCTTTTTTATGAATGAGTTTTTGAAATCTTTGTATGAGAAAGATTTACTTAACTTTGATGGGCAATCTGGGGGATGGCAGTGGGATCTAACTCAGATTCGAGATGCCCGCATTCCTGATAACGTCGTTGAACTGATGGCAGGTAAGATTCAAAAGCTGAGCGCCAATAGTCAGCAGGTGCTTAAACTAGCTGCCTGCATTGGTAATTCGTTTGATTCTAAAACCTTGGCGATCGTTTCTGAAAAGACACAGTCGGCGATCGCCGCTGATCTATGGGAAGGCGTGCAAGAAGGGCTGATTTTGTCCTTAGGAGACAGCTATAAGTTTACCGGGATTGATCAACAGCAGGTTGAAGATCGGGTGGTGCCTTTCAAGTTTCTGCACGATCGGGTGCAGCAAGCGGCGTACTCCTTAATTCCAGAAGCTGAGACAAAAGTGATTCACCAAGCCATCGGGCGATCGCTGCTACGGTATGTCACGCCAGAGGAACGCGAGGAGAAAATATTTGATATCGTTAATCAACTCAATATGGGAATTGGGCTGATAGCTCAGCAAACCCAACGCGATCAATTGGCTGCGCTCAACTTAACAGCAGGCACGAAAGCCAAAGATTCGACCGCCTACGATACCGCTCTAAAATATCTGCTCACAGGGGTAGGATTACTCAGTTCAGAAAGTTGGACAACTCAGTACAATCTGACGTTGGGACTGTATGAATCTGCTGCTGAAGCAGCATATCTCAACGGAGATTTTGAGGAAGCAGAACGTTTGGTCGAACGTATTCTACACCATGCCGAAACCATGCTTGATCGCGTCAATGCTTATCAGGTGAGAATGAATGCTTACTCGGCGCAAAATAATATGGAGGCAGCCCTCGATACCTTTGTCAGCGCTCTGCGGCGGTTAGGAGAACCGCTGCCCCGGCATCCTAGCCGGATGAGAGTGGGGCTAGAATTGCTCCGCACCCGGTTTTGGATCATTGGCAATCGCCCCATCGAACAGCTAGAGGCTCTTCCTCCCATGACTGATCCTTACAAGCTATCCGTCGTCAAGCTAGCAAGTTCGGTCGTGATGGCATCTGCCAATTTAGATCCAATGTTTGCGGGGGTGATGGTGCTGCGAATGATCAACTTGATCGTTAAATATGGCAGTTCGCCGCTCTCGGCAGTGCAAGGCGTGGCTTACGGCGTTATGCTGCGGCTAGGTCTCGGCGAAGTTGATAGAGCCTATGAGTTTAGTCAGATGAGTCTTAGATTACTCGATCGGCTCAATGCCAGACTCTACCGCACATTCACACTACTCGGCTTTGAATCTTGTATTCGCCACTGGAAAGAACCGCTGCGGCGATCGCTCCCCGAACTGCTAGGAGCCTACACCGAAGGGCTAGAGTTGGGCAACCTGGAACCTGCCGGACTGTCTGCCTCGGTGTATTGTTTCCACCAGTTTTTCTTGGGAGAATCTCTTGCCAATGTGACTGAATCATACCAGCAGTACATTAGTCAGCTCGTGCGGTTTAAGCAGGAAATGACCGTCTATTCAATGCAGCCCTGGCATCAGCTTGTGTTGAACTTGCAAGGTCTAGCCACTGATCCCACCCGTTTAATCGGAACCGGGTTCAATGAAGATGAACTGCTGCCGCTATTTATTAAGCATAAGATTGGCATTCCTCTGTATTACACCTACGTTGCCAAAGCGATCTGGCTTTACCATGCAGAAGATTATGCAGGAGCTTTACAGGCAACTCAGTCGGCAGAGCCATACAAAGAGTCCTCGCCTGTTACTACGCCCTATGCTAATCAGAATTTCTACAGTTCTCTCGCTTGTCTGGCACTCTGTTCGACAGTGCCTCAAGGCGATCGCTCTCAATATCTGCGCCAGGTCGCCAAAAATCAGCGGCGAGCTAAACGCTGGGCACACAAATGTCCAGAAAACTATCGGCATCGCTATGAACTGGTGGAAGCAGAACGTTTTCGCGTTTTGGGCAAGTTAGTAGAGGCGATCGACCATTACGATCGCGCGATTCAGGGGGCTAAAGAACAGGACTACATTAATGAAGTTGCCCTAGCTAACGAGTTAGCCGCTAAGTTTTGCCTCAACTTTGGCAGGGAAAAATTTGCTCAGGTTTATTTACTAGAGGCGCGTCATCACTATCTGCGTTGGGGTGCCACATTTAAAGTAGAGGCGCTAGATGCACGCTATCCACAGTTACGCGATCGCGTTCTAGAAAGATCTGGGCTGGAGAGATCTGGAATTGACACCCGAACAACTCAGGTTGCCAGCACTTCATCTCGCAGAACCAGCAACTCCAACGGTCTTGACCTAGATCTAGACACAGTATTCAAAGCTTCTCAGGCAATTTCGGGCGAGATTGTGCTGGATCGGCTGCTGACAAAGCTGCTGAAGCTCGTGCTTGAAAATGCAGGTGCTCAAAAAGGATGTCTGTTGCTATCAAACCAGGAGGAATGGCGGATTGAGGCAGAGGGCAGAATTGACCTGGAGGACTCAATCTTGCTCCAGTCTCGCCCTTTAGATCCCCAAGCGTTGCCTGTTTCTATCATCAACTATGTGCAGCGGACGCGCGAAGATTTGGTGCTGCGGGATGCTGCTTCTGAAGGACTATTTGTCAGCGATCCTTACATCACTCAAACTCAACCGCGATCAATTCTCTGTTCCCCGATTCTTAATCAGGGCAACCTAACGGGCATTCTTTATTTGGAAAACAATCTGGCGACGGATGCTTTCACCCCAGAGCGCCTAACGGTTCTCAGCATTTTATCAGCTCAGGCAGCGATCGCCATTGAGAACGCACTTTTCTACCGCACGCTAGAACAAAAAGTGGAGGAACGAACGGGGCAGTTGTCTCAGGCTAATGAAGAAATTATGCTGCTAAACGATCGCCTCCAGTCAGAGAACCTAAGAATGGGAGCTGAGCTAGCTCTGACTCGTCAGATTCAGCAGATGATTTTGCCTAGAGAGCACGAACTCAGCCAGATTCCTAACCTGGAAATTTCGGGATTCATGGAACCTGCTGATGAAGTGGGGGGAGACTATTATGACGTGTTGCAAAAAGATGGTCATGTCAAAATTGGCATTGGCGATGTCACAGGGCATGGATTAGAAAGTGGCGTGCTGATGATTATGGTACAAACAGCGGTGCGATCGCTTTTACAAACCGATGAAATGAATCCGCAGGTATTTTTAGATCAAGTTAATCACACCATTTATGACAATGTGCAGAGAATGGGTTCAGACAAAAACTTAACCCTGGCACTGTTAGACTATCGGGATGGCTGTTTGTCTCTCAGTGGGCAGCATGAAGAAATGATTGTCGTGCGGAGTGGTGTGGTCGAGCGAATTGAAACGATCGACCTGGGTTTCCCCATTGGGCTAGAACCAGAAATTGCTCAGTTTGTAAATCAGGTTCAAGTTTATCTGAACCCAGGAGATGTTGTCGTTCTCTACACAGACGGTATTACCGAAGCGGAGAACGACTTACGAGAACAGTATGGTCTGGAGCAGCTTTGTGAGGTAGTCAGTCAAAACTGGCAGCGATCGACCCATGAGATCCGGCAGGCAGTGATCGACGATGTTCGGTGCCACATTGGCAGTCATAAAATTTATGACGATATGACGTTATTGATTCTAAAACAGAAATAAGGAGCGGAGATGGATTATGAATGATGGGTTGCCACTAGAGGGGGAGCGACAAATGCAAGAGGAGATTGGACAGGTACAAATCTTTGGTGACTTTAACGAAGAGGTTCCGGGCACCGAGGAATATCTGGTGATTGGATTTTCACCGGGTTCGATGCCCCTAAAGCAGCGATGGCGTAATAATGGATTGTCTGCCGATTTTTTGGCAGAATATCTGGCAACCTTTTTCCCAGGAAACGAAGAGGATACGATTAAGGCAGACAAAACTATAGAAGTAAAAAGTGCCGTTAGCTATGTAGCGAACGAACTTCTGGAAAACGCCATGAAATTCAATGATGAAACTTCACAGCAACCCATCAGTATTAAGCTGGAGATGCACAGCGATCGCTTGGTCTTTTTTGTCAGAAACAGCTTAAAATCTCAGACTATTGTCAAATTTCAGTCGTATATTCAAGAGCTACTGACGGGCGATCGCGATGAACTCTACCTTCGTCAGCTAGAACACAATGGTCAAGATGAAAATAGCGGCTCTGGGCTGGGGTTGCTCAGCATCATGAATGACTATCTAGCAAAAGTAGGCTGGAAATTTGAACCCAGTCCAAAACATCCAGAAACCATGACCGTGACCACAATGGTACAGCTAGACCTTTAGAATTATGATGATATCTGTTAACGGCTCAAATCTATCAGAACTAAAAGCGAGATTTTATAGGAATGGAAATTAAGACTGACGACTATAGTGTTGCATACGAGCCAGGCACCCAAACAGTTAACTTCCAAGGCTCCCTTCGCCTGAGTGGTGCTGAAGAATATGCTGACATTACCCAGCTTCTGAGCGAAGTTGCCGATCAGGCTCCTGAAAACATTACTTTAGACTTGCAAAATTTAGAGTTTCTCAACAGTTCTGGGATCAATATGTTCTCTAAATTTGTCATTAAAGTTCGGCAGCAGGGTAATACTAGCATCAAGATTCAAGGGTCGAAGAAGATTCCTTGGCAGGGCAAGTCTTTGAAAAACTTCCAACGATTAATGCCAAGTTTGCAGATAGACCTGGAGTAGAGGGTTCAATAAATCGATGATTCGCCATAGATTTAGAAAAACGATTTAGAAAAGCTATGCTGGAAAAAGAGATATCTGAGATTAAAGATCTGAATGTTCAGATTGAAGAGCTGAACCAAAAGCTCAAAAGAATTTATCAGGAAAAGGCAGATCTAGAAATCTTGTTGGAAACGGCGACCATTCATTCTGACGTCATGTTGGATGAGATTCACCAGGAAAAAACGGATTTGGAAATTTTGCTGGAAACTACGACCGAACATTCTGATGTGATTGAGTCAGAATTGCAGTCGCAGGCAGAGGAGGCAAGGCGGCAAACGGCAGAACAGTTTCGTCTGATTGCAGAAGCGACTCCAGTCACGATTCTGATTGCCCGCTTGACGGACGGCAAGATTTTGTATGCCAACGAAACGGCAGCTCTGATGCTGGGGCTAGCTCCCCAAGAATTGCTGGAACGTCGGACGGTAGACTTGTATTGGAACCCAGACGATCGCCAACAGGTGCTTTTAGCCCTCGAAAACGATCAGCATTTCCAGGGTGAACTGCGGCTGAATCGATCGGATGGCACAACTTTTTGGGCGCTGTCGTCGTTTCGCCGCTTTTTGTTTAAGGGCGAAACGACTATTCTCACAGCGCTCTACAATATTACCGATCGCAAACAGGCAGAAGATGCCCTACGGATGGCTGAAGAAAACTATCGCAGCATTTTTGAGAACGCGCTGGAAGGAATTTTTCAGACTACGCCGGACGGTCATTATATTAGCGTCAATCCAGCAATGGCACGGATCTTGGGCTATGAGTCTCCGCAGGGGGTGATGGCAACGGTCATTAATGTGGTTGATGAATATGTTGATCAGGCAGATCGGGAAGAGTTTCAACGTTTGATGACAAGTCAGGGAACGGTGAAGGGGTTTGAACATCGGATGTATCGGCGCGATCGCAGCATTATTTGGATTTCGGAAAGTGCGCGATCGGTGCGTGATGCCAACGGTGCTTTGCTCTACTATGAGGGAATTGTTGAAGATATCACCCAGCGCAAGCAGGAAGAAGAGGCGCTGAGACGGCAAGTGCAACAGCTTCAAATTGAAATTGATCAGAGTAAGCGGGCGCGACAGGTGGCTGAAATTACCCAGACCGATTACTTTAAACAACTGCTAGAAGATGCGGATAGCCTGCGTTATTCGGAGGATTGGTAGCGCTAAGCTGATGTGCATTTAGGCTCTGTGAGTTTTTTAGGATTGCAACTTAAATGACAATTAGCTTACCAATCATCAGCGATATTGTTACCTTCAATCCAGTCCTTCAGGTTTCGGTCTGCTTTAGCCACATTAAACAGGTGCAGTCCAAAGTCTTTAGAAATATCTTCGCAAACTTTGATTCCCCTAACGCTGTTTCCTTTGGCATCGAGCAGGGGTGAAAAAGTACCAATTCCCATTTTTCCCGGCACCACTGCTGTAATTCCGCCACCTACACCACTTTTTGCCGGAATACCCACCCGATAAGTCCATTCGCCAGAGTAGTCATACATCCCACAAGTAAGCATGACACTAATTACATCTTGAACATAGTGTTCATCGATCGCCCGTTCATTCGTGATTGGATTCACGCCTCCATTCGCCAAAGTTGCCGCCATCATGCCCAGATCTCGTGCATTGATTAAAATCGAGCATTGCTGAAAGTATAGATCTAGCGTTTCCTCAACTCGTTCACTGACCATGCCAAAATTGAGCATGAGATAAGCCATTGCGCGGTTCCGATTTCCGGTTGCTTTCTCTGACAGAAAAACAGGAACGTTAATATTATGCTCGCGTCCGGTATAACGCTGGAACATATCCAGAAGGCGCTTCAGTCGATCGGTGCTGCTGCCTTTAATCATGTCGGCAGTGGCGATCGCCCCGGCATTCACCATTGGGTTGCACGGACGATTAGTATTTTCATCCAACACGATCGAGTTAAAGGCTTCACCTGTAGGCTCTACGCTAACTTTGCTATTGACATATTCTCGACCATGATCTTCCAACGCCAAGCCATAGACGAAAGCTTTAGAGATGGACTGGATCGTGAAGAGTTGATCGCAGTCTCCCACTTCAAACACCTGACCATCTACTGTAACGGCGCAAATGCCAAACCACTCGGGTTTTGCTAAAGCTAATTCAGGAATATAATCTGCAACGGTACCCTGATTAAGCAGGCGATATTTATGGTATAAATCGTTGAGATAAGAACGGAAAGGCGAAGCGATCGCAGTCATTGAATTGGCAAGAGATTGTAAATTACCTGTATCAACCATAACTGCTTCCAAACTCCTGTTTTTAAATCCATTCCACTGTTCTTGAGGCTATTCAACAATTTGCTGGGCAACTTTCCTGAACTCCTGACTCACAGGATGATCGGGGAACTGAATGCAAAAAACCCCCTCGCTGGCAAGCTGCACCACCTCTTCCGACAAAGGAAAGATACCAGCAACGGGCACCTCATAAGTTTTTTCGATCTTTTGCTTGAGAACATCAAAATCTAGCCTGTTGTGCACCTTGTTAATGGTCAGCAGCATCTTGCGCACTTTCAGTTGCCGCGCCACATCTACAGTAACCGCAGTGCCCTGATAGTCCTGTTTGTCGGGGCGCAAAATCAGAATCAAAATATGGGAAATGGCGATCGATAAAAACGTTTCCTTTGATAAACCCGGATGCGTATCAATGAATAGATAATCTAATTGTAGACCTTTAACCAGACTGCGAAATCCGTCGTTGAGCAGCTTAACGTCATATCCATCTTTCAGGATTTTGGCAATGTCGTCTGCTCTGACGCTGGCAGGAACCAGAAAGACCTTACCATCGCCCGTCAACCCCACATTGGCGCTGACATCGTAAGCTGCGTCCTCGATCGCACATTGCCCCCAAAGATAGCTGTTGAGGGTCTTAGTGGTAATTTCTGGCTCCAAGCTAAAAATATTGTGAATGCCTGGAGAAGGCACATCGGTATCCACAACTCCTACACGATTTCCCTGTAGCGCGATCGTGGTCGCTAAATTTGCTGTGAAATTGGATTTTCCAGTTCCACCTCGGTAGGAATGAATCGAAATGACTTTAGGCATTAACTATCAGCGCAAAAGTTCTATTAATGTCCCCCTATCTTAAGAGAAGACCGAATCAAGAAATTGTGTTTTTTAATACAAAAGGTTGTGGTTACCGCAGAAGTCTGTCGAGTGCCGCATCTATTGGCAGTTTCAGACTCCTATTTCTGGTAATCTTGGTCTAAATATCGTGTTTTTAATGTATTGATAGACTGGGAGACGTAAATAGATGGCAAAAATTGTGGCGGTTCACTCGTTTCGGGGCGGTACGGGCAAGTCTAATACAACAGCAAATCTAGCAACGGCGATCGCTGCTCAAGGGCATCGGGTTGCTGTGATTGACACAGATATTCAGTCTCCTGGTATTCACGTTTTGTTTGGATTAGAGCAAGACACGCTCAAGCACACGCTGAACAGCTACCTGTGGGGCGAGTGTGCGATCGCAGAAGCGGCATACGAAGTGAGTCCAGAAGCGGTAAAGCAAGCTAATGGCAGCCTGTTTTTGATTCCTTCTAATGCTGGAGCTGAGGCGATTACCCGGATTTTGCATGAGGGCTACGACGTGCGTTTGCTGCGAAACGGCTTCCGCGATTTGGTACAGGCATTGAACCTAGACTATATCTTTATCGATACCCATCCGGGTCTGAATGAGGAAACGCTGCTGTGTGTGGCGATCGTCAATATTCTGGTGGTGATTTTGCGTCCCGATAAGCAGGACTACCAGGGTACTGCCGTCATGGTGGATCTGGCGCATAAGCTGAGAGTGCCAAAGATCATCATGGTGGTCAACCGGATTTTGCACAATACCAATCTGGAGACGCTGCGGCAGCAAATTGAAGCAAACTATGGCGCACCTGTGGCGGGGCTGTTTCCCAACTGTGACGAGATGATGCAGCTCGCCAGCAGCGATTTGTTTTATTTGTGCTACCCCGATCATCCGCTCAGTCGAGAGATGAAGTCGGTTGCTCAAGCCGTCATGACTTGAGGGTTGGGGTTCGTATGAAGTTGCACATTATGTAGAACAAAATCCATGCAGTCTCCCCTCAAATCTCGATCGAACCGTTTAAGCCCGATCGCATTGCTACAGCAGGAGTTCCACCCTAGCCGTTTGATCCCTAGCCTGACGGCCGGTCTGATCTCGGGAGTGCTTTTGGTCATTTACGCCATTTCCTTTGCAGCCCTCATCTTTTCAGGCAACCTTTCCCAATATGTCTCGATTGGAATTGGCGGTGCGCTGTTTACATCAGTGGCAGTCAGCATCACCGTAGCGCTGATGAGTTCTCTGCCAGGTGTGGTAATCGTGCCTCAAGACGGACCTGCCGTTATTTTAGCGATCGTGGCAAATACGATCGCCACTCAAATGTCAGCTTCTACATCAGGGAATGAGGTATTGAGCACTGTGATTGTGGCGATCGCCCTCACTTCTATTCTCACAGGCGTGTTTTGCTTCATCCTGGGGACGTTCAAGCTAGGGGACTTGACTCGCTTTATTCCTTACCCTGTGGTTGGCGGTTTTTTGGCAGGTACAGGCTGGCTGCTGTCTGGCAGTGCCGTCAGCCTAATGTCGGATCTTCCCTTTAGCTTTACTCAGCTGCCGCTGCTATTTCAATCAGATATTTTGATCCGGTGGTTGCCTGGGTTTTGCTTCGCAGTTCTAATCTTGCTCATTCTCCGTCGCTTTAACCATGTGCTAATTTTGCCAGGATTAGTGCTGGGGGCGATCGCGCTTTTTTACCTGCTGCTATTCGTGACAGACACCTCTATTGATGAAGCACGAGACTATAAGCTGCTGCTCAGTGCTTTTCCTCAAGGCGGACTATGGCAGCCCTTGATGCCCTCCACCCTGCTGCAAGTAAACTGGGGGTTAATTGGCGCTCAAATTGGCAATCTGGTGGCTATTTTGTTGGTGACAGCGATCGCGCTTTTGCTGAACTGTACAGGCATCGAGCTATCAACCCGGCAAGATATTGACCTAAATCGGGAGCTACGCGCTGCTGGTATCGGCAATATGATTGCGGGTCTGGGGGGCGGCATCGTGGGCTTTCACGCACTAGGCATGTCAGCTTTGAGTGTCGCGAAGATCGGCGCTAAAAGTCGCATGGTTGGGCTAATTGGAGCGACGGTCTGCGCCATTGCCCTCTTTGCAGGGGCATCCCTGATTGCGCTCTTTCCCAAGCCCGTTTTGGGGGGAGTGGCTTTGTTTTTGGGGCTAAGCTTCCTGGTGGAGTGGGTTTATGAAGGCTGGTTCAGGCTGTCCAAAATCGACTATTTCCTCGTTATTCTAATTTTGGGCATCATTGCTGCATTTGGTTTTCTGGCAGGGGTGGGGGTAGGGTTTATGGTGGCGCTCGTCCTCTTTGTCGTCAACTATAGCCAGGTCAGACCTGCCAAACATATTCTTTCTGGCGCAACCTACCCTAGTCAGGCGGCGCGATCGGTGCAGCAAAGTCGGCTGTTGCGGGCGGAAGGTGATCAGATTTACGTGTTGGAGCTGCAAGGGTTTCTCTTCTTTGGCACGGCTAACAAGCTGCTGAATCAAATTCGTCAACGGCTGAGCCACCCTGACTTGCCGCCCCTTAAATTTGTGGTGTTTAGTTTTTGTTCCGTCACCGGGCTAGATTCCTCAGCCATTCTCAGCTTTACCAAGCTCCAGCAAATCGCCCAGCAGCAGCTTACTTTAGTGTTCGCTAATCTGCCGCTCAGAATTCAGCAACAGCTCCAGCAGGGGGGCGTTTTACAAGCCGAAGCGTGTCAGGTTTTTCCTGACCTCGATCGCGGTATTGAATGGTGCGAGAATCAGATTTTAGAAGCCATTCCCCAGCGGCGGCGGCGTTCCCTGCCGCTTGCCCTACAGCTCGACGATCTGTTTCCAAATACTGACCATGTTCCAGTATTTATGGGCTATTTAGAAGAATTAGCTGTTGAAGCAGGGCAGGTATTGTTTCATGCTGGCGATGCCGTTGATGCGCTTTATCTGATTGAAACAGGAGAAATCACGGTTTTGCTGGAAATTGCAGCAGGTCAGACTCGTCGACTTCAGAGCTTGGGTGCCGGGAATTTGGTGGGCGAAACTGAATTTTTCTCACAGGCTTTGCACCAAACTTCAGCGATCGCCGATCAGCCCAGTACTCTTTATCGTCTCTCTCAAACAGCTTTGCAACAGATGCAGAAAGACCATCTTGAAGGCGTTGCTACGTTTCAGCAATTTGTAATTCGACGGGTGAGCGATCGCCTCTCTTCTACCTACAAAGAAGTGACAGACTTATCAGAGTAAAGCACTCCATCCACTTTATACTTTTTTACTAGAAGTCAGCTTTCGCCCTCGCCATGTCCAACCCCATCCCGTTTCAGTTTTAATGATAGAAGCGATCGCCAAGATGGCAATGATCACTCCGCCAACGCTCTGTAGCCACCAATATTTTGTTGAAGTTCCCAGAGCCTGCGACCCGTACCATCGTATCCAATACTGAAGCAGAATTGCTAAACTTGCCAGTCCCACCGCTGCTAAATGAAGTAGGGTAGGATGCATGAGGAGTTGGGCGATCGCCCCAAAGAATCCAACCCAAGGAATTGTGTAGATTAGTAGCATCACTGTCGCCAGCAGCAACATTAACGGCATGCTCCGGTCTGCACCCACATACAAAACTTTTGTCCAGCCTTCCCACAAAGAACGCCAATCGCGATACATTCGTAACGTCGCAAGATTTTCTCCTAAAATTTGCTTAATTCTGAATCCATTACGCTTTACTGTTCGAGCAAAGACGACATCCTCAGCAACCTCAGCAGCAACAGCTCTGTGCCCTCCAATCGCCTGATAGGTATCTGCTCGAAACAATAGAAATGGTCCCAGAGCATAGGTAGTTTTTGCCCTCGGATCTTTGACAGCTTTGGAATTAAAACTGACTAGAACATTAATAAACATCAAAGGCTGAACCAACCACTCGATTAACGAAGCGGAAACAATTGTGGGAATGCAGGTTAGAAAATCGATCTGGTTGTCGATCGCAGTTTGTACCACAGCCAGAATTGCCTTGTGCTTCAGGCGAACATCCGCATCTATAAACAGTAAAAACTCACCCCTAGCCTGTTCTGATCCTTGGTGACAAGCCCAGTTTTTGCCATTCCAGAGCTGACCTTCGGGACGGGACTGACCTGAGATGAGTTTCAATCTGGCATCTGCCCACTGTGCTTGTAGGGTCTGAAGAATTTCAAATGTGCGATCGGTCGATTGATCGTCAACCACGCAAATTTCTAAGAGTTCTAGAGGAAGTCGTGTGCTAGCCATAACCGACCTAATGCAGTCTTCAATATTTTCTTCCTCATTGAATGCTGGAACTATAACTGAAATGAGCGGAAATCGAGACTTGGAGATATCGTTCTCATCAAGTATCTTTGATAAGTCAACCTGGGGTAGATGATTGACCGCTTGATAGACGCTTACTAGATAGCCGATAAGAGTGCCCGTAGATATCAATAAAATTATGAGGAGAATCAGGTTGTTATTGTTTAAAGACATTAATATTACTAGACCAACTTTTAAGTAGATTCATAATTTAGCAGACTTTAGGTGATGAAGATTTTTAAGCCATAGTGCATCTTGACGATCATTTACCAAGCACAATTTTAGAACACTATCGGTTAAAGCGAAATCCAAGATACATTTGCCCAGACTCGATCCGTTTAGAGACTTTAGTAGAAGCAGTGCTGTGATATAAATAAGGAGCTACCTAAGCAGTCAATATATGGCGTTGCTGAATCACAGTCTGAAAATTCGGATCCTTTTCCACGAAGGAAAAGGGTTAGGGATCAGGCTAAGTCGGCGATGTCGCTAGATAAATCTCTGCCTAAACTCTGCTTTTAAGGAAAAGGGGCTTTGAGCAGGTTCATACTTTCATTCAGCATTACCCGATTTCTCCGCCTAAACCTAGAAGAATCATCTTGCCGAGTTAACTGTCTCAAAACTGAGTTTTAATTATATGGCAACTTACCGTTTGCATCCTCTAGCTAATATTCTTGGACAAGCTCAGACAAATTCTTATCCCATGGCTCATAGTATTGCTTTAATTATTATTTGCCTGTTAATAATTGCAGTACTTTGGCTACCTGGCATTTTGGGTAAAGATTGAGTGTTTCATGTTCAAATTTATACCTGCTCGAAATCGCCATAGGCTTGAGTTGCCGTTTGAAGCAATCCTGACCAAGCCGAAAGGGCATAACATTTTGCAGGTGTGCATAACTCTCTATCAACTAAGTGTTGTAGAGATGATTGTCCTCTAGGTTTGGACTGTGGCTGTTTCTAAAAGAATAAACATTCCCGTTGCGCCATAACACCAGATTCCTATCAAGACAAACTGCGGTGCTAACCAAGTGACGCTGCCATCTAGAGCGTAAATACTCATCACAAACCCCATACTTGAATTATGGGTTAGGGGCTGTTAAAAACGTTGGTTTTACTAAATTTGAACATGGAAGAGCAAAATTTACAATGTAATCACAAGGGTCACAACATTGGTAACGAGGATGCACATCAATAGAAATGCGTTCATCACCCCATTTTTTCAGAGCATCACCGCCTTCCTCATTAGGGTTATGCTCAATCTGGATGTCCGAAAGTGCCAATGTTACTACAGCAGTAGTAATTAGGGAATGCGTGTCCTCATACAGAGAAATAGCATGATACTCATCGCATACTTTTCGGATTTGTTTGTGCGCACTGCTTGAGGCTTTTACTGCCATACTTTCTTGTATTAAACGTAAGGTAATTTCTTTGCTAGATAGTGTCTGATCAACGCGCAAGCTGGAGTAAAAAGGGGTTGATGTGGAGTATAAACCCTGTTCATCTCCATAGTTCAGTAGAGTTAACTGTGAAAGCTGTATTGTTCTATCTCTCCATCCAAGCTCTGTCAGGCAAAGAATAGCTAATGCAGTTGATAGGGCTATATCGTATTGTCCAAACGAGTAGTCGGAATTGATGCTAGCGAGAATTTCTGTTAAAAGCTGCTGTCGTAAAGGAGCAGCGGATATGTCTTTAGGCAAAGCGCACGCCACAAACCAATCTACTAAGTAAGGATTAGCAAAATACAGTCCGCTGCGATGATCGATTCTGGCTGCTAGATAATGAATGGAGGTTTTAGGAGTTAAACCTGATGCTTTTCTAAGAGCAGCGATCGCGCAAGTCGTGGCAAAATCTGGCTGGCACCAATGGCAACACTGTTCGTCAAAAACCATTCGGTTAGGCTGATTTTCTGTAGACCACAACTGTGGATAGTAACCTCCATTACCGTCGGCAAATTGTTCCAGGGCTTCAATAGAGTCTAATAAATCTAGCTGAGATAATCCTTGCAATACTAGGGCTGAATCTGTGGCAGTAATCAGGCGATCGCGGTGAAAAGCCCACAGGTTATCGCGTCTTTGACTTAACAAAAATGATTCCAGCGTTTGACAAGCTGTGAGAATTGTGTCATTCGGAGTTTGGGAAGGGGAAGATTTTTTTGTGTGACGCAGCGCCTTAGCCGCAAACCCCAGCGGCACTAAATCGCCATAAGGAAAAGGAGGCTCTGGTAAGGGCGGCTGGCAAGTCATGGCTAAAGACTGTTCGCAGGCATGATTAGATAATTGAGCTAGGGCTTTGCAGCTTTGTTCTTTTGCCCAGGTAATTCGCGCTTTTGCTGCTTTTAGTAAACCCTCTTCTAAGTCGGTATCGATGTTGCCATGGCGTAGAAAAAATAGGTTGCAGTGGGCTGTACGGCTGAAGTGGGAGAGGATACCTGCGTGGATGTGGGTGGGCAGAAAATTTTGAAACTGCGCTAGGTAGGTGTTGCCCTGTTGAGTACCGCCCAAAAACTGCACACCGATCGCTTGTAGTAATTCATAATGCTGCTGAGAAGGAGCTTGGGCAAAAGTTGCTTGGGCTTGCCCTACCCCATCTTGAATTTTAATGTGCAGTAAAACGGGTGGATGAGGCGCAGATTCTCCTAGTCCTACGCAATCGGCTTCATTGACAGAAAAGAGCGATAGTTGTTCTTGAAAGCGATCCCATAAAGAGTGCCGAATACGTTCTCTTGACCAGCCACGACCAGAGAAAGATTCTACCAGGCGCGATCGCTCTTCACACGCCAGAAAGCGTCCAGTGTTTGCCAAAATCACATGGCTATAGCCAGATAACTCGGTTAACAACGGTAGATGAAACATTGCCTTAATAGTGGATTCATCGGTAAGCTTTCGTAACGCAGAGAGTTTAAATAAAACCATCCATTCTAAGGACGCAGGTAATGTTCTTAATATATCGGTCACTTCCATAATAGATCTATTGAATAAACAGTTTGATTAATGAACAGTTTGGGAGACTTGTTTCAGTGCATCTTTATCGATCAAGGTTTTTCCAATTGCTAAGTATGCTTTTGCGGTTAGAGGTGCATTGGGCTGATAGGCGATTTTGATATGGTGCAAACCTTTCAGAAAGACTATTTCATATTTTGAGCCTAACAGCTCGGAAAACTGCGTAAGCTGAGAAGACCAGAGTTCTGGATGGCGCGATCGCCGGATGTGTCCGGGATAGGCTAACAAATGATCTCGTTTACTCAGAACACATAAATCTTCTGCTACTAACTGATCTAGGAACGCTGACCATCGCGGCTCTACCAAAGGCTGTTGATCTAGGTAACACTCTAAACCTAACTTAGGAGCGATCGTTTCTCCTACATCCAGATCTAAATCGATACGATCGACATAACCAGAGAATTGTGACAGCACCGATCGGAGTTCTTCTGGAGATCCTGACCACGAAAGTTGAGTAAGATAATCCAGGACTAACTCTGGAGAAATATTCCGAATACAAATCCTAATAGCATCCGTATCTCTAGATAACATTACTCCAATTTGAAACACATAGGCATCAGGAGGAAGTGCATCAAGACACTTAAAGAGTTGATGTTGAACAGGTTCAGAAATCTTTCGATTGAGCAGCAGTTTAAGGGCAGTCTGAGTAATCCATTCATGGGGATGGGCGATCGCTCCAACTGCACTTGCAGTCGCATGAATAGGCTGGGGAGCAAAGAAACAACTTGGGCTAGAAACTGGATTAGACAAGCTGCTGACATCAAACTCTAGCCAAACATTATGAACGTGAGAATACAATAGAGATGTTTCTGTACTCCACTCTCGGCTAAATTTTTTAATCTGCTGCCAAATGGGATAAGACTGGAGTGAATCGGGTAATGCCATTGCATCCCGATCGCCTGCCAATATCTGCCGTCCCCCATCCTGCGCTGTTGCGCAAATTAAAAAATCGGCACTAGCTGCTTCTGTTCCTAATGGGCATTCAAACCCCCAGAAAGGAGTAATAGCGCTAGGCAATTTTTGCGCTACTGTATCAATATGTTGCCAACACTCCGATGAAATTAATTGAGGAGATACCTCTGGTCTCAACACGGTCAAATAGTCACTCAAGGAATGGCTTAAGAATTGGGACATACATTAAGACTCCCAAAGCAAAACTGAAGGAACGATTTTGGGATAGGCAAAGCGCAATATTTGATAACCAATCCCAGCGGTGCCATGGAAAAATGCTGGGTTATATAAATCCAAACGAGAGTTAGGAGAAAGCCGAAAGCCACCGCTAGTTTTTGCTTGGACAATAAGATGAGATGATGTTTGATGTACCTGTTTAAGCAACTCCGGGCGATGTAATCTTTCAGCAGCAACGCACAGTGTTTCTAAACGTCCAAAATTTCCTCCATAAATATGATCAACTGCGTCTAGCTCTTGTCGCTGTATAAGCGACCTCTGCTCAAAGTGAATGGTTTCGAGGTAGGGCTGCATTCCTAATTGTGCTAATGCAACCCCCGCAATTCCGTTTGCCCAGCTTATAGAAACAGGAAGTTCGACAGGCTTTTGTTCGGAAGCGATCGCTTCTTTTGCAGTAGTCAAAAATGCTGAGTTTCCGGTTACGGCAAACAGTCGTGTGAGTGCGTAGGCGATGCCTGAAGCGCCGTGGGCAAACCCCGTTAGAGGTTGACCATCTGGGGAAAGCCAAAGATTTGTGTCATCCACAATAGTCGCGTGGTTTAACAAATGCTCTCCACAGCGGTTGGCTGCCTCTAGTGCGCCAGAATCTTCTGTAACTTGATGTAAAGCAATCAAGCCTAACAGGGCACCCGCCGTACCAGAGAGAATGCCAAACTGGCGATCGCCAGCAATTACACGAGGTGTTAAAAAAGAGGCTGCCAGTTGTGCGTTCTCTACTAAAGTCGGATCTCTTAACCACTGGTTCATATTAGCCAGAACATAGATAATCGAACCCACGCCTGCACCCCCTATTCCCATCTTTTGAATGGTGGCGGCGCAAGCTTCAGCATCCGGGTAGTGTAATAGGTGATGCACAGGCTTTAATGCACCTTGAATCAAATCTTGCCATCTTTGCTTCTCTGTCACGCGATCGAGGGCTGCTAAAAACAGTGCAATGCCACAATTGCCATCGTAAAGACTAGCCTCAAGCGGTTGCAGTTGAAGCTGCCGAATTTGCGAATGGGATCCTAAGCCCAGCCAACTGACGCTGCCATCGCTACCAACGATCGCCTGCCGCTCAATCTCCTGAGCAATTTCTGTTGCCTGCTGTAAAAAATGTGTAGGTGAGGAGGATGCAAAGTCTATATTTACTGGCGTCATCGGGACGACTTTATCTAACGCAGTCAACGAAGCATCCGATGAGTTAGCTGTTGATTCGTACCAGTAATCATCCTGGATGGCTTTAGTGTTTGTCGAGTAGCGAATTAATTTAGTTTGTAGCGTTAAATCTGCCTCATTCAGGTCTTGTATCCGCTCGATGACGCTGGCGTAACCCGACTGGTCAAAAAATGAAGCGATCGCTTCATCGTCCTCCAGCATTAGGCTACAACTGCTGGAATTAAGCAGAAAGTGTGGAAGATCCATACATTCCAGCGATCGCCGTTCCGCCGCCATTAGTTTCCCGGCATCAGCAGTCCAGCCCATTGTCACACCAGAACGACTACACACTTCCAATTCAATACTAAAGTCTGCCCCATCACCCATAAAATTGGGATGGAATGCCCGATACAGAATGGAGTAGTAGGTGCTGGTATTGCGATGAATGTAGCGCCCTCCCGGTTGATTAGCAAATGCTGCTAAGGGACTATCGGCAGTAAGCAAGTCGGCTCGGTAGTGCATCAATAAGTGATACATCTGGACAAAACCATCGACCACCTCATCAGCATAGTCATTCAAAGAACCTGCTACACCCGACGCAAAGGGAGAATTGGTCAACGTGGTCAGCGTTGACGCTTCTTCGACCCATGCCATGCTGTCGGTATTGACGTGGTTAAATTTTTGAGCCTTAAATTCTTGGTTGCTCGTATCGCCTAACGCACTGATTTCCACCAATTGCCCGCTCAACAAAAACGTGCGGGGCAAAAACATCGTTTTCAAAACCGAATCATCTATCTTCAGGATTGCCAGTTGTTGGGATTGCGGGAGGGTTGCAAATGATTGGATTTTTGTGGAAGGCGGATGGAGCAGCATTTCCAGATCCACTACGACAGGTTGATTGGCAGAAACAATCAGGTTGTCGTAGTGAAAATCGGTGCCTCTGAGGGCATAGATGACACACAAAAGTCTGCCTGCCTGCCGATAATATTGCTGCACTGCTGGAGCGGTTTCACAGGTTTCGTAGGGCACATACTCAACCCAGCCATGGGTCGTGCAATCTAGCGTTTTGAGAACTTTGAAGGATAAATCCGCTTGAGGAATACGGTCATTG
>Ga0335395_10000678_pt1 | contig 21389 bp, 9 predicted proteins | sample MAT02_FD_205744 | JGI IMG/M metagenome (GOLD analysis project Ga0335395, IMG submission 205744) | Freshwater microbial communities from Lake Fryxell liftoff mats and glacier meltwater in Antarctica - MAT-02 (spades assembly) (version 2) ...
GGTAGACGTCGGCCATCCCGCCGCCGCCGATCTGCTCGCGGACGGTGTAGCGGCCGGCGATCTCGCGGTCGATGAAGTCGAACTCGATGTCCTTGTCCGCCTGCGGGTCGAAGTCACCGACGGTGATGGGACTTTGCTGCGCACCGGAGCGGGACATGGACGGACCTCCTTGAGCCTCGCGCGCCATCGCGCAGGGCGGAAACATAGCGGGATCGCGGCGCCGGTGTCCAGTGTCCTGCTCGCGCCGTGTTCGGCCTCTCACCGCTGCCGCACGCTTTGATCCTCGCGCCGCGCCGCGCCGCGCTGCTCGGCCCGCGGGGGCCCGGGTCGACGGCGCGCGGGTTACTCGGCGACGGCGACGGCGCGACGGGCGAGCCGCCCGGCGGTCCGAGCTGCGCACACCCAGAAATGCAACGCGGTGCGGCGTCCCGAGTTGCGCGCCGAGCTGCCCCGCGCCGCTGCCCGCCGTCGCGCCGTGCCGCCCGGCGCCGCCCCGGTGGCCGAGCTGCCCGCCGTCGCGCCGTGGGGTGGCTGGCGGCGATGGCCCCTTGCGTGGGCCGCGTGGCGCCTGCCTGATGCCGGCGCGGCCGCGGAGGCGCTGTTCGAGCTCACCGCGTTGTGACCCGCGTGGACAGGATGATGCGTGGCCCGCCGCGGAAAGACCCTGCAGGGCTTGGTTGGGGCGGCTGGCCAGAGGACGCCGGTGAGGCCGCTCGAGGCGGTTTACCGCGCGCGTTGATAGCAATTTCGTTCTCTAACCCCCCTCAACGACTCCCCAAACGAGTACCCTGGGTCCCGCTCAGATGCCTCGTCCCACCAAGCGCAGCTGCCTGGCGTGCCTCACCAAGAAGCGCCTGATCAGCCTGGCCGAGGAGTTCACGGTCGATCTCCCCCAGATCGAGCCCAAGGCCGCATTCGTCGAGGCCCTCGCGCACTCCAAGGCCGCGAGCTTCGCCAGGGTCCTCGAGGCCATCCCGGTCGCCGAGCTGCGCCTCGTGTGCCGCTCGCACGAACTCCCCACCAGTGGCGCCAAATCGTCCCTCATCGCGCGCCTTCGTCAAGAAGGTGCCGGTGAGGCGGGCCAGACCAGTCTGCTCGCCGCAGCCGACGACGAGCACGCCGCCGAAGATGCTCTCGCCGCCGTCTTCGCCCGGGCACAGCCTTCCATCACTGGCCTGGTCCCGCTGCTGAGTCAGCGCGAGCTCGCCACGGTGCTGCGCCGCCTCGAAGAGCACCATGGTATCTCGCTCGACCTCACCGGTGTCGTCGGCCTCGACGGTCTGAGCGCCGCGCTGGCCCGAGCCTGTGAGCTCCCGACGCTGCTCGCCGAGTTCGACCGCGAGCAACTCGTCCGTGTCTGCGAGCGCTACGCCCTCACCCCACGCAGCAACACCCACGAGGATCTACTGCGGACGATCCTCGCCGCGGCAGTGGGCGTCACCGAGGACGAGGCGCTCGCACTCGAGGCCGAGAGGTCCCGGACGACCGTCGCAAGCGCCACTGCTGCGTCGACACCAGCACGGGCCGCACCCGTGGCGCCCCCAGAAGCCGCGCCAGCGCAGGACCCGGCCGACAGGTACCGCGCCGCCCTCGACGCCCTCCCACGCGGCGTGCTGCACCGCGTCGAGGCCGACTTCGATCCCGGCGAGCTCCCCAAACCCGGGGAGCTCGTTCGGGCCCGCCAGCGCCAGTACCTCGTCAGCGAGGTCCTGTCTCCCGCCACCCACGACCGCCACCCCCGCACCGGCCTGCGCCCCGCGACCCTGGTCAAGCTCGTCTGTCTCGACGACGACGCTCAGGGCCGCGAGCTCGACGTATTCTGGGAACTCGAGGTCGGCGCGGAGCGCATCGATCCGACCCGCCAGGGCCTCGCGGGCGTCCAGGCCTTCGACCCACCCGCCCGCTTCGGCGCCTACTATCACGCGCTTCAGTGGAATTGCGTGACCACGGCGACCTCGCCCGAGAAGGAGCTGGTCCAGGCCCCGTTTCGCGCCGGCATCGCGGTCATGCAGCACCAGCTCGTGCCGCTGCAGAAGGTCCTGGCCCTGCCGCGCGCCAACGCCTTTATCGCCGACGACGTCGGCCTCGGCAAGACCATCGAGGCCGGCCTCATCCTGCAGGAGCTGCTGCTGCGCCAGCGCCTCGACCTGATCCTCATCGTCTGTCCCTCGGCGATCTGCCTGCAATGGCAAGGCGAGATGGAGCGCCGCTTCGGCCTGCGCTTCGAGATCGTCAACCGCGAACATATCGCCACGATCCGCCGCGAGCGCGGGGTCGGCACTAATCCCTGGGAGTGCGGGCGCCGATTCATCGTCTCCTATCAGACCCTGCGCCGCCCCGAATACCAGGAGTCCTTGCGCGTCGCCCTCGGCGATCGCCGGGCCAAGAGCATGCTCGTGCTCGACGAGGCCCACACCGTCGCCCCAGCCAGTAACCAACAGCGCTATGCCGTCGACTCCAACCTGACCAAGCTCGCCCGCCAGCTCGCCCCGCGCTTCGAGAATCGCCTGTTCCTCTCGGCCACCCCGCACAACGGCCACAGCAACAGCTTCTCGGCCCTGCTCGAGCTCCTCGACCCGACCCGCTTCACCCGCGGCGTGCCCGTCGAGGGCGCCCGCGAGGCCCTCGACGCCGTGATGATCCGCCGCCTCAAGCGCGACCTGGTCGGCAACAGTACCCTCGCGTTCCCGACCCGCCGCCTCATCGAACTGCGCCTCACCAACGAAGCCGGCACCTGGCAGCTCGCCCGCGCCGTCCACGGTCAATCCACCGCCGCCCCGGCCAGGCCGCTGCGCCTCCTCGCCAGCCACGAGCTCGAGCTCTCCGAATTGCTCGAGGAGTATCGAACCATCTGCGCCCCCACGGCCAAACGCGACCACCGCGTCTTTATCTGCCTACAAAAGCGCCTGCTCTCGAGCTGCGCCGCCTTCGCTCGCACCCTCGAGGTCCACCTCGCCAAGACCGGCCTGCGGATCCTCGACAAGATCGACGCCACCCCGCCGCCCGATCCCGGCGACGCCCCCAGCGACGAGACCTACGGGGAGGAGCTCGACGGCGAGGTCGAGCAGGACGTCGCCAGCGGCGGCCGCCTCCCAGCTCAGCCCAGCGCCCGCGCCCAGGCCGAGGCCGTGCTCGAGCGCATGCAGACCCTGCTGCGCGGCGCCCAGTCCCGCCCCGAGGGCAAGTTCCTCGGCGTGCTCGCCTGGGTCCGCGAGCACCAGTGCCCGGCCGCCGGCCGGCAATGGTTTGACACCCCCGCGAATGCCAGCACCGCCTGGACCGACACCCGCCTCATCATCTTCACCGAATACGCCGACACCGCCGCCTATCTCATCAAGCTCCTGCGCGCCGCATTCGCTGACACCGAGCAGGAGCACGAGCGCGTCGCCTACTTCCACGGCGCCATGTCCGACGATCAGCGCCGCGAGCTCCAGGCCAACTTCAACGCCCGCCCCGCGCGCCACCCGGTGCGGATCCTCGTGGCGACCGACGCCGCGCGCGAGGGCGTCAACCTGCAGGCGCACTGCGCCGACCTCATCCACTACGATATCCCCTGGAACCCTGGCCGCCTCGAGCAGCGCAACGGTCGCATCGACCGCACCCTGCAGCCCTCGCCCGAGGTCCGGTGCATGTATTTCGCCTATCCGCAGCGCCGCGAGGACCGCGTCCTGCAGGTCCTCGTCGACAAGGTCCAGCGGATCCACACCCAGCTCGGCTCGCTCTCCGCGGTCATCCTCGATCGCATCGAGGAGACCCTCGAGACCTTCGGCATCGATCCGCAGACCCAGCAGCGCCTCGACCTCGGCGACCTCGGCGACATGGACGACCCCGAGGCCGCCAGGGTGGTCGAGCGCGAGGTCGAGTCGATCCGCCCGAACGCCGCCCGCCTCGGCGCCGAGATCGAGGCCGCCGCCGACTGCTATCAGCGCTCTCGCGAGTTCTTCGCCCCGGACGCCGACGGCCTCCGCGAGACCCTCGGCATGGCCCTGGCCCTCGCCGGTGCCGCCGACGACGGCCGCTTCACGCCCACCGATACCACCCGCGACCCCGAGCACCCCGACGAGCCTACCCACTACATCGTGCCCGAGCTGCCCGACGACTGGGCCCGCACCCTCGACACCCTGCGCCCGCCCCGGCCCAAGTCCGAGGCCCCGTGGGCCTGGCGCAACGCGACGCCGCCCAAGCCCGTCGTGTTCGAGCCGCTGCGCCGCATGACCGATGACGTCATCCAGCTTCACCTCGAGCACCCGTTCGTGCGCCGCGCGCTCGCTCGCTTCACCGCCCAGGGCTACGCCGCCCACGACCTGCACCGGGCCACCCTGGTCCGTTATCGTGGCACTCACGAACGCGTGGTCCTCATTGCCCGCATGAGCCTGTTCGGCGCCGGCGCCTCGCGCCTGCACGACAGCCTGGTCCACCTCGCCGCCGAGATCCGCAGCGAAGGTCCGGCCGCCCCGCTCGAGCGCGACCGCGACATCCACGAGAGCCTCGCCCAACTGCGCGCCGCTCTGAGCACGCACACAAGCAGCTGGCAGCCCGCGCAGGCCTTCGTCACCCGCCACAAGGCCCGCGTCGCCCAGGACATGAGCGCCCTGTGGCCCCGACTCGCCGCCCAGGCCCGCCACGAGGCCCTGGAGCTGGTCCGCCGCCTCGACGACCGCGGCGCCCGCGAGGCCGACCAACTGCGCGAGATCTTGATCCATCAACAAAAGAAGATCGGCGACACCCTGGCCCTCACCCCCGAGGCGGACGGCGACAAGCACGACCCCGCCAACCGCCAGCGCCGGCTCGATCGCACGCACATGGAGCAGCGCCGCGAGGCCCTGGCCCGCGAGCTCGAGCGCGAGCCCCAGAAGCTGCGCGAGCACTACCGGGTGGCGAGCCAGCGCATCGAGGCCGTCGGCCTCGTCTACCTCGTCCCGGAGACGCGCTGATGGCCATCGACATCCACCGCATCTTCCACGAGACCTGGATCGGCGAGGCCCAGCCGAGCGAGGGCCTCACCTTCAGCGTGCCCGTCCTGTGCGACGGCGGCGTGATGCAGCGCCTCGGCGCCGCGCAGGCCCACGAGTTCGCGACCTACGCCGTCACGCCCGAGCCCGACCCCGACGCCGACGACGACACCCCCGCGCCGCAGGCCCACCTCGCCGACCTGCGCGCCGGCCTGCTCGGCTTCTTCGGCTGGACCGACGACGAGCTCCACGGCCCGGACCGGCTCCCCGACGACCTGGTCCTGCGCCTCGCCGAGGAGGGCACCGAGCTGCGCCCCACGCTGGCGATCCCCCACGGCGACAGGGCCCGCGCCACCCAGCCCGCCGCGCCGCCCAGCGCCCTCGAGGCCGGCGAACAGACCCCCGCCTCCCGCGCCGGCCAGGCCTATCAGTTGCTCGCCTGGGAGCTCCCCCCCGGCCTCGACCTCGACGCCGCCGAGAGCCAGACCACGAGCTGGCACTATCCGCCCTCCGCCAAGTTCGAGCGCCTGCTCCGCGAGACCCGGGTCCCGATCGGCCTGCTCAGCAACGGCGACCTGCTGCGCCTGTTCTACTGCCCCCCGGGCCAGGCCACCGGCTGGATCGAGTTCCGCGTCGGCCATATGGCCACACCCGCCGGCCGCGACATGCTCGCCGCCCTGCGCGAGCTGCTGCACGCCGATCGTGTCATGGGCGGCATGCCCGAGACCCCGACCACCCTCGAGCTGCTCGAGCAGAGCCGCGAGCGCCAGGCCGATGTCACCACCCGCCTCGGCGAGCAGGTCCGCGAGGCCCTGCAGATCCTCCTCGAGGGCTTCGAGGCCGCGGCCCACCGCGACGGCCCCGAGGTCCTGCGCCAGGCGATGCGCCAGGCCGGCAACCACGTCTACGAGGGCCTGCTCACCGTGATGCTGCGCCTGATCTTCGCGCTCTACGCCGAGGACCGCGCCCTGCTGCCCGTCGAGCACAAGGTCTACGCCGGCCACCTCAGCGTCAGCGGTCTGTACGCCGCGCTCGTCACCGACGCCGATGCATATGGCGACACCATGGATCAGCGCTTCGGGGCCTGGCCCCGCCTGATCATGCTGTTTCGTGCGCTCTACTTCGGCCTCGAATACCGCGACCCCTCCGGCGACCCCGGCAAGACCCTGTCGATGCCCCCGCACCGCGGGCGCCTGTTCAACCCCGAGAACTACGCGTTCCTCGAGGGCTGCCTGCCCAGCGGCGGCGCGCCCGTCAGCCCGGAGGACCGCGCGCGCACCCGCCTGCCGAGCATCTCCGACGGCGTCATCTACCGCGTCCTGCGCCGCCTGCTGTTCCTCGACGGCCAGCGCCTCAGCTACAGCGCCCTCGAGGAGGAGCAGCTCGGCAGCGTCTACGAGGGCCTGATGGGCTACGAGGTCGAACGACGCATGCGCAGCTCGATCTGCCTCGCGCCGAGCCGCGTGTGGGTCAGCCCCGACGACCTGCTGGAGATCCCCCGGGCCACCCGCGTCCGCTGGCTACAAGACGCCGGGGTCACGGCGGCGGCCGCCAAGCGCCTGGCAACCGCCGTCGAGGCCCTCGAGGACGCGCACGAGGCCGGCCCACAGCGAGAGACCGAGACCCTCGCCACCCTCCGCGAGTTCAGCGTGGCACCGCCCGGCAAGCGCGCGAGCAAGTCGCGGACCCGCGAGCGCATGGCCGCCGAAGTGGCGCCCGACCGCCTGGTGATTCAGCCCGGCGAGGAACGCCGCCGGACCAGCAGCCACTACACGCCGCGCTCGCTGTCCGGGCCGATCGTCAAGCGTACGCTCGAGCCGCTGCTCGCGGCGATCCGGGCCCGCGTGGGCCGGGAGCGGCCGGATCTGGTGGATCCGCAGCCGGGCTCCGAGGACCTGCTGAGCCTCAAGATCTGCGACCCGGCGATGGGCTCCGGGGCATTTCTGGTGGAAGCTTGCCGATTTATGGCGGGCCAGTTGGTGGCGGCGTGGGTGCGCGAGGGCAGCCTCGAGCGTGAGCTGGATGCCGCTGGCGATGACGAGGCCCGCCGCAAGCCGGAACAGTTGGCGCGGCGGATCGTGGCCCAGCGGTGCCTGTTCGGAGTTGATAAGAATCCGCTGGCGGTGGAGCTCGGCAAGCTGTCACTGTGGCTGTTGACGCTGTCGCGGGGGCAGACGTTTACGTTTCTTGATCACTGTTTGAAGGCTGGCGATAGTTTGGTCGGGCTGAGCAAGGCGCAGATCCTTAATATGGATTGGGGGGAGGGGGTTGGTGAGGCGGCCGTGGTTGTCACAGGGGCGGCGAAGCCGGGCAAAAAGACGAGCAAGAAGGTCAGCAAGAAGACGGCTGCGAACCAGGATGGGCCGCAGATCGACCTGTTCGCCGACCAGACCCGCCGCGCGTTCGCACAGGCGACCCTGGCACGCCAGCAGCTCGCGGCGCTGTCTCGCACGAGCGACAGGGACGACGTGGAGCGTCGCCAGCATGAGCTGCATATTGAGGCCGAACGGGCGCTCGAGCGGCTCCGCGATGTCGCCGATATCCTGCTCTCAAGCTATTTCTTTCCACTCGATCCGACGGCAGCCCTCAATGCCGAAGTGCTGTTTACCGGCGAGCAGGTCTCGGTAAATGAACGCAGAGAGTGTCTGGCCCGTCTACGCGATGCGCTGAATTTCTGGTTGATGAATGCGGAATCACCACCCCTGCCAGAGGAACTGGAATTGCGACGATCGCTCGTACGCGAACATATTCGACCGATGTATTGGGAGCTCGAATTCCCCGAGGTATTCTCCGATGACCGGCGCGATCCTTTGATGGAGGATGGTATTGGTAAGGTGTGGGTCGATGCCGTTATCGGTAATCCGCCGTTCCTGAGAGGTAAGAGCGTCTCTACGAATTTTGGAACGAGCTATAGTGACTGGCTAGGGGTGGCGTACAATACGAATCGGAGCGCGGATATCTCAGCGCTGTTCTTTCGTCGCGCGCGGTGGATGCTGGGCGAGCACGGGACGCTCGGCTTGATTGCAACAAACACAATCGCACAAGGCGACACTCGCGAGGCTGGTTTGCAAGTGTTGGTACGATCTGGGGCGAAGATCTATGATGCGCTGACAAATATCAAATGGCCAGTGCCAGGTGTGAGTGTCAGCGTTTCGGTGGTACAAATTGCGGCGGGGGCGGCCGCCTCTGGGATTATATGCCGACTTGATGGCGAGACTGTCACGGCGATCAGCAGTCATCTGAGGCCAACCCCTGAGCGTGAGAATCCCGTAAGGCTCGAAAGAAACCGAGGGCGAAGTTTTCAAGGTACAGTCGTGCTGGGCAAAGGATTTGTGCTCACCGCTGAAGAGCGCGACAGATTACAGAGTTCAGACAGATGCAATATCGAGCGGATTCGCCCATACTTGGGCGGTGAGGCCGTGAATTCGAGTCCAAATCAGACCTCAAATCGTTATGTGATCGATTTTTGGGATCTAAGCCTCGCGGCTGCCGGAGAATGGCCTGAATTGCTTGATCTTGTACGCGCTCGCGTTAAGCCGGAACGCGACAAGCAGAGCCGAAAGGCGCTTAGAGAGCGATGGTGGCAATACGCTGAAAAGCGGCCCGGGCTCTACAGAGCCATTGGGCCCTTAAATCGGTGCTTGGTAACGGCGATGGTGACCAAACACCTAAATTTCTCATTTGTGTCTACGCGGCAAGTCCTGGATCAGAAGGTCGTAGTGATACCGGACGATCGATTCACGGTCTGGGCTGTACTGCAATCGCGTATACATGCCTTCTGGGCGTGCCTGTTTTCTTCGACGTTGGGTCTTTCCCTTAGCTACACCCCTTCGGATTGCTTCGAGACCTTCCCGTTCCCCGACGAGCCCACCCTCGCTGCCGATACTCCTCTCGAAGCCATCGCCGAGCGCCTCTACACCACCCGCGCCGCATACATGCTCGCCACCGACCAGGGCCTCACGAAGACCTACAACGCCCTGACCGACCCCACCAACACCGACCCCGAGGTCGAGCACCTTCGCCGCCTTCACGAGCAGCTCGACCGCGCCGTCCTCAACGCCTACGGCCAGTCTCGCATCGAGGTCCCGCCCTACACTGGCGCCAGCCCCGAGCAGCTCGAGCGCTTCCAGGACCAGGTCCTCGACTTCCTGTTCACCCGCAACGCCCTCCTCGCCAAACGCGAAGCCGCCGCCCAGGCAAGAGCCCAGCGGTAACTCAGAGAAACATGTCGGTACCTTCGCACCCAAGGAATATCCATGACCTCGCTAGGTGAGATTTTGTTGAAATTCGGTGCCACAGGCGTGGAGGGCGAAACACCTCTGCGATTCAACGCAGCGCATATTAATCTGCTGGTCGGACCGAATAACGCGGGTAAAAGTCTAATGCTTCGCGAAATCTCAGGCGTAAACCCGCGGGGTAGCCGGCGGGGACCTTCACCCGGGGATAGGCTTATTGTTGAAACTGTGCAGTGGAGTATGGAGCGCTGGAGGCGTTTGAGAGATGAGATCGTCGCCGAAGTTTTCGCCGTGGACGAGCCGGCATGGGCAGAGCTCAAACGTTGCTCGTGGGATCAACTGCTACCATCCATTGAGCAGGCTGTGACGCAGTTTGATGCCATCCGCGAGCTTCTTTGTGAGAAACTTTTCCGGTTCATTGCCCCACTTCTTGATGACTGGAGAGATGCGGCGTCAATCTTTCTTAAGAGCGATGCCAAAAGTTCTGCACCGTTACTCATCGGCGGTGTAATCCTGTTGCTTCAGCTTCAGAGTTACACTGAAAAGCTCACCGCCAGCGGGAAGATCACGGTTGTCCGGTCGAAGGCGAAGCGGTCGGTGTGGAATTTGACGCCGGAGCAGGCACTGGAGGTGCGGCCGCTCATTCAAGAAGCATGGGAGGACTGTGAGTCCGTTCTTCGGGGATTTGGGATTGATACCCAGGAGTTGTCCTTCGCTGACCTTCTCGATATGAACGCTTTTGGGGGCGCCCTTTTTCATCATATGCTGTCGGACAATGTACTGCTAAAGGCACTAGTATCACGGGAGCCCGAACTGCGGAAGGTCGCAAGTCCGACAGAGGAAGCCCTTGTGCAATTCCGGCGCTTCGTATCTATTGGCCAATGGATCCTGGACCCAAAGCCGCTGGGTCGCTTGGCGCAACAATTGCGTGAGGCCGAGGCGCGAGTCGCCTGGGATGATCCCCAGCAGCGAGGTGAATTCATTCAGGCAGCCTTGTATCTTGATGGCATGGCCCGCCTGAAGGTTACCCGCTCGGCCCGAATTAAAGCGTACGACGACAGCAGCGCCGGGCAGTCGGCGATCCTTTCTCTTCTTCGCAATCCTGCTTCCATGGAATCGCTGCGGGCGATGACCTCAGAGGCGTTGGATGCCTACCTTGTCGTGGACATGACGACTCAAACCCCTGATGTTATCTGGCGGTTGGCGCGAGAGCCACCGACCGAAGGTCTCGAAAGCCGCTACTCCGAAGCGGCCTACAGATTTCATGAAGCTGCTGTGCCCCTCGAAGAGCGGTCCGATGGGATGAACGCTTTTGTTGGTATCCTCGCTGCGATCATGGCCAAGCCGACCGATGCCGTCTTCATTGACGAGCCGGAAGCGTTTCTTCACCCGCCCTTGATCCGTAACTTGGCGCGCCAGTTGGGGACGTTGGCGAGGGAGACAAAACGGCAGTTCTTTATCTCAACTCATAGCGCGGATTTGCTCGAGAGTTTTGTTGCTAGTGGTGCGGAGGTCAATATCATCCGCCTGACGCACAGCCGCGAGCGATCAACGGCGCGACTGCTAAATAGTGCAGATGTGCGGGATTTGGCCCGCGATCCATTGCTGCGATCGGAGGCCACATTGTCGGCGCTGTTCCATATTGGTGCGGTCGTCTGTGAAGCCGCAGGAGACCGTGTCTTATACAAAGAAATTAACGAACGGCTCCTGAACAGCGACGATGAGGCGCTGGACAGTTGCGTATTCTTGAACGCTCAGAACTGGAATACGATTCGCCGAATGGTGAAGCCCCTGCGCCGGATGGGCGTCGCTGCCGCGGCAATCGTCGACGCGGACGTACTGTTTGAGACTGACCTCACCCTCTTGCTCGACGCGGCTCAGGTCGACAAGGTCATCCGTGACGGGTGGCTGAAACAGCGAGACGGACTCCGGGACAAACTGAGAAGCCGGCTCGGCTCGTTGCCCGCGGTCGGCGATGATTCGGAGGAAAAAAAGCTTCAACTCAAAGGTAAGATCATTGCTGGTCTGAAGCCCACCGAGAAAAAGATCTTCGATGAGCTACGTTCATCCATGTCTAAATACGGTGTGTTCATCGTTCCGGTCGGCGAATTGGAAGATTGGCTGTCTCCGCTCGGCCTTCAGCCGCCAACGCAGAAAGATAAGAAGCCAAGGTGGCTGCAAGACGCTCTCGATCGCCTTGGCCAAGATCCCCAGTTGGACAGCTATGTTCGCCCCGCCAAGGGAGATATCTGGGATTTCATGCGAAGCATTATCGCGTGGATCCTCGACCCGGAGCGCGACGGCACCGCGGTCGCGCCTCTTAAAGGGGAGTGATTGGAATCGTAACTTATGAAGCCTCTCGACCCCCACCGCAAGCACCTCCTCGCCGCCCTCACCGCCGACCTCATCGGCCCGTACGACCCCGACACCGGCGCCGAGGTCCTGGCCTTGCCTCCGCAGCGCTGGTACCTCACCGGCTTCCTGGTCCCCGAGGGCATGGCCCACATGCCAGCCGCCGCCACCGGCGACGCGGACGAGGAGTTCGAGTCCGGCGACGAGCTCGAGCGCGACCTCGAGGGCCAGGCCGAGCCCGGCAGCAAACAACAGCCGATCTTGCCCAGCAGCATCGGCCTGAGCGTCCTGCTGCCTGCGCGCGCCCCTGGCGACACCCAGCCGGACCGCGTCGAGATTGAGGTCGCCTGGGGCGAGTACCTCCTTCGCTCGACCAGCAAGGAGGTCGCGGCCCTGTGCCGCGCCCGCGGCATGAACCCCGATAAGTATCTCCCCAACGGGCCGTTCGGTGACTGGAACGACCGTCTACAGCCACTCATGATAGGTTCGCACCGATGACCCGCCTCGTGATCAAGAAGTTCGCGCACATCGCCGAGGCCACCATCGAGTTCGGCGACCTCACCGTCCTCGTGGGTGCGCAGGGCACCGGGAAGAGCCTGGCGCTGCAGTGGCTCAAGACGGCCCTCGACGGCAAGCAGATCCTCGCCGCGCTCCGCGACGCTGGCCAGGACATCAGCAAGCCCAATACCCTCGTCGACCTGATCTTCGGCGTCGGCATGGGGGACGCCTGGAGCCGGGAGACGGTCATCAAGCTCGACAACCGGCAGATCCATCTGTCGGGTATTGGCAAGCAGGGCACCGGAAAAGAGCGGGTCTTCTTTATCCCAGCGCACCGCGCGATGCTCATCAGCGACGGCTGGGCGGCCCCCTTCCAAAAACTGACCGCCGAGACCCCCGTCGTCGCGCGCCTCTTCAGCCAGAACCTCTTCGACCGCTTCAACGCCCGCGAGAGCGACAAGCTGTTCCCCCAGGACCGCGTCCTGAAAAAACAATACCGTGACCTCATCGATGACGCCGTCTTCCACGGCGGCAAGGTCGGCCTCGAGCAAGACCGCCAACACGCCAAGCGGCTGAAGATGACGCACGGGGGCTCACAACTGCCCTTTATGACCTGGACCGCCGGTCAACGCGAGTTCACGCCGCTCCTCCTCGGCCTCTACCACCTGCTTCCGTCCCGCAACAAGCTCAAGCAACCGGACATCGACTGGGTCGTGATCGAGGAGCCCGAGATGGGCCTGCATCCTCAGGCCATCTCCGTCTTCATGCTGCTCGTCCTCGACCTCCTGTGGCGAGGATACCGCGTCGTCCTGTCGACCCACTCACCGCTGGTCCTGACGGTGGTGTGGATGCTCAAGCGCCTACGTGCCGCGCACGCCCCCTGGCAACTCGTCAGCGACGCCTTCGGCGTCGCGCCTGGTGACCGCTCTGCCCTCAAAAAGGTCGCCGAGACCGCCCTCGAGAAGAAAGTGCGTACCTACCTGCTCGCCTTCGGCGACGACCACCTGGTCCGCTCCAAGGACATCTCGAGCCTCGACCCCGGGGATGAAGACAATGATATCTCCGAGTGGGGCGGGCTCACAGGCTTCAACGCGCGCTTCGGCGACGCCGTACGTAAAGCGGTCAACGCCGGGACGACCCGATGAAGACCCCCATTCGCAACATGCTCGTGGCTCACAGCGAGCGGTCATCGGCCTCGAACCCCACAGCGCCAGCAACGGCGAGATATCGCGGGTCATCAAAAAGCGCACCGCCGCCCTCGACCAGCTCAGAGGCCACTTGAAGGTCGGGGCCACCGTCGCAGAATGGTTTTGGGTCGCCTCGGGGACCGTCGACTTCACCCCGATCGACAAGGCATATCTCAGGCTCTCCCAGGAGGGCATCACATTCGTGGGCAAGGCCCTGTTGACCAAGCACCTCGCGCGAATGGACGGCGAGCGCACGACCAAGCGGCAAACCAAGCGCTGAAAATGGATCGACATCCCGTGAACCCCCTCGACCCCCACCGCAAGCACCTCCTCGCTGCCCTCAGCGCCGACCTCATCGGCCCGTACGACCCCGACACCGGCGCCGAGGTCCTGGCCTTGCCTCCGCAGCGCTGGTACCTCACCGGCTTCCTGGTCCCCGAGGGCATGGCCCACATGCCAGCCGCCGCCACCGGCGACGCGGACGAGGAGCTCGAGTCCGGCGACGAGCTCGAGCGCGACCTCGAGGGCCAGGCCGAGCCCGGCAGCAAGCAACAGCCGATCTTGCCCAGCAGCATCGGCCTGAGCGTCCTGCTGCCCGCGCGCGCCCCTGGCGACGCCCAGCCGGACCGCGTCGAGATTGAGGTCGCCTGGGGCGAGTACCTCCTGCGCTCGACCAGCGAGGAGGTCGCGGCCCTGTGCCGCGCCCGCGGCATGAACCCCGACAAGTACCTCCCCAACGGCACGCGCAAGCAGCCCGCCGAGCTGTGGGAGCGGGTCGCGGCGCCGCCCCGCCCGCTCACCCTCGACCTCGGCAAGGCCCAGGGCGGCAAGCTGGTCAGCGAGCCCGTGCCCGGCGCCCCGGGCATCGCGCTCGAGTACCGCGTCGAGACCATCACCCCCGCCGACGCCCGGACCCTGCGCATCGGCGAGGCCGGCCAGGGCGCGCGTGCCCTGTCCGTGTTCCTCGTCAACGCCCGGGCCCTCGTCACCGACCGCGAGCGCGACGGCCGGGGCTACAGCCGCGAGCTCAACACCCAGAGCCTGTTCCAGGTCGAGCTGCGCCTGCACGCCGCGGTCGGCCTGCTGCCCCGGCCCGACGCGCACTTCGCCAACTCCGACGACTTCGACGACCGCATGGTCGACCTGCAATTCCGCAACGAGGTCGAGTGGGTCGTCGGCCACGGCATCGCCGCCCGACCGGTCGGGCGTGACCCGGCCGCACCGGTGAAGCCGGTCTCCAACCCCGCCGTCGGCGCGGAGGCCGTGTGGTTGCCCCACACCCGGGTCGCCAGGGTGCAGGCGACCCGGCTCCCGGACGTGACCGTCGCCATGGACGACCTCGCCGGCCTCGCCGACGCCGCCGACGTGCACACCAAGCTCGGCGGGCTAACTACCGCCTATGCCGCCTGGATCGCCGCCCAGGCCGTGATCCCGCTGGACCAGCCCGGCCACCGCGAGACCCAGGTAAAGCTGGTCGCGCGTGCCCGCGAGGCCCACGACCGCATCGCCGACGGCATCGCCCTGCTCGCGTCCGACGAGCAACTGCGCCAGGCTTTCTGCTGGACCAACGAGGCCATGGCCGCGGTCGCCCGCCGCCGCCTCGGCAAGGGCGACCCCGCCTTCGCGCCCAAATGGCACCTGTTTCAGCTCGCCTTCCTGCTGCTCAACTTACGCGGCATCTCCGACCCCACCCACGCCGACCGCGACAAGGTCGAGCTGTTGTTCTTCCCCACCGGCGGCGGCAAGACCGAGGCCTACCTCGGCGTCATCGCCACGACCCTGCTGCTCCGCCGCATGCGCGGCCAGGACCGCCCCGACGGCGGCCTCGGCGTCTCGGTGGTCCTCCGCTACACCTTGCGCCTGCTGACCCTCGATCAGCTCGAGCGCGCCGCGGCCCTGATCTGCAGCCTCGAGCTGATCCGCCGCCGTCACCCGCAACAACTCGGCGCCGCCCGCTACGCGATCGGCCTGTGGGTCGGGCGCTCAGGCACCCCGAACACCATGGCCGAGGCTCTGAAGCAGATCACCGACTATCGCGGCAACACGGCCGAGTCGCGCGGCTCGCCATTCCCGCTGGTCAACTGCCCGTGGTGCGAGGCGCCGATCGAGGCCCGAGGCATGGACACCCTCCCGCGCCGCGCCATCCCCACGCGCACCGTGGTCGTCTGTGCCAACCCCGAATGCGAGTTCTCCTCGGCCCGCCGCGGCGCCACGGATACCAAGGTCGGCGAGCTGCCGGTGCTGTTCGTCGACGAGCACGTCTACAACGAGCTGCCCGCGTTCCTCATATCGACCGTCGACAAGTTCGCCATGCTGACCCACCGCGGCCAGGCCGGGAAGCTGTTCGGCCGGGTCCACAGCTACACTGACCACAAGGGCCAGGAGCGCCACTTCTGGAGCGGCGGCGACGGCGACAAATACGTCACTCCTGCCACTTCCGCCGAGGCCCTGCCGGGCGGCCTGCTCCCGCCGGACCTGGTCATCCAGGACGAACTGCACCTGATCTCCGGCCCGCTCGGCACCATGGTCGGATTATTCGAGACCCTGGTCGAGGAGCTCTGTCACCGCACGCTGCCGTCGGGCGCCCGCGTCGGGCCCAAGATCGTCGCGGCCACCGCCACCGTCCGCCGCGCCAGCACGCAAGTCCAGGCCCTCTACGCTCGCACCGCCGACCAGACCAAGCTGTTCCCGCCGCAGGGCGTCGACGCCTGGCAGACCTTCTTCGCCGAGCGCGACACGGACGCCAACGAGCGTATGTACGTCGGCCTCGCCGCCACCGGCCGCTCCCTCAAGCGCATCCTGCTGCAGAGCTACCTGGCCCTGCTCGGCGGCGCCGAGCACCTCCAGACCGACCCGGTCCTCGGCGGCGCCGCGGCCGACCCGTACAAGACCCTCGTCGGCTACTTCAACAGCCTGCGCGAGCTCGGCGGCATGCGCCGCATCGTCGACGACGACGTGTACACGCGCGTCCGCAAGCTCGACCAGCGCACCCCGCACGACGCCCGCGGGCCCGGCCGCAGCGTCGAGAATCGCTGGCTCTCGCGTCGCGACATCGGCGACCCGATCGAGCTGACCAGCCGCGTCAAGACGGCCGAGCTGACCCGCGACAAGGCCCGCCTCGCCACCACGTTCCACGAGTACGCGGCCGCCAAGGCCGCCGAGACCCTCGCCGCCGACGCGCTCAAGCCCGTCGACGTATTGCTCGCCAGCAACATGATCTCCGTCGGCCTCGACGTCACTCGCCTGGGCCTGATGGTCGTCGCCGGCCAGCCCAAGACCACCAGCGAATACATCCAGGCCACCAGCCGCGTCGGCCGCGACGACACCCGCCCAGGCTTTGTGCTGACCGTCTACAATGTCCACAAACCGCGCGACCGCTCGCACTACGAGCATTTCATCGCCTATCACGAGAGCTTCTATCGCTACGTCGAGGCCCAGAGCGTCACGCCCTTCTCGCTCCCCGCCCTCGACCGCAGCCTCGCCTCCGTGGTCGTCGGCATGGTCCGCCACCTCGACGGCCCGCGCCTCGCGGCGCCCCGGGGAGCCGGCGCGGCTGACCTGATCGCGCGCGCCGGCGAGAACGTCGCCGCGGTGCTCGCCGAACGAGCGAAGGCCCAGCCCGACGCCACCGGCACCACCCTGGACCGCTACGTCGCCAGCCGCAGCAAGAAGATCCTCGACGACTGGCGCACGATCGTGAAGCCGACCGCCCACAGCCGCGGCTCCGCGGCCGTCTATTGTTATTCCCCCTTCGAGGAGCGCAGCGCCAGCGCCAAGGCCCTGCTGCGCACGCCCGAGAACGACGCCACCCTCGACATCGAGATCCCCCGCACTGACCCACAATACGCGTTCGTCGCCCCGACCTCCATGCGCGACGTGGAGCCGAGCGTGGCGATCTGGGTCCGCCGCCGACCGCAGGAAAATCAGGAGTAGGCATCATGGCCAAGCCCACCAAGCCAGCCACCGGCAAGCCGCGCCCCGACGGCGAGCTGCGCCAGAGCCAGATGATCACCACCTACGGGCCAGGCGCCCTCGTCGACCTGGTCGGCGACGCGATCCTGATCCCCGGCCTCGAATATTGGTCCTACCGCGGCGCCGCCGGCTACGAGGTGGCCGCCCCCGAGCTCGCGCGCAGCCTGCGGCGGCGCGGGCTCAAGCTCTCGAGCACGATGCCGTTTCGCACCCCGCCCGTCACCTCCGACGACGAGCAAAACAGCGGCTGCGGTGTCAAGGCCATCGAGTTCCCGAGCTGGTTCGTGTGCCCAAACCTGCGCTGCGAGCGGCTGATCCACAAGCGCGACACCGATTACAAGGGCGGCGAGCGCCGCCATCGCTGCGACAGCGCCGATAAGGCGCGCAAGCTGGTCCCCGTCCGCTTCGCCACCGCCTGCGAGCGCGGCCACCTCGACGACTTCCCGTGGGAGTGGTTCGTGCACGCCGAGGTGGGCCGTTGCGACGCGCCGGAGCTTCGCCTCATCGACCGCGGCAGCGGCGACCTCAGCGACGTGATCGTCCGCTGCGAGAATTGCGGGGTCGAGCGCGCGATGGCCAAGGCCCGCGGCGAGCGGGCCCTGCCCAAGTGCCACGGTCACCGCCCCTGGCTCGGCGCCTACGTCGGTGACCCTCACGTCGCCCAGGACTGTGACGAGGACCAGCGCCTGCTCGTCCGCACCGCCAGCGGCAGCTATTCGTCGCAGGTCGAGAGCGCCCTGACGATCCCGACCGGCAGCACACCCAGCGAGGTCCGCGACTTCCTGGTCCGTCACGACAAACGCGACCTCGCCAACATCGGCTCCGTCGCCGACCTGAAGATGGTCCGCAAGTTCATCACGGTGCTGCAAAGCCCCCCGGAATTCATCGCCCGGCTCGCGGACGCCGAGCTGTGGGACGCGATCGCCAGCTTCCGCGAGGAGAGCGCCAGCGCCGAAGGCGACGGCCGCCCGGTCCGCGAGGCCGAATATGCGACGATGATCAAGGCGCCGATCGAGCAGGGCGACCACCTCTACAGCAAGGGCGGCGAGGTGCTCGACCAGGACTTCTACGCGGTGAGGCCGCCCCGGGGTCATTGTCCGCTGCCCGCCGGCATCGCCGACCTCGTGCTCGTCGAGCGCCTGCGCGAGGTCCGTGTGCTCACCGGCTTCACGCGCCTCGAATCCGCGTCACCGAATATCTACGGCGAATTCGACGACAGCTCCAACCGGGCCGCGCTCGCCCTCTCCGCCGACTGGTTGCCAGCCTCGGAGATCCGCGGCGAGGGCTTCCTCGTCGTACTCGACCTCAAGGCCCTCGGCGACTGGGAGCAGCTCAAGGTCGTCGAGGCCCGCGAGAAGGAGCTGGAGACCGGCTGGAAGCGGCGCTACCCCAAGCACGCGACCCAGGGCATGACTTTCCTGGGCATCCGCTTCTACCTGCTCCACACGCTCGCGCACATGCTCATAACCCAGGTCTCGCTCGAGTGCGGCTACGCGGCCTCGGCGATCCGCGAGCGCATCTACTGCAGCCCCAAGGGCGATAAGGGGGCTCTGCCGATGGCGGCGATCTTGCTCTCGACGGGCAGCAGCGGCAGCGAGGGCACGCTCGGCGGCCTGGTCGGGCAGGGAAGGCGGATCCAGCACCATCTCCACGAGGCCCTCCGCCGGGCCAAGCTCTGCTCCCACGACCCCGTGTGCGGCCGACAGCACGCGCACGACGGTACCCCGGGCCGGGCGCTCCTCGGGGCCGCCTGCCACGGCTGTCTCTTCATCGCGGAATGCTCATGCGAGCGCTCGAACCAGTATCTCGACCGCGCCCTCGTCGTGCCGACCATGGGCGTGAACCGGGCCGACGAGCTCGCCTTCTTCTCCGCCCCGGTGCTCTGATGAGCCCATCCTTCGTGCCCTGAAGAGCTCACCATGCCCGCCAGCGCCGTCCTGTCTCTCGCCCGCCTCGACACCGACCAACTCGCGAACCTCTGGCGCCGGGTCAGCACGTTGCCGGCGAAGACCCGGGTGCTCGAGGAGCACCTCGACTCGGCCCAGCAGACCGATCTCCTCGACGCGCTCCTGGGCCAGCCGGCGTGGATCCTGGGCTCCCTGCTCGAGGCCGTATTGGCCGAGCGCGGCACCTTCGACCCGATCACCCCTGCCCCCGCGCCCGGGGTACCCCTTGTCGAGTACCGCATCGAGCAACACCACGGCAAAACCTCGCCCGAGCTGGTCTGGAGTGGCAACACCGGCCGCCGCAGTTGCGCCCGCAAGACCCGCTACGTGATCGAGGACCTGTTCGCCGCCGCGACCAGCCGGGTGCTGATCGCCGGGTACAGCTTCGATTCCGCCTCCGACCTCTTCGACCCACTCTTCGACCGCGCCGAACAGCTCGCCGCCGATGGCCTCCCGCCGCCCATGGTCCGCGTCGTGCTCGACTGTTCGAACATCAAGGCGCAGCTCGGCGAAGCGCCCGAGTCCCTGGCCCGGCGCGCTGCCGCCGAGTTCACGCGCGTCTGCTGGACCCGCAAGACGCTAGCCGCCGAACTGCTGTACTACCGCCCCTCAACCGAGCGCTCCGGGACCTTCGCCCCCCACAGCATGCACGCCAAGTGCATCGTGGTGGACGACGGGCTGGCCCTCGTAGGGTCAGCCAACTTCTCCAACCGCGGCCGCGACCGCAACCTCGAGGTCGGCACGCTGATCCGCGACCACCATTTCGTCCAATCGCTGCTCGCGGCCTGGGATGACATCGTTCACGAGCTCGTGGTCGTGCTCTGAATCTTCAGCGCTATCGAGACCAGTTCCTCGCCGAGGTCCGCGGCCTCCAAGGGCCGGGCGCCCGCGATGACCAACCGGCGACGCCGGACCCTCCCCGGCCCCGCCTGCAACCGGCGGCGGTCCAGGGGCTTCTGGCGCAGTGTGTGGCCTGAACTGATCACCGCGAGCGTTGATGACGCATCCAAGATAGCAGTTGCCCTCACAGGGCGGCCGTCCGATCCTGCCTGCGCATGACCGTGGCGAGCCTCAGTCTGACCCGTGGCCGCGATCACCTCGAGCTCGCTGTCGACGGCAATAAAACGCGTGTCCCGTTCGCGCAGGCCGACGTCGACACACTCACCGCGATCATCGCCGACTACCAGGCCGCCGTCGTCGACGACTTGGCGGCCGAGCTGCCCGTCATTGGCCGTCGTTTGTTCGCGTGGCTGGACAGCAAGGGGGGCTGGATCACCGGGCTGCTCGAGGGCTTCCACGCGCCGCTCCGCCTCGAGATCATGAGCCCGGGCAGGCCAAAGCCCGAGCATCGCGCGCTGCTCGAGGCGCCATGGGAGCTGTTGTTCGAGGACGGGTTCCTCGCCGGGGACGCCACCACCCGCTACACGCCCGTGCGGCTCATCGGCGAGCGCGGTCAGCCGCGCGACCCCAGGCCGGGCGCGCTCTCGGTGCTGTTCATGGCCGCGGCGCCGCGGGGTGGGATGGAACTCGCGTTCGAGGAAGAGGAGGCTCGCATCCTCGCCCGCACCGCAGACATCGGCCTCGACCTGTTCGTCGAGGACACTGGCACGGCGAGGGAGCTTGGTCTTCGCGCGGCGCAGCTGCGTGACGAGGCCCACGCGCTGCACGTCATACACATCAGCTGTCACGGCAACAATGTGCCCGAGCCGCTCCTCGTGTTCGAGGACGAATTTGGCGGGGCCGCGAACATGCCGGTCGCCAGTCTGTGCGACGCGCTCGGGAGCAGGACTGTCGACGAGCTCGGCTTGCTGTTCTCGTCGGCCTGTCTCACGGCGGCGGGCGGCGGCTTCTCGGGCGAGCGCGACTCGCTGGCGCTGGCGCTGACGCGGGCCGGGGTACCGGCGGTGCTCGGCTGGGCGGCGTCGGTGTTCGACGATTCGGCGAGCCGGTTCGCGGCCAGGCTGTACGAGCAGCTCGCGCGCGGAGACACAGACCTCGAGGAAGCAGTGTCACGGACCCGGCGGGCGCAGCTCACCGACAAGGACGCGCCCGATCCCCACTGGCACCTTGCGCGACTGTTCCTCGGGCCCACAGGCGGAGGGCTGCTCGCGCGGCCCCAGGGGGCGAGGCGCAAAGGCCCGGCGGTGCATGGTGGTTTCCTCGGCGGAGATCGTCGTTCGCCGGTCGCCGGGCCGCAGGAGTTCGTGGGCCGCAGGCGCTTGCTGCAAGACTGCCTGCGCACGCTTC
>Ga0335395_10000683_pt1 | contig 21350 bp, 16 predicted proteins | sample MAT02_FD_205744 | JGI IMG/M metagenome (GOLD analysis project Ga0335395, IMG submission 205744) | Freshwater microbial communities from Lake Fryxell liftoff mats and glacier meltwater in Antarctica - MAT-02 (spades assembly) (version 2) ...
TTTAGAAGATAGACTCGAAATCAAGCCACTAGGTTTTTGGCTCCGAAATCAGGCGTTGAACACTTTTGAATTTCAAGATAGCTTACAAAAACTCGGTAAAACGAGAAAACGGATTTATGATGATGGAGAAAATTTTGTAATTGATTTGTCAAGCAATAAAAACAAGCAGTGATATCAGTTTTATTTTCAGTATTTAAAATAGATGAACCAACATCAATTATTGAACGATCGCACTGCTGTTCTGGCTACAATGCACCAAAAAGAACGGGTGATGGCTCCCATTTTGGAACGAGAATTAGGCGTAAAAATTGTACTGCTTGCAGAGCTTAATACAGACGCTTTCGGCACCTTTACTAGAGAAGTTAAACGCCTAGGTACTCAAATAGAAGCAGCACGGTTGAAAGCCGAAAAAGCTCTAGAAATTGCGGGCGAAACTCTTGCCTTTGCGAGCGAAGGTACTTTCGGCCCTCACCCAATGATGCCGTATCTGCCAGCTAATCGAGAAATCGTAATTTTATTAGATCGAGCCAACAATCTCGAACTTGTCGGCGAATCATTGTCTGTAGAAACTAATTACAGTCACCAGTTAGTTGCCACTATAGAAGAAGCAGATGATTTTGCTAAACAAGCGGGATTTCCCGAACACGGACTGGTGGTTGTAGTTGGCGATGCTGCTAAAGGGAAGGGAGAAATTGTTAAGGGAATAACTACACAAAAGCAGCTTTTCGAGGCGGTGACAGCAGGCTTTAAAAAATCGTCAACTGGCAGAGTTCATATCGAAACAGATATGCGGGCGATGTACAATCCCACTCGGATGAAAAATATCGAAAATGCAACTCTCGATTTAGTTAAAAAATTCCAGCAATTCTGCCCCGAGTGCGGTTGGCCGGGATTTGAAGTCACAGACAAAAAAATAGGATTGCCCTGCGGACTTTGCTATTTTCCGACTCAGCTAGCGCGATCGACAATTTATCAATGCAAAAACTGCGGTTATACTAAAGAAGAACTGTTTCCCGACGGTCGAGAGACTGCCGATCCAGCTCAGTGTCAGTATTGCAACCCTTAAAATTAAATTACTAATGATAGCCGTAGCAACCGAACGCAACTGGAAACCCGTTATTAAAGAATTTGAGGCTGTAGTGGGCAAAAACGGCGTAGTGCAGCGCCGTGAAGAATTGATTGTCTACGAGTGCGACGGACTCGCCAGCTACCGCCAGCGCCCCGCCCTGGTGGTATTGCCGCGAACTACGGAGGAAGTGGCAAATGCGGTCAAAATATGCGATCGCAATTCCATTCCCTGGGTAGCTAGAGGCGCAGGCACCGGGCTTTCCGGCGGCGCTTTACCCGTAGAAAACTGCGTGCTGATTGTCACAGCCCTGATGCGAAAAATCCTGAAAGTAGACTTAGAAAATCAGCAAGTAGTCGTACAACCGGGAGTAATTAATAACTGGGTAACGCAAGCAGTTAGCGGCGCAGGTTTCTACTACGCACCCGATCCTTCCAGTCAAATTATTTGTTCGATTGGCGGCAACGTTGCCGAAAATTCTGGCGGCGTGCACTGCCTCAAATACGGAGTCACAACCAATCACGTTTTAGGATTAAAATTGGTACTTCCCGACGGTTCCATTGTCGATGTCGGCGGCGAAATTCCCGAAATGCCCGGTTACGATTTAACTGGTGTATTTGTCGGTTCCGAAGGCACTTTAGGCATCGCCACGGAAGTTACTTTGCGAATCCTTAAAGCGCCGGAATCGATTTGCGTTCTGTTGGCGGATTTTGCCAGTATCGAAGCAGCGGGCGAATCGGTTTCCGATATTATCAGCGCCGGCATTATTCCCGGCGGCATGGAAATCATGGACAATATCAGCATTAATGCTGTAGAAGATGTCGTTGCAACAGGATGTTATCCCCGCGATGCGGCGGCAATTCTCCTCATAGAAATCGACGGTTTAGAAGTGGAAGTTGCTACAAATAAACAGCGAATTGCTGATATTTGCAAGCAGAATGGAGCGCGAAATATCACTACGGCGCATGACCCGGAAACGCGGATGAAAATTTGGAAAGGGCGGAAAGCTGCTTTTGCGGCGGCGGGTCATCTCAGCCCTGATTATTACGTGCAAGACGGCGTAATTCCGCGCACGCAAATGGCTTATGTTTTGAAAGAAATTGAGGGTTTGAGCGAGAAATACGGCTACCGGATTGCGAATGTATTTCACGCGGGAGATGGGAATTTGCACCCGCTGATTTTGTACGATAACTCGGTAAAAGGTGCGTTGGAAAAGGTGGAAGAATTGGGCGGAGAAATTCTCAGGCTGTGTGTGAAAGTCGGCGGCAGTCTTTCGGGGGAACACGGAATTGGTGCTGATAAGAAGTGTTTTATGCCGGATATGTTTTCGGAGGTAGATTTGGAGACGATGCAGTGGGTGCGTCATGTGTTTAATCCGAAGGGTTTGGCGAATCCTGGGAAGATGTTTCCGACGCCGAAGACTTGCGGGGAAGCGGCTAGGGCTAAGGTTGAAACTATGAAGAAGTTGGAGGGTGCGGAGGTTTTTTAATTCCCTAGCAGACGGCGGTTGAAACCGCGCCTACACAAACAATGTCCGCAAGAAGACTGGGCGGTTGAAACCGCGTCTACACAAACAAAACCCGCCTTCGCGGGTTGAAGAGGGTAGATGCAGACGGCGGTTGAAACCGCGTCTACACAAACAAAACCCGCCTCCGCGGGTTGAAGACTGGGCGGTTGAAACCGCGTCTACACAAACGATGTCCGCCGGACGCCGACTGAAGAGGGTAACATAATTGTCATCGACTACTCTTCTCTTCAACCCGCGCACCATCCGGGTTTTGCCTGTGTAGGCGCGGTTTCAACCGCCGTCTGCATCTAATGCGCGATCGGCATTTTGATAATAAACTCTGTACCTTTGCCCAATTCCGAAGTACAATATAATTCGCCATTGTGTCTTTCTACAATAATTTGATAGCTAATAGATAAACCCATTCCCGTGCCTTTACCAACGGGTTTGGTAGTAAAAAATGTATCGAATATGCGCTGCTTGACTTCCTCAGTGATTCCCGGCCCGTTGTCCGCAATTTTGATTTCTACAAAATTCTCCGTAACTTCTGTGCAAATCTTAATCTGGCTGGGATTTTCTCGCATTTCTTGAAAACTTTGCTTACTATTCCCATCACCTAAAGCATCTATCGCATTGCTAAGAATATTCATAAAAACTTGATTTATCGGCCCAGCGAAACACTCGACAGGCGGTAAGTTTCCGTATTCTTTGACAATTTCAATTGGCGGCATTTCACCGTTTCCTTTCAAACGGTGATTTAGTATTAACAGCGTGCTGTCAATACCTTCATGGAGGTTGACGGGTTTCATCTGTGAATCGTCGTGCCGCGCAAAGTTCCGCAGCGACTGCACAATCTGGCAAATCCGCTCGATACCGACGCTCATTGAAGACACGATTTTGGGGAAATCTTCAACTAAAAAATCTAGTTCATTCTCTTCTATTTTCTGTTGAATCTCCGCGACTGGATTGGGATAGTGCTGTTGGTAAAGTTCGATGTAATAAAACAAGTCTCTAGTATAATTTTTGAGGTAAGCAAGATTACCGTGAATGAAGCTGACGGGGTTGTTGATTTCGTGAGCGACTCCGGCAATGAGCAATCCCAAACTAGACATTTTTTCGCTCTGAACTAATTGGGAATGAGTCGCTTTGAGTTCGTCAAGTGCTGCTGCTAGTTGAGCTGCTTGTTCTCTGCTTTGTGCTTCGGAATTTTGTAAGGCTTCCTCGGCTTTTTTGCGATCGGTGATGTCTCTCTGTACGCCGATGAAATGAGTTAATTTGCCCGTTCTATCGCGCACCGGAGATATTGAGAAACAATTCCAAAAAGCGGTTCCGTCTTTGCGGTAATTCTTTAATATTACCTTGCATTCGCTCTCTGTTTGTAAGGCTTGGCGAATTATTTCTACTGCTGCCACATCGGTGTCGCTTCCGTACAAAAATCGGCAGTTTTTCCCGAGAATTTCTTGCCGCCGATAACCTGTCATGCTTTCAAAGGCGGGATTGCAGTAAATAATCGGATGTTCGGGATTAGTGGCGTCAAAAATCGTAACTCCGGTGCTGGTAGCTGCCATAGCCCGATCGTACAACCAAAGCATTTCTTCTGCGCGCTTGCGATCGGTAATGTCCCGCAGCGTCGCTAAATAAGCCATTTCTCCTTCCCATTCCGTTTCCACCAACCGCATTTCTACCACAGCATTTGCTTGCTGCTTGCGAATAACTTTAACTTCTGTTTGCACGACGCGAATTCCTGCTGTAGCTGCTTTTCCAATTGGGGGAATAATATCTGCATTCATCTCCAGATCGCAAGCAGAACATTCTACTAGCAAACCACCAAAAAACTCTTGACCTAAAAGTTCCTCCGCCCTGCAGTTAAACAGCGCTTCTGCTGACTGGTTTACAAAAGAAACAAGTCCTAGTTTGTTGACAATTGCCATGCCGTCTGCATTTTTTTCGATCGCATTCCGAAACCGAGATTCGCTAGCTTTTAAATCCTGTTTTAGCTGTTCCATTGCTCGCTGCATCTGCTGCATTTCGCACAAACTAAGACTGTAAGCTTCTGAAATGTTAACCTGTGTCGAATTCTCTGCCGATCTTTTTGGTATATCTTGATAGTTTGTTCGATCGGTGATGTTGTTAGCAGTTTGTTTCGGGCTACTGCTAACATTACTGAATTTATTTTCTGAATCTGCTTCTTGAAAAAACATATTTGAACCTGCCCTGTTTTGATTAAGGTGTCGCTCTCGCCCAATTTTCCGGCTAATTTAGGGATAGAACAATTTATAACCGATGCTAGCACATTAATTTGATAATTTATCCTAAAATATCCTTAAGATTCTAGAGCGATCGCCATCGAATTATCTATTACGCTTGAGTAAGTAATTTCAACAGCATCGGCCCTGGCGCGGGAGACGGTCGTGAAGGTGAAAGATGGCTTCAATCCCGCTGACAGCGGACATTACAACAGGTTCGACGCGCCAGTTATAAATATGTATGATCAACTGCAAAATATTTTATTTCCTCAAGAAAGATAATCTACCAACAAGCCAAGTCATCTTTAGATAATGTCATCCTAGTCACAAACTACCAAATTATTCCCCTACCGCCAGATTTGATATAGAATATAACCTGTCTATTTTTGCGATCGCAATTTCAAACCAATGGCACGTCTAGCACTTCTGAGCGTATCCAACAAAACCGGGCTAATCGACTTAGCGCGCAGTTTAGTAGAAGAATTTGAATTTGACATAATTAGCAGCGGCGGGACAGCAAGCGCCCTCAAAGAAGCAGGAATCCCAGTCACAAAAGTTGCAGAATATACTGGTTCCCCCGAAATTTTGGGAGGGCGAGTCAAAACACTTCACCCGCGAATCCACGGAGGTATTTTAGCGCGCCGCGATGTAGCCCAAGATATCGCAGATTTAGCCGAAAATCAAATTCGGGCGATCGATCTAGTTGTAGTGAATTTGTATCCGTTTGAACAAACAATTGCTAAACCGGGAGTTACCCTAGCAGACGCAATTGAACAGATCGATATCGGCGGGCCGGCGATGCTGAGAGCTTCAGCTAAAAACCACGCTCATTTGACAGTTTTGTGCAATCCAGAACAGTACAATACTTATTTAGCAGAATTGCGACAAAATGGCGGGGAAGCCTCTTTAAAATTCCGGCAAGAGCGCGCGCTAGAAACATTTGAGCATACAGCTAATTACGATCGCGCGATCGCCAATTATCTCAGCAGCCAATCCGAGGCTGAATCGAAGCTACCAGAACAGTTTAATGTATCGGGAACAGAGCTGCAAACACTCCGCTACGGCGAAAATCCCCACCAAGCCGCCACCTGGTATCAAAGCGGAACTACACCCGCAGGCTGGACGACTAGCACCATCCTGCAAGGCAAAGAATTAAGCTACAATAATTTAGTAGATTTAGAAGCAGCAAGGCGGCTGATTGTAGAATTCCCAGAGACTCCCGCCGCCGCTATTCTGAAACATACAAATCCTTGCGGTACAGCCTTGGGATCAACTATTTCCGAAGCGTATCAAAAAACCTTCGACACTGATTCAGTCTCAGCTTTCGGTGGAATTGTCGCCCTCAACCGCCCGATTGATGCTGCTACCGCAACGGCGTTAACTAAAACATTTTTAGAATGTATCGTCGCCCCCGGCTGCGAACCGGAAGCGGAAGCAATTATCAAGAAAAAGGCGAAAGTTCGAGTATTAATTTTGCCAGATTTGACTCAGGGGCCGCCGCAAACTGTGAAAATTATTGCAGGGGGCTTGCTGGTGCAAGAGTCAGACAATGTAGTAGAAGAAACTAGCAAATGGCGCGCAGTTACTGAGAAACAGCCGACTGCTGAAGAGTTGGAAGAATTGCTGTTTGCTTGGAAGGTAGCGAAACACGTTAAGTCTAATGCGATCGTTGTAACGCGCGATCGCACTACAATCGGTATCGGCGCGGGACAAATGAACCGCGTCGGAGCGGTTAAACTAGCATTGGAACAAGCGGGAGAGAAGAGTAAAGGAGCGATTTTGGCCAGCGACGGCTTCTTCCCCTTCGATGATTCGGTAAAAACGGCGGCGGGCGCGGGGATAATTGCGATCGTCCAACCGGGAGGTAGTATGCGCGATAAAGATTCGATCGAAGCAGCCAACCAACTCGGAATCACAATGGTTTTCACCGATATCCGCCACTTTTTGCATTAGGAATAATACCTAGCAATTCTCAATTGTGTATCATAGGGTAGGGATACAATAGTGTTCGGGGGTATTAACTTAACCCGAAATACCGGCAGGGGTTAAAACCCCCGCCTCAAAGCGAAAGTCCTCGGTCGAGGACTAAAGAACTCATCAGTCCTCTTTAGAGGACTTTCGCTATTAAACAGGGGTTTTAACCGGGAGCATCTCAGTGTTGCAAAAAGCATTTTTTTTATTATAGTGCGAGCGTCCCCGCTCGCGAGTACAATACGCGAGCGGGGACGCTCGCACTATAATGCAAAACTGAGATGCTCCCTTTGAACCCCTGGCGGACTGTGGGTTTAACGCGATTCTTAACATCAATAAAAACTGTTATATCCTACCGAATTAGATCCTAACGACTTCCTAGTTGCGTCCTTAAAAAATTATGACTTACACTCAACCGCAAATTAAACCCCAAGACGTAAAAGTTAAAATCCTCCTCACCGGCGGACATCAGTGCACCATTACGCTCAAATCCGACACACCATTATTGCACAGCCTAGTCAAAACATTAGTCGATCGCACCCAAGCAACAGTAGGTTTTTCCACCTTATTTCAAATTCCCATAGACGACGGGCGTTCTAGCCTTTCCTTTCCCGCAGAACACCTAGTCGGATTAGTCACTGAGCCCCCAATTTACTTGCAGCAACTGCAACCGCAGCAGCCAGCAACTCCCTTAGAAATCCCCGCCGAAATTCCCGTCGAAATTCCCGCCGCCGCGCCTGTAAATGACGACTTAATATCTCGCTACGCCCAAATAGATAACTTTTTGACACCAGCAGAAAAGAACAAATTAATCAAATATGTTTTAGCAAAAGAATCAGAATTTGTGACTACCAGCACCTCAACTAATGCCGAAGATTACCGCCGTTCTATGGTACTTCACTCATTCCCCGAATTTTCAACACTGATGGTAAATCGCATTAAAGGAATTATCCCCGACGTGCTGCGGAAATTAAATATCCCATCATTTCCGATTGGTGACATAGAATCTCAGCTAACCATGCACAATGACAACAACTTTTATAAACTTCACAACGACAGCGGCTCGCCCGATACCGCCAGCAGATTTTTTACTTACGTTTACTATTTCTATCGAGAACCAAAGGCTTTTTCCGATGGCGAATTGCTGATTTATGATAGCAAAATCGAGAACAATTTTTATGTGGCGGCCGACACTTTCAGAACTGTCGAACCTCGGAATAATAGCATTGTATTTTTCCTGAGTCGCTATATGCACGAAGTTTTGACAGTTAGCTGTCCCTCGAAAGCTTTTGCTGATAGTCGCTTTACTATTAATGGCTGGGTGCGTCAAGCTGATTGAGACAAGATTTGTGGGTGAATTTCTATCATTTCCGGTGGATTGACCGCACCGCAATAAGTAAAGTTTGTAGTGCGGACTTCAGTCCGCTCTTAAGTTGCGGACTAAAGTCCGCACTACAAACCGTTTTATATCGTTTCCAATAGCATCGGAATTATATATTTTAATCATTCATAGTGCGAGCGTCCCCGCTCGCGAAGTCGATCGCTCTTCGGGGACGCTCGCACTATATAATTCCGATGCTACCGGATTTGATATTACTCGTTATCAGCGTCAGCGCCTTAACGCAAATCCCGAAGTTATTCCACCTCCCAAACGAGGTAAAACAAGTGAAATCTAAAATCTAAAATCTAAAATCTAAAATCTAAAATCGTATTATTCCTGTGCACCTGCATCTTTTAGCAATTTCACAACAGTCGAATAACCTTTAAACTCAGCCAGCATTAAAGCTGTATAATTGCCCGGATTTTTGTGATTTAGTTCTGCACCAGCAGCGATTAAAATCTTGAGTGCATCAGTATAACCGCGATGGGCGGCCCACATTAAAGCAGTTGCACCGGAATCATCCAGCAGGTTGACATCCGCGCCTTTTTCAACTAATAATTGGACGATCGCCAAATAACCCCGATCGCACGCCTTCATTAAAGCCGTTTTCCCCAAATCCGCCGGGACATTCGGATTTGCACCGCCCGAGAGCAAAACCTTCACCGTCTCAGTATGTCCGCCAAAAGCAGCCAGCGTCAAAGCCGTCTCCCCAAAGTTTTTAGCATTCAAAAAATCTGCCTGATTTGAGTTGACTTTTTGCAGCAAAGCCGCTACGATCGCACTGTGACCGTGAACTGCAGCCACCAGCAAAGGCGTATCGCCCAACCGATTTCTGGCTCCGACACAAGCACCTCGGTTTAAGAGCAATTCCACCACATCTTCGCAGCCTTCAACCACCGCAAAATTCAACGCAGTTTCATCATCTCTGTCCTTAGCGTTGATATCCGCGCCAGCATCGAGTAACATACGTGCGATCGGCAAATTGCCCCCAGCAGCAGCCGCCATCAAAGCCGTGCCCCCATCTCCATTCTTCACATTCGCATCAGCGCCCGCACCCAGCAAAGCCCGCACCGCATCAATATTGCCTAAATCCGCAGCCAAAGTCAAAGCAGTTTCGCCATCTTTGTCGCGAATTTCCACATTAGCGCCAGCAGCCAACAACACATCGACAACCGCTAAATTTCCCGCCGTTGCAGCCTGCATCAAAGCGGTTTTGCTCTCTAGATTTTTAAGATTAACATCCGCACTGCGATCGAGCAAAATTCTGACAATTTCAGCGCTACCTTGACTAACAGCTAAAAATAGCATGGAATTGTCAGCAACAGCACCCGCATCAGCCAAAACTTTCACAACAGCTTCGTGCCCCGACAAAGCCGCTATTTTCAGAGCAGAATCTCCATCTATATCTCGGACATTCACATCAGCCTTAGCATCAAGCAAAAGCCGTACAACATTAACATCGCCTTTGAGAGAAGCCGCCATCAAAGCCGTACTTCCATCATCATTTTTTGCATCAACATCAGCCCCCGCAGCCAACAACAGCCGCATAACATCAGCTTGTTTGTGAGCGGCGGCCAGCATCAAAGCCGTCAGCCCAAAACGCCTGCTCGCGAGGTTGACATTAGCGTCATTATTTAGTAAAATACGCACGATTTCCGTATAGCCCTTTTGGGCCGCAAACATCAAAGCCGTTGTCCCCTCAGAGTCTTTGGCATTAGCGTCAACGCCTTTAGCGAGTAAAGCTTGGACGTGAATAATATTGCCAGTCTTGGCGGCTTGAATCAATACAGCGTCTTGTTTAGTGGCAGGCATAATAGTGTCTCATCCCGTATATTTTTACGGTCGCACGAGACTGACTTAGTGGTATACTAATTTTTATGAAGTATGTTTGCCAATCCTCAGAACACTATGAACGTGGAAATTCCAGAGTCAGTGAAAGTTTGGAGCCAATTCTTCCACCCAGTTTTAATGTGGGTATTGCTGGCTCTGTCGTTTTATGCTTTGTATCTCGGCCTTCAAATCCGCCGTACTAGAAGTGCTGAAGGCGAGGCCAAAAAAGAATTAATTAAGGGCAAATTCAACATCAAGCATCACCAAATTGGTTCTTTGCTGCTAGCCTTGATGGTAACAGGGGCGATCGGCGGAATGGCCGTCACCTACATCAACAACGGCAAACTATTTGTGGGATCCCACTTGCTAGCAGGCTTGGGAATGACCGCAATAATTGCCATTTCAGCCTCGCTGACTCCTTTGATGCAAAAAGGCAATGATTTGGCCAGATACAGTCACATCGTTCTAAATGTGGCGCTATTGGGGCTGTTTGGCTGGCAGGCGGTAACAGGTGTGGAAATCGTGCAAAGAATTATCAGCAAAATGTAATCGTTAAAGTACGATTCAGTCTTGGACGCGCAGGTGTCCAGAAACCGGGTTTTTCACGAGAATACTTCGTTTGTAGACGTAAATTCTCCTAAAAACCCGGTTTCTTTAGTCGCAGTGCGTAAGTGCTATAATTGCGATCGGGCTGTCAAATTCATTAATCTATTTTTGTTGCCAAATTTTAAATTTACTCAAAATTGTGCTTCGATCAAACTATAAGTAAGGAATGAAAATTTAATAACTTAAGCGATTACTCGTTACCAGGCAGAGCCTGGTAACGCAGATCCGGAGGCTCTGCCTCCTTTTTTCTTGCAACTTACAGGAGAGAGGACTGTAGGAGGTGTTTAAGTTATTAAGTTTTCGATCCTAAGCAAATTAGTCTGCAGTCAAGTTTAGTTTAGCAAAGCCAACCAACTAATATCAATTTCATAAAGTAGCGCTAGATATTACCCCCCCAACCCCCCCGAACTCGCGGGGGGGCTAAGAGTTCATCAGCACATATTTAGAAAAATGGTATAAAATGCCCTCTTTCAAAATATAGTCTTTCTCAAAAAGTTTAGATTTTAGATTTTAGATACTTCGGCTTCGCTGTACAAGTTTTAGATTGGGGGATTGGGCGATCGATCGGTCAATACCTCATCTTTCGATCGAACTGCGATAATTAATTTTGCTTAACTACTTATATCGTTTCCGATAGCATCGGAATTATATATTTTAATCATTGATAGTGCGAGCGTCCCCGCTCGCGAAGTCGATCGCGAGCGGGGACGCTCGCACTATATAATTCCGATGCTAGCGGATTTGATATTATCCACTTTCTATCCAAAACTCTATCAAGCTCCCTTTGTCCGGGGTTTTGCTGGAGCCTAGAGTGTTGCTAAAGCTTGATATTAGGTGGCTAAAAGCCTTGAAAAAACGGAGAGGGTGGGATTTGAACCCACGGAACCTTGCGGTTCACCTGATTTCAAGTCAGGCGCATTCGACCACTCTGCCACCTCTCCCGGTAGATAAACTACATCATACCAGTAGTTGCCGCTAACTACAAGCCGTTGCCGATTCAGCGCGCCGGTAAAGAATTTGTTCTAAAACCACTGCGAAATCTTCCCCCAGCCAAACTAGAGACGCTTCCGACACTGTGCCATTTTCCAGCAGAACGATCGAGAAATTCCGCAGTTTCGATCGCTCTCTCTCCACAATTCGCGGTACGCTGGCGGCATTCAAATAAACTGTACCCTCCCCACTCAAGAAACACGACTTCCGCAACTCGTGCTTCGTGTGCCGCAGTTTGTGGTGCATATGACCAAAAGTTACCAGAGGTATGTGCTTCCCAGAACTCCGAGTTCGATCGATCGCCTCAGCAAAATCCGGGTCTCCCCAATCCCCTCCCAGCGGCTTCCAATCTCGCCCGCAGGGGTCTTCAGCAGCCTCTCCCAGCCCCGTCGGGCCCGTGTGACCCAAAAAAATCACATTTTCGCAGTCCGCATCCGCAGCAGCTCCTGCAATGCGTCTGGCCGACTCCTCAAAACTTTCTACCCCAAACCATTCCGAGTAAAAATCGTTGTACTTCCACTCCGAACCCCCCCAAGTAAACGGGCGGCTTCCCACCACAGTTACGTCCAATTCGGGAAAATCCCGCTTGCTGTAACCGACGTGGGCTTCTCCCATTAAATCTAACTGCTGTTTTACCCAATTTTCTTGAGTGCGATCGTAGGGGCACTGACTGCGGCCCCACTCCGTCGCCGTGTACCAAGCGTCATGGTTCCCAAACACCGCAGCTTTGGGAATGTCCAATTGGGCGATCGCCCGCACCACATCCACCGACTCATTCCCAAAATCCCCCACAAACAGCACCAAGTCAACGCCCATATGCTTCAGCGCCTCGCCGTCTTCTGCTTCCCAGCGATCGTGAACGTCCCCCACCACCGCAATTTTGATAGATTTAGCTTTATTCATTTGATTTGTTATGTGCGATCGAGCCCTAGCCCCTTCTTATCAGCATAGGAAACAGCGACCAATTTTTGCACTCTCCCCCAGGCAATTTTAGATTTTAGATACTTCGGCTTCGCGAGCGTACAAGTTTTAGATTTTCGATTAGTTCAACCCAACCACCCGCTTACCACCATTTTTGGTGAAAGCAACTATAATTCAAAATACACTTGAGTCCAGCCGCCACCTTCCCCGGAATATTCTAACTGTGTTTACCACCGCACCTGCTCCCAACTTTACCCAAACCCGACTGCCCGACGACTTGTTTGCAGCAATCAACGCCCTCAAACAAGAGTTAAACGCCGTCATTCTCGCCCACTACTACCAAGACTCCGACATCCAAGACATCGCAGACTTCATTGGCGACTCCCTAGAACTTGCCCGCAAAGCCGCCAACACCAGCGCCGATGTCATAGTTTTTGCCGGAGTTCATTTCATGGCAGAAACCGCCAAAATCCTCAATCCCGACAAATTAGTATTATTGCCAGACTTAAATGCAGGTTGTTCCCTCGCCGACAGTTGCCCGCCCGAAGCCTTTGCAGCATTCAAAGCCGATCGACCAAAACACTTAGTTATTTCCTACATTAACTGTACTGCTGAAATTAAGGCAATGAGCGACATAATTTGCACCAGCTCCAACGCCGTCAAAATTGTCAACCAAATTCCCGAAAATCAGCCAATAATCTTTGGGCCCGATCGCAATCTCGGCCGCTACGTCATGGAACAAACAGGTAGAAACATGGAGATTTGGCAAGGAGCCTGCATCGTCCACGAAAACTTCTCAGAAAAAAAGATAGTTCAACTCAAAATCGAAAATCCCGAAGCCGAAATCATCGCCCACCCAGAATGCGAACCTCCCGTACTTAGCCACGCCAATTATATCGGTTCCACCGCCGCTTTGCTCAAATATACTCAATCGAGTTCCAGCCAAGCATTTATTGTCGCGACTGAACCGGGAATAATTCACCAAATGCAAAAGCAAACACCACACAAACAATTTATTCCCGCTCCTGGCAACAATAATACTTGTGCTTGCAACGAATGCCCGCACATGAGATTAAATACCTTGGAAAAATTGTACTTAGCCCTAAAAAATCAAACTCCCGAAATTACCATGAGCCAAGAGCTGCAACGGGCAGCCTTGAAACCAATCCAGCGAATGCTAGAAATGAGCTAACCGTAAATCACCAATTTTAGGTTAACCTATTGTAGGGTAAATTGGGTGCGACAATTAACTTAAGTCACCAACAAACAAATATTAAACCGCGCCCAATCCACCAATATTAGACTTGGATTGCACTCAATCGCAGACAATCTATAAATTATCTGCGTTTATCTGTGTTTATCTGCTTAAAATCTGCGGTTTACCCGCTCGATTCTGTGATTTCTTGTTAAAAAACTCCCATCAAAAATCAAAAATCAAAAATGGTATGATTCCAGAAAAACTGATTATTTTTACCCGCTATCCCGAACCCGGAAAAACCAAAACTAGACTGATTCCGGTGCTGGGAAAAACAGGTGCTGCCAATCTTCACCGCTTGATGGCCCAAAAGACGATCGCCCGCGCGCTCACTCTCCAAAACTCCCGCCGATTATCAGTAGAAATTCATTACACAGGCGGCAGCCCACAACAGATGCAAGACTGGTTGGGAACCGATGTTATTTATCAAAATCAAACAGACGGCGATTTGGGGGCCAGAATGACCGCAGCGTTTCAAAACTCCTTTAATTCGGGGGTTGACAAAGCTGTAATTATCGGGACTGATTGTCCCGCTCTGAAACCAGAAATCATGACAAAAGCTTTTGACGAACTGAGCCAGCACGATTTAGTTTTGGGTGCGGCAAAAGACGGAGGTTATTATCTGATCGGGCTGGGGCGATCGATACCGGAATTATTCGGCGGCATTAACTGGGGTAGCAGCGAGGTATTTGCTTCTACGCGGGCGATCGCCCAAAGCCTCGATCTGAATATTGCTTATCTTCCCACTCTTGCAGATATCGATCGACCGGAGGATTTGCTAAAATTAGATATGAATATGTTGAAATAATTAAACTATATTTAGCCGATCTAATTCATTAGTGATTCTCATATTAAGTTCATAAAAAACACTTGATTGTGAAACCATAAGGTCATAATATAGTAAGTGTATTTGTCTAACCAAATGCAGCGGTTAGACAGCGCTTGCGACAATAGTCGCAAGCGCGACAAAAAGCCAAAATATAACAAAATCTAGCTCAAAATAGAATCATGGTTTGAGGGCGATACTCTGCGATAATCGTCGTCCAACTCCTAGAAACCGGATTTCTTGCTAGATAGATCGCTACTCAACCCAAAACTCGTAGAAACCCGGTTTTTGACTGCTCGTAAGAAACCGGGTTTATGACTGCATTTATCGCTACTCAACCCAAAACTCGTAGAAACCCGGTTTCTGACTGCTCGTAAAAAACCGGGTTTATGACTGCATTTATCCTTATACCATTTAGAAAAAATGTTGCAACAATAAAATTGTTGGGTGGAGTGAAACGGAGGGTTGTTTCGTTCACCCAATGTATAAGGTGCGTCGCTATTAGATTGTCACTCTTTTTTAGAGATTGTCGAGGGCGACACACCCTACATATACTGTTGAATTAATTTGGAAAATTGGTATTACTCAACCCAAAACTCGTAGAAACCCGGTTTCTCGACCCCATCTGTAAAGCCTAAAACTGTCCGAAGCCCTTGAATAACAGATAAGCTTTGTACAACCCGCCCTCTATCTCACGGGCTGCTTAATTCTGTATGCCATCAGAAAATCCTAATCTCAAAATTTCTATTATTATTCCAGCCTTAAACGAAGCATCTACGATCGCCCCAGTCATCTCCACCGCCCGAAATGCTAAAAATGTTGAAATCATTGTCGCCGACGGCGGCAGCACCGATGGCACCGCAGATATAGCCCAATCTTTGGGCGTGCGAGTTATCTCCACCGCCCCAGGCCGCGCTGCTCAAATGAATGCAGGTGCCGCCTCCGCTACTGGAGATATCCTGCTGTTCCTCCACGCCGACACTCTTTTACCTCCAGGCTACGACTCTGAAGCGCGTATGGCATTAGCTAAACCGTCCACAGTAGGGGGGGCATTTCCACTCAAAATTGATGCGCGCAGGCTCTGTCTGCGGTTGGTAGAAACAGGGGTAAACTGGCGATCGAACTTTCTGCAAATGCCCTACGGCGACCAAGCCATTTTCCTCACCGCAGCTACCTTTGACAAAATCGGCGGTTTTCCCGACTTACCCCTGATGGAAGACTTTGAATTCGTGCGCCGGTTGAAAAAACAAGGCCGCATTGCAATATTACCCCAGCCCGTGCTGACCTCCGACCGCCGCTGGCAGCAGCTTGGGGTCATCAAAACCACCGTCATCAATCAAATAGTAATTATTGCTTATTTTTTGGGAGTGTCGCCCGATCGACTCGCTTTCTGGTATAAGAGACAAAAGAAAAATTCTTCCGAAAACTAAAGAATAGTGAACTTTTCTAAAGCTAGCTGCCAATTATGCAAATAGGAAACCCGTCCCTGCGTAAAATATGACTTGAACGCCTCAAAATTTACGCACAGCGAGGAAAAAGAGAATATGGCCGATCCCAGAGATGCAGAGCTTATTAAACCCTTTAACGGCGACCCCTTCACGGGTCATCTAGCAACTCCCATCAGTGCTTCTGATTTCACCAAAGCATTTATCGGGAACTTGCCAGCCTACCGCAAAGGACTCTCGCCCCTAGTTCGAGGTCTAGAAATCGGTTTGGCACACGGCTATTTCCTCGTCGGCCCAGAAATCGTCTTCGGACCCCTGCGGGATTATCCAGAAGCAGCTAATCTCGGCGGACTAATTACAGCCCTCGTGATAGTTCTACTCGGCACACTAGGTATGTCTGCCTACGGTTTGGTCTCTTTCAAGCAAGACAACACCAGCTACCCCAGTGCTAATCCCATGACTCCCGATTCCCTCAGAAATGCTGAAGGATGGAGCCAATTGACCGCTGGTTTCTTCATTGGCGGCATGAGCGGCGTCTTTGCTGCCTACTTCTTGCTCGAAAACTTTAATGGCGTTGATGCCATTTTCCGGGGTTTAGTCAACAATTAGACTCTACTCGTCGATATCCCTGTTGGAACACGCTAACTTTAGTTTGGAGAATTTGACATGACAGGTACCTACGCTGCCTCTTTCTTGCCTTGGATTTTGATTCCGGTAATTACCTGGCTGATGCCAGTTGTGGTAATGGGTTTGTTGTTTATCTACATTGAAAGCGACGCCTGAGCTTTACCCACAAAGCAAGACCGAAGTTGGAAGACTGACAGACAACTGCTCTGAAACCTCTCTCATAAATCTAGGGAAAATCAGAAAAAATTGTTTTGAGATTGCTGGTAATTAGGAAATTTGCTTTCTTTACCCCAACCCCCAGACTCGACTGTGTGGAGCAATCCTTCTGTCTTCTTGCATCTGAATTCGCCATTGCAAAAAATCCTCTGTCATGCGGGCAGAGGATTTTTTTACAAATATTTTTTTCCCGCAGGCACAAATCACCCGATCGCCAAAAACAAATTGCCAAATTCTGAGCCACAATTGTTATGGAAACTTACTCATAAGGAGACAGCGATGCCATTTCCCTCCGCGCGCAAAATCTTAGCTCCATTTCTGATCTCGGTACTGCTGCTGGTGACTTCCTGCGGTCAAACCCAAACCCCCTCTCGCTGGGATCAAGCCCAGCAGGAAAGTACCCAAAAACCCCAGGCTAATGCCAAGCAGGCTACTGACAAATCCATAGCTCAAAGTCAAAACCTGCCGAAGAAGGCAGTTGAAGGCGGCAAGTTAAATAAATACTTCCCCTCTTCAGGCGGCGGATTCGATCGCGTCTTCGCTCAAGAAAAATCCGGTTTTGCTGAAGCTAAGCTCAACAAAGGCGGTAAAAATGTCGCGGTACTCTCGATTAACGATATCGCCGGCAACCCCTCGGCAGGTACAAAATTCCAGCAAAGTACCAAGAAAATTGGCGGCTATCCTGCTATCAATCAGGGTGCTAATATCACTGCTGTTTTGGTGGCAAATCGCTATCAGGTGAAAGTTCAATCCCGCGATCCATCTTTTAGTGCTAGCGATCGCGAAGCTTGGCTGTCAAAATTTAACCTCGCCGGCCTCGCCCGCCTCAAGTAGCAATCTCTTCGATCGAACTCCCCGCCCGACTCCAGTCAGGCGCAATCAAAACTAATTCTGCCACGATGAAATTGTGAAGTTTTTGCCATCTTCCAAAAGTAATATCTTTGATTCTTGTTCAGCTATAAGGAGTTTTTTGTGAGCAAAACAGTCTTTGAATTAGTCGATCAACTGCCCAAAGACAACATGACTGTCAAAGCCCTGCGAGCGCTTGACTTTGTGGTTCCCGGCGAGTGGAACAATTTAGTGGGCTTTGACAATACCATTCGCACCGTTACTGGCGAAACTGATGAAGATTTGATTCAGCAAATTGGCGAGCGCGCCATCTATCTATTCAACGATAAGTCTCAAGGCTACCAGCGCGCTCTTTGGCTCTACCAAACCATCGACAATGCCTCCGGTGCCCTAGGCGCGGCTGCTATGGCCAACAAAGTCTCCCAAAATGTCCCGTTTTTGGGCTTCCTCGGCAATCTCACCCCGAAGCCAGAAAAAGCTCAGACGATCGACCTTTCTTTGAAGTTAGTCACTGAGTTGCTCGCTTTTTGCCAAATTAACGGGATTCCAGGCGACAGCATCGGCGATTTTGCCGGCGCTTTGGGCGACTACGGCGGCGAATCCCTGATGCGAATGGCTGCTTTGGTTTGTTTCGACGGTTTGATTCCCCTGGGCCCAGACTTTATTATGGCCACTCAGTCTTGGATTCAACGCCTCTCCCCGCAAGATTTGCAAGAGAATGTAGCGTTTAAGTCGATCGGCGGCATGATTCCAGGCGGCTCTCCCGCAGGCCAGCTCGGCTTTATCGGCGAAAGCTTTAACTCGGTTTCCGGTTGGATGAGCTCTTTTGTCAGCGATCGAGGTTTGACTCCCCAAAACGTACTCGGCCACTTGCAGAATTTTGTGGAAATTTCTGCAGATAAGGTGGACTATGTGGGCGCATTCCTCGACATGACTACCAACTACTACGAACACACCGGCGTTCAAACTCTCGCCCGCCGTTTGATTGAACGAGCTGTCGCTGAAATTTAGAATCAGCACAGGAGTTGTAATTTGTCAAGAGGCAAACCCTGAAGCGAGTGTTTCGATCTCAAAGTTTTTTGACTGACAATTCTTTAACTAGCGGGCGCGGGAATTCCCCCGCTATAGATATACTTATCTTAGCGGCGGGATGAAAGCCTGGTTTATTTCTTGCCGTCCCGTTTGTGGTCTTCACCGTAGCGGAAGAACAATCGGGACAGGCAAGAAATAAGCAATCTCTTAGGTATCAACACAAAACATTCACAAATAGTTCTTACTATTATCTACAAATTGTAGTAAGAGATAGACATGAAACACGCAGTCAAGGTACGAATTTATCCGAATGATGAGCAAGTCGAAGCGCTGTCTAAAGCGTTTGGGTGTGCCCGTTGGTTTTGGAACAATTCGTTAGCCGAAACCAATCGACTCTACAAAGAAACGGGTAAAGGGTTATCTCAGCAAGGAATGAACGATCGTTTACCGGGATTGAAGAAAGAGTTTGAATGGTTGGCAGAACCTTACAGCCAAGTGCTACAAAGTGTTTCTCTGAACCTGTCAAGAGCGTTTATCAACTTCTTTGAGGGACGGTCATCTTTCCCAAATTTCAAATCGAAGCAGGGTAAGCAGTCAATTCAGTATCCCCAAAACGTCAAGATTACGGATGAAGGCTTGAAGCTCCCTAAACTAGGAATCATCAAAGCAAAGATTCATCGGGTGCTTGACGGCAAGCTGAAAACCGTTACCGTATCTCTCACGACTTCCGGTAAGTATTTTGCGTCATTGTTATTTGACGATGAGCAGCCTGAAGTCGAAAAAACGGTAGAGGGTAAGGCGGTCGGCATCGATTTGGGTCTAACTCATTTTGTGATTACCTCTGATGGTTCAAAGTTTGACAATCCGAGAGTGCTGAAAAAACATTCTCGCAATCTCAAACGTAAGCAGCAGAAACTATCGCGCCAAGTGAAAGGCTCGAATCGTCGGAAAAAAGCACGTCGCATTGTGGCAAAAGTTCACGAAAAGATTGCGAACGTGAGAAAAGACTTTCTGCACAAGTTATCGCGCCAAATGGTCAACGAAAACCAAGTGATCTGCGTTGAGAATTTAGCAGTAAAGAACATGGTGAAAAATCACAATTTGGCGAAAGCGATTAGCGATGCCAGTTGGAGTGAGTTCACTAGAATGTTGAGCTATAAAGCAGGGAATGACGGCAAAATCTATCAAGAAGTTGATCGGTTCTTTCCGTCTTCTAAGACCTGCTCAGTCTGTCTCAATCGAATTGGTAGCCTAGCGCTTGATATCCGTTCATGGCAGTGCGAGAACTGCAAGACAAAGCATGACCGGGATGTCAATGCAGCTATCAATATTCGAGACGAAGGACTACGAATTTTGGCGTTAGGAACTAGCGCTTCTGCCAATAGAGGGAAGGTAAGTCCGAAGGTGGGACGGCGAAAGTCATCCGTATTATCGGCTCTTCCCGTTGAAATTGGAAGCCTACCCCATACTGCGTAGCGGTTGGGGTAGGTAGTTCACGCTTGGTTTTCGATAAAATATCTGTGCGATCGAGTCGATCGATCGCCCGGATCTCAACTCAAAACTCCTACCGATCAATTTTACAAGGAAGCCTTAATGCCAGAAGAACCGCAAAACCCTACCGCTGGCGAATCAGAAACTCCCAGTGCTGCGATCGAGAACGCCCCGAGTTCCGACGCACCCGAGACAACCGACTTACCCAGCACTGACAAGCCCCCAGCTAAAGCTAAAAAGCCCCCAGCCAAAGCCGCTGACGGCGACAAGCCCCCAGCCAAAGCCGCTGACGGCGACAAGCCCCCAGCTAAAGCTAAAAAAGAAAAAGCACCTGCTGTTGAAGACAAGCCCTTTGCGGAATTTATTCAACAAGATTATTTGCCCGCCTTGCAAACTGCTTTGACAAAGCAGGGCGTTCAGGATTTAGAGGTGCGTTTTGCCAAGCAAAAACTCCCCATTGCTGGTATGAGTTCCGCTGGAGATTGCTGGCAGGTAATTGGTAAATTCCAAGAAGGTCAGCGTCAATTTAACCTGTATTTTCCTCAAGAAAATATTCAAAGTCAAAGAGCCTTTTCCTGTGCTGAAAATAATACCCATACCAGCACTTTAGAGCCTTTTTTGATAGACGAGCGCAAGATTACTCTCGACCTCATGGTGTTTGGCGTAGTCCAGCGGCTTAACGCTCAAAAATGGCTGAATCTTAATTAGTTATCGTGCAGTGCGATCGTCCCGCTCGCGAGTCTTAATATAGCTCGCGAGCGGGGACAGCACTAAAACAAAAAAAATTACAAAAAAGAGATGGGGAGCATCTCAGTTTTGTAAAAAGCATTTTTTTCTTATAGTGCGAGCGTCCCCGCTCGCGTATCGTATAATACGCGAGCGGGGACGCTCGCACTATTAAATGCAAAACTGAGATGCTCCCAAAGAGATGCTCCCTGAATGCTGACTAATGACTCCTAACTAAGGGACTTGCGGACAAATAAAATACCAGTCATAATGGGATAATCGTGATATCCCATTTTGGTAAAGTTTCAGAACGTTGCCATGAGGGCAAATACTGTTTTAACTCATGAGGTAAGACTTTTACGCCT
>Ga0335395_10000685_pt1 | contig 21341 bp, 22 predicted proteins | sample MAT02_FD_205744 | JGI IMG/M metagenome (GOLD analysis project Ga0335395, IMG submission 205744) | Freshwater microbial communities from Lake Fryxell liftoff mats and glacier meltwater in Antarctica - MAT-02 (spades assembly) (version 2) ...
GCCATCGCGCTGGGCGCCGGCCGGGGCGCCGCCGCTGCGTTGGCGCGGACCGGCGTGCGCATGGCGCGGGGCATCGGAATGCGGACGACGCGCCGTGCTCGCGCGGCGCGGGGCGTTGTTGCCGCCCGGACGCTCGTTGGGCGGGTTGTCGTTGCCCCAGCGGATCGGACGCAGCGGTTCGAAGCCCGGCACGTCACGGATTTCGACGTCGCGCTTGAGCATGCGGGTGATCGCGCGCAGCAGCTTGGCCTCGTCCTGGGCCACCAGCGAGATCGCCTCGCCCTGCGCGCCGTTGCGGCCGGTGCGGCCGATCCGGTGCACGTAGTCCTCGGCCACCATCGGCAGGTCGAAGTTGATCACCATCGGCAGCTGGTCGATGTCGATGCCGCGCGCGGCGATGTCGGTGGCCACCAGCACATTGATGCGACCGGCCTTGAAGTCCTTGAGCGCACGCAGGCGCGCACCCTGGCTCTTGTTGCCGTGGATCGCCGCGGCCTTGATGCCGGACTGCTCCAGGTACTTGGTCAGCTTGTCGCAGCCATGCTTGGTGCGGCCGAACACCAGGGTCTGCTTGCGCGCGTCCGCGGCCAGCAGGTGCAGCAGCAGCTCGCGCTTGCGGGTGCCATCGACCGGATGCACGCGGTGGCTGATGGTGTCGACCACGGTGTTGCTCGGGGTGATCTGGATCTGCTTGGGCTCATGCATGAACTCCATCGCCAGCTGCTTGATGCTGTCGATGAAGGTGGCCGAAAACAGCAGGGTCTGGCGGTTCTGCCTGGGCAGCTTGGCCAGGATGCGCTTGATCGCCGGCAAAAAGCCCATGTCGAGCATGCGGTCGGCCTCGTCCAGCACCAGGATCTCGATGCCCGACAGGTCCACGTTGCGGCGGTCCATGTGGTCGATCAGGCGGCCGGGGGTGGCCACGATCAGGTCCACGCCACGGCGCAGCGCGTCCTGCTGCGGGCCCATGCCGGCGCCACCGTAGATGGTGGTGCTGGGGATGCGCAGGTACTTGCTGTAGTCGCGCAGGCTGTCGTGCACCTGCACGGCCAGCTCGCGGGTGGGGGTGAGGATCAGCGCGCGCGGCTTGCGCGCACCGTTGACCGCCTGCGGCGAGGTGCCCAGGTGCTGCAGCAGCGGCAGGCCGAACGCGGCAGTCTTGCCGGTGCCGGTCTGCGCGCCGGCCATCAGGTCATGGCCAGCAAGCGCAAGCGGGATGGCCTGCACCTGGATCGGGGTGGGGGTCTCGTAGCCCTGTTCTTTCAGGGCACGCAGCAAAAAGGGCGAAAGCCCGAGGTTTTCAAAAGACATGCGATAAAGCTCCAGTGTTCCTGCCAGCACGCAACCGGGCCGCGGGCGCACTGCGCCGGCGGAAGGCCGATGTGGTCAGGGTTTACCCGAAGCGTTCCCGATGAACCGCGCTGCGAGGAAGTTTTGCGGCCGGCGCCCTGTGGCGTGGCCGTATCTGCAAGGCGAATGGCGTCGGAGTAGGGGCGGGCGCATCGGTCGATGCCGTCGAAGGCGAGGACCTGAAACGCCGGCGATCCCGAAGGGAAACGGACGGCCGCTTGCAAACGGGGCGTACTGTAACCGATCGCAGCTGAATAGGCGAATGTGGCGCGCAGGTGCACGGGGCCTGCGGATCACGACCTTGCGCGTGGTGGCTATGGGTGGACTCGAACCACCGACCCCGTCATTATGAGTGACGTGCTCTAACCGGCTGAGCTACATAGCCGCGCAATGAACCGTCCATTTTTCCCCTCTGAGCGCCCGCTGTCAATGCGTGGCCGTTGTGCTTGAGGCCCGGGCAAAGGCGTGGCACAGTCCCAGCCAGTAGATTTCCAGGAGTCCGCATCGTGATCGATCCGGACGGCTACCGACCGAACGTCGGCATAGTGTTGATGCGCCCGGATGGGCGGGTGTTCTGGGCGCGCAGGGTGCGCCGGGACGGCTGGCAGTTCCCGCAGGGCGGCATGAACACCGATGAGACGCCGGTGGAAGCCATGTATCGCGAACTGCGCGAGGAAACCGGGCTGCTCCCAGAGCACGTCCAGCTCCTTGGCGCCACCCCAGGCTGGCTCCGCTACCGGCTGCCGCACCGCGCGGTGCGTCGCAACGAGCGTCACGTCTGCATCGGCCAGAAGCAGGTCTGGTTCCTGCTGAACCTGGTGGGGGACGAGTCCCACCTGCGCCTGGACCTGACCGAGACCCCCGAGTTCGACCACTGGCGCTGGGTGGACTTCTGGTACCCGATGGAGCACGTGGTGACCTTCAAACGGGGTGTGTATGGGCGCGCGCTGCGCCACCTGGCCCCGTTCGCGCAACTGGTGGCGGGGGCCCAGGCCGTGCCCCAGCTGCTGCTGGAGGGCTGGATCAACGACCTGGGCCGCTCGCCCGCGATGGCCCGGCCGGCGGCGCCGGCCAAACCCCGCCGCAACGGCGGCTACTGATCCAATTGACAATCATTCGCATTCGCGTTTGAATGGCTTTGCCCCGCCGGGCTGCCAGGAATCGCGCCGTGTACGTCTGCATCTGCAATGGGGTCACCGAACGCCAGGTCCGCGAAGCCGCCGCTGCCGGCTGCAGCAGCGTGGCCGAACTGACCATGCGCACCGGTTGTGGCGCTTCCTGCGGCAGCTGCCTGGAAACGGCGGCCGCCATGCTGGTGCCGGCTGCTCCGGTGCGCGATGTCCGCTTCCCGCTGAACGTGCTGCAGGTGTCGCGGGCGGCCTGAGCCCTCCACCCCCTGGCAGCCTGCACCTTCGCCGCAGCGCGCCACGCTCGGCGCGCCTCCCCGCTTCATCGCCCTTGCAACAACGATCCGTGCCAATGCGCACGATTCGCGTTCCGTCATGGGCACGGATGAGTCGCTACCCTGCTGGCATCCCACGTCACGGAGCACGCCATGAAGGGCGACGCCAAGGTCATCGAATTCCTCAACAAGGCGCTCTACAACGAGCTGACCGCGATCAACCAGTATTTCCTGCACGCCAAGATGCTGAAGAACTGGGGCCTGCTGGAACTGGCCAAGCATGAATACGAGGAATCCATCGACGAGATGAAGCATGCGGACAAGCTGTCCGAGCGCATCCTTTTCCTCGATGGCCTGCCCAACTTCCAGGTCCTGGGCAAGCTGCGCATCGGCGAGAACCCGCGCGAGCTGCTGGAATGCGACCTGGCCCTGGAACACGAAGCGCTGCCGCTGCTGCGCGAGGGTATTGCCCACTGCGAGGAAGTGGCCGACTACACCAGCCGCCAGTTGCTGGCCGACATCCTGGCCTCGGAAGAAGAACACATCGACTGGATCGAGACCCAGCTGGCACTCATCGACCGCATCGGTGAACCGAATTACTTGTTGACCAAGCTCGACGACTGAAGCGGGTGCCGGCCCTGGCGGTCGAGCTGCATCACGTAACCCTGCAGCGCGATCCGCGCGCGGGCGTATTCGGCGATCACCAGGGCCACGGCGACGGCAGGGCGATCGAGCTTGAGCGCCCGGGCGCCCAGTTCGATGCGCTTGGCCGCGGCGGACAGGGCCATGGCCCCCACGTTGGCACTGGATGACTTGAGCGTGTGCGCGGCATCGCGCATGGCGTCGATGTCGGGAAGGGCAGAGGCGGTCTCCATCTGCGCGATCAGGCGCGGCGCGTCCTCCAGGAACAGGCCGATGATGCGCGCTGTTTCCTCGCCGGCGATCTCTTGCAGCTCGTCCAGCATGTCGTGGTCCAGCACCGGGAACTGGCTGGGCGTGGCCGGGGGCGCCACCACCTGGGTCTCGGCCCTGGGCGGTGCGGCCACGGGCGCGGCGGGCGGCTGCGGCACGTCCTGGCGCAGGCTGAAGCGCGCACGCCCCGGCAGCCAGAGCTGCAGGCATTTGCTCAAGGCCTCCCTCGACACCGGCTTGGACAGGTAGTCGTCCATGCCGGCATCCAGGCAGCGCTGGCGGTCACCGGCCATGGCATTGGCGGTCATCGCCACGATCGGCAGGCGCCCGTTGCCCTGGCGCAGTTCCCGTTCACGCCACTCCCGCGTGGCCGAGTAGCCATCCTGTACCGGCATCTGGCAATCCATCAGCACCAGGCTGTACTCGCCGGTCGCCATGGCTTCGACGGCGAACTGGCCGTTGACTGCGGTGTCGCAGGTGTAGCCCAGTACCGAGAGCAGCTTCTGGCCCACCGCCAGGTTGACCGGATTGTCCTCGACCAGCAGCAGCCGGGTGCGATCGATGGTGGCTTCATCGGCCAGCGCGATCGGTGCATCGCTTTGCGCATCCCCGGGTACGCCCTGCGCGTCCGCGGGCGATTGCGCCGGGTCCGCCAGGTCTTCGCGACGCGGTACCTGGTCGAACCCCGGTGCCTCCCTGCCAGGTGCCTGCGCCGCCACCGACAGGGCCGCGTGCAGGTCGCTGCCGTGGGCCTGGCGGGACAGCAGGGTGGCGCCTTCGCGCAGTTCGTCGGGCATCGGCTCATCGCCGTACAGCCAGACCATGCGCATGCCCGTCTCGGCCGCGTTGCGCGCGATGCTGCGATGCAGGGCGCGCGCGCTGCCGCGGATGGAGGCATGGTCGCCCACCACCACTGCATAGGGGATGGCGCCTGGTGCCTGGCCAGCGCGCACGCGCTCGAGTGCTTCCTGGGTGGTGTCCACGGTGCTCAGCTGCAGGCTCCAGCCGGGCATCAGCAGGGCGAGGCGCTGGCGCAGGCGCGAGTCGGGCGATACCAGCAGCACCCGTGGCAAGTCACTGCTGGATTCGGTGCGCAGGTCGCCGATCACCTTGAGCAGCGGTACCTCGAACCAGAACGTGGCCCCACGACCCGGCTCGGATACCACCCCGATGCGCCCACCCATCAAGTCTACGATGCGCTTGCAGATCGCCAGACCCAGTCCGGTACCGCCATACAGGCGGGTGGTCGAGGCATCGGCCTGGGAGAACGAATTGAACAGCCGGCCCTGCGCCTCTGCATCGATGCCGATGCCGGTGTCCTGCACCTCGAAGCGCAGCAGGTGCTGGGACGCGGTTTCGCCCATGCGCCGCACGTGCACGTTGATCGAGCCGCGTTCGGTGAACTTGACCGCGTTGCCGATCAGGTTGCTGAGCACCTGGCGCATGCGCACCGGGTCGCCGCGCACTGGCAGGCGCACGGCCGGATCAAGCCGGAGCAGCAGGCGCAGGCCCTTGTTCTCGGCCGGGCGTTGCATCAGCTGCAGCACGCCATCCAGTACCTCGCGCAGGTTGAAGCCGGTGACTTCCAGCTCAAGCTTGTTGGCCTCCAGCTTGGAGTAGTCGAGGATGTCGTCGACGATGCGCAGCAGTTGCTGCGAGGACGCGCTGGCGGTGTTGAGCATCTCGCGCTGGTCGGGAGCCAGCGGGGCGCGCGAGAGCAGGTCGAGCATCGGCACGATGCCGTTGAGCGGGGTGCGGATCTCGTGGCTCATGGTGGCCAGGAACTCGCCCTTGGCCAGCACTGCCGATTCAGCCGCCTGCTTGGCCTGCAGCAGTTCCTGCTCGAGCCGGTTGTGGCGCAGCAGTTCGCGTTGCAGAACGTCGCGCTCGGTTTCGGCCATCGCCGCGCGGGCTTCGGTGCCTTCGTGCTCGGCAGCCTGGCGGCGTACATCCATGGCCATCGCCACGCCTGCAGCCGCGGCGATGGCGGCCAGCAGCATCGCGATCCAGGTCCACGGCCCGGCCACGCCCGCTGCCGCCGGCAGCAAGGCCAGCACCGTCGCCACCGCAGCCAGGACTCCAAGCCACGGTGCCGCGGGCAGGCGCCCGGGCCGGTTCATGTCCTACAACACCGCGTTGTGGAAATCGAACGAGAGGTCCGAGCCGACCCCTTGCACCAGGTTGCCCTGGATGAAGTCGACACCCCCCATCCACATCGCCGCCGCGGCCTGGGGGTCCTCGATCTGCTGGCCGATCACCTGCAGGCCCAGGCGATGGGACAGGTCGATGATGGCGCGCAACTGGTCGCGCAGGGCCGGGTCGTTGTGCGCGGCGGAATAGCGGTTGGATACGCGCAGGTAGCCCAGCGGCAGCTGGGTCAGCAAAGCTTCGGCCTCGGGCCCGGGCTGGAACTGGCTCAGGCAGAACTGCACGCCGGCCGGCATCAGCCGATTGCAGAACTCGCGCAAGGTGACCGAGTGGATCAGCGCATCGTCCAGGCGCAGGTCGATGATCAGCGAAGTGCCTTCGATGCCGCGCTCGGCGATCGACTTGAGCAGCCAGTCGGCCATGTTGTCGCGCGCCAGGGTGCGTGGGGATTGCGACACGAACAGGCGCACCGAGCTGCCTTCGGTCTGGCGGTGCACCAGCAGGTCCAGCACCCGTTCCATCACCAGGCGGTCGAGCTCGACGATGCGGCCGGCGAACTCGGCCACCGGGATCACCTGCGCGGCCGATACCAGGGTGCCGTCAGGCTGGCGCATGCGCAGCAGCACCTGGTACTGGGCCAGCTCGCTGCCGGCCACCGAGACGATCGGCTGGAATGCAAGTTCCAGGGCCGCGTTGGACAGGGAGATGCGCGCTTCGTCCTCTGGCGCCGCCGGCGGCACGTACGCGGCCACGCCGTCGACCTGCTGGCGCGCGACCAGCGCTGCGCGCTCGGTGGCTTCCAGCGCACTGCCGGTGTCGACGAAGGTGTCAGGGAGCAGGGTGTAGCCGATCGACCCGCGCAAGTGCAGCGTGTCTGCCTCGCGCACCGTGAACGGCTGCCGGCCCAGGTCCTCGCGCAGCTTGTGCGCCAACGCGGCGATCGCCTCGTCGCCCTCGATACCGGTGGCCAGCACCAGGAAGCTGTTGTCGGTGAGTCGCGACAGCACCTGTGGCTTGGCGGTTTCGGTCAGGTGGCGGCCGGCCTCGGCCATCAGCTGCTCGAAGCACGCATAGCCGTAACGTTCGCGCAGGCCGGGCGTGCCATTGATCTCCACGAACAGCAGTCCGCCTGCCTGCTGCTTCTCGAGTACATCGGTGAGTTGCTGCATCAGGTAGGCGCGGGTCAGCAGGCCGGTCTCGGGGTTGACCATGCGCGCGCCCGAGGCGGTCAACGCGGGCGCGCGCTGGCGCGCCCGCTTGATCCGGTTGGACACCGCGGCGATCAGGTGGCGCGGACGGATCGGTTTGGTCAGGAAGTCATCGGCGCCGCTCTCGAGCACCTCGAACTGGCGCTCGGGGTCCGGGTCCCCGGTGAGGAACACGATCGGCAGGTGCAGCAGCTGCGGGTCCTGGCGGATATGCATGGTGAGGGTCATGCCGTCCTGGCCGGGCATGTGCAGGTCCATCAGCACCAGGTCGGGCTTGAAGCGCTCGATTGCGGGCAGCACGGCCTCAGGATGCATCTCCACCTCTGCCGTCATCCCGGCGCCATGCAGCACGCTCTGCGCGAACAGCGCCTGGCCACGGTCGTCCTCCACGATCAGGACCCGGAACGGTGCCTCGCCCGCCCCTGGCTTGCGCTCGCTGGCATGGGTTGCCGCGGAAGCGGGGACAGACCCATCGGCACGCGGGGCTGAAGCTTCGCTGCTGTCGTTGGACGCTGCTGCAGTCACTGTTTCCTCCGGTGGTGGTGCATCGCCGCTCCAGCGCCGCCAGTAATGGGCTGGCGGGGTCTCCGAACGCAGGCGCGCGCGCAGCGGTTCGTCCTGGGCGCGGGATGTGGGTTCTATGGAAGACATCAGGCTCCCCCGAGCGAGAAACCCATTATGCGACGAACTTCGCGGTTCTGTCCCAAGGGGGTTGACGGGGAGGTCATGGAGGGCTTCCGGTCGGCGGCGCGGGCCGAGCCAGCCGCGAAACGCCACGCGCAACCGAACGCCAGCCCCACCAGACCAGCAGCGCCAGTGCCAGGCTGAACCCGACCACCAGGACCAGGGCCAGCCATGGATAGGCGAAAGCCAGCGACAGGCCACCGACCACGGCCACGTCCTCGGCCACCGATGCAGTCCAGTTGCTGACCGGTTCGGGCGACGTGTTGAGCAGGGCGCGCGAGCCTGACTTCAGCAGGTGACTGGTCAAGGCCACGCCGGCACCCGCTGCCAGTGCGCCGCCGCCCAGCTGGCCGTCCGGCGACAGGGTGGCCGCTGCCAGGAAAGCGCCTGCCGGCACACGGGCCAGGGTGTGCAGCAGGTCCCAGGCCGAATCGACCCCGGGGATCTTGTCGGCGAAGAATTCGGTGAGTGCCAGTGCGCCGGAAGTACCCAGCACCCACCACGATTGGGTGGCCTGCAGGGCATCGGGCAGCTCCAGCCAGCCCAGGGCACCGGCCAGGCCCACGCCGAACACGGTCAGATACACACGGATGCCGGCCATCCAGGCCAGCAGGATCCCGATCACGAACAGGTGGGCTTCGGTCATGCGTGCAGTTCCGGGCGGTGCGGCTGGGTCGTGGCCGGGTTGCAGGCCGGTGACGGCCCGAGTATAGGACGGTTGGCGGCGGGTGGACGTGGCGGCTCTCCGCCAGTGGATGGCCCGCCGGGATGACGTGGCGACGCAGGCGTGCCGCGCCGTTCAGAGGCTCCTTAGCCAGCAGTCGCTATGCTGGGCCATGTCCAGCCCGACTCCACCCGCCAGCGGCCAGGGCCCCGTCGCGAATCCCTCGCCGTTTCCGCTGCCGCCCCTGCTGCGCCGGTTGCTGCTGGCCGCGGGCGCGCTGGTGCTGCTGGCCTCGCTGTTCGGCGCCTGGGGCATCTGGGCCACCTTGATCGACGATGACGGACGGCCCACGGTGGCCCAGGTGCGCGCGCTGCAAGGCCAGGTCGATGCCCTTGAGCAGCGCACCGCGACCCTGGCCCGATCCGACCAGATCACCCGCGACGCCAACCGTGACCTGCAGGGGGCGCTGGCTGCGCGCGACGAGGAAATCGCCGGCCTGCGTGCCGACGTGGCCTTCTACGAGCGGTTCGTGGGCCCCAATGCGCAGCGTCGGGGCCTGGCGGTGCATGAACTGCGCCTGGTCGCGCAGACCGACCAGGCCTGGCAGTTCACCGCCACCCTGACCCAGAGCGTCAATCGCGACGCCGACAATAGCGGGCAATTGCGGATTTCGGTGGAAGGCACGCGCAGCGGTCGCCTGCAGCGGTTGGAGTGGCCGCAGCTGCGCCAGCAGGCCGATGCGCCCGGCGTGCCCTATTCGTTCAAGTATTTCCAGCAGGTGCAGGGCGACCTTGTGCTGCCGCAGGATTTCCAGCCTGTGCGGATCATCGCCACCCTGGTGCCGGCGCGGGGCACGGCGGTGGAGCAATCCTTCCCCTGGACCGTGGCCGTGGGCAGGGAAGGCACCGGTGGCGCTTGAAGCGGAGGCCCGCGGGCCCCATCCTGATCCCATGAGCACAATCGTCTCCCTGCCCGGCACCGCGCCAGCCCCGGACTACCAGTCCATCGAAAGGCCGCTGGACTTCACCGCTGCGGCGGCGGCCAAGGTGCGCGAGCTGGTCAGCGAGGAAGGCAATGCCGGGCTGGCCCTGCGGGTCTACATCCAGGGTGGCGGCTGTTCGGGGTTCCAGTACGGGTTCGAGTTCGACGAGAACCGGGCCGGGGATGACGTGGCCATCGATACCGACCAGGCCACGCTGCTGGTCGATCCGTTGAGCCTGCAGTACCTGATGGGTTCCCAGGTGGACTACAGCGAATCCCTGCACGGTGCGCAGTTCGTGATCCGCAATCCCAATGCCAAGACCACGTGCGGGTGCGGCAGCAGTTTCAGCATGTGAGCCGGGCTTGCGCCGTGCTCCAGGCCTCATTCATTGAATAGCGGTGACGCGGTCTATCCGGCGGCGCTGGAAGGCTTCGCCTTCGCCCATTCGCCATTCCTGCGGGCCGATGCGCTGCGCGAGGACACCGCTGCCCTGGCCGCCCTGTGGCCGCAGGCGCAGGTGATGGTGCTCGACGCCGACGGCACGGCGCTGGCCGATACCGATGGAGGCGTGTATCTGACCAGCGGCGCGGCCCTGGGCGGCGGTCCGGGCAACGCCCTGCTGCTGGGCCTGCAGGGCGACGTGGCCTGGTTCAGCGTGGATGCCGATGCGGTTCCGGCCCATGCGCCCAATCGCATCGACCTGCGCCGCGCCGCGGCGGCATGGCCGGCGCCGCATGCCGGCGCGTTCGCCTTCGCCCGGGCGATGCAGCACTGGCGCGCGCGCAACCGTTACTGCGGCAAGTGCGCCGGGCCCAACGAGTTCCGTCGCGCCGGCTACATGGCCCATTGCACCCAGTGTGGCGGCGAACAGTATCCGCGGGTAGACCCGGCGGTGATCGTGGCGGTCAGCGACGGGCAGCGCCTGTTGCTGGGGCGGCAGGCCTCATGGCCGGCGCGCCGCTATTCGCTGGTCGCCGGCTTCGTCGAGCCGGGCGAGAGCCTGGAGCAGACGGTGGTGCGCGAGGTGCTGGAGGAAACCCGGGTGCGGGTGCGCAGTTGCCGCTACCTCGGTGCCCAGCCCTGGCCGTTCCCGGGCGCGCTGATGCTTGGCTTCATCGCCGATGCCGAACCAGACCTGCCGCAGGTCGATGGCGAACTGGAGGATGCGCGCTGGTTCGGGATCGAGGAGATCGCCGCGGCGCGCGAGCGCGACGAAGGCGTGGACGATGGCGATGACCAGGGCCTGCTGCTGTCGCCGCGGATCTCGATCGCACGCTCGCTGATCGACTACTGGTACCGGTCGATGACGGAGACTCCGGCGGGCAACTGACGCCGCCGCAGCGCGTCCATTGCCTGCCGCGGCAGGCGACGCTTCTCAGCCCGGCGCGAGCAGGGTGAAGGGGAACCACGGGAGGTTGCGGGCGATCCGCGCCTCGCGGTGACGACTGCGCCGACGACTGGAGCGCGCCGCAGCGCGTCCATTGCCTGCCGCGGCAGGCGACGCTTCTCAGCCCGGCGCGAGCAGGGTGAAGGGGAACCAGGGCAGGTTGCGGGCGATCCGCGCCTCGCGGTGACGACCGCGCCGGCGATCTGGAGCGCGCCGCAGCGCGTCCATTGCCTGCCGCGGCAGGCGACGCTTCTCAGCCCGGCGCGAGCAGGGTGAAGGGGAACCACGGGAGGTTGCGGGCGATCCAATACCCCGGCAATAAAACCAGCCACAATTTAGGTTCGGCCAGCACCCTCACCAGTGGCGCCAGGACGGCAGGCTTCCAGCCCAGTCTCCACGCCGCCAGCAGCGGGCTCAGCGCCAACAGTGCCATCGCCAACGGGTTCAGCGAGAACGCACGCGCAACCTCACCGTGGGCCAGCGCATGCAAAGCGCGGGTCAGGCCGCAGCTGACGCAGTGCCAGCCGGTGAAGGCGCGGAACAGACACTGTGGGAACAGGCTGCCGGGAGCCGCAGGATCGAAGTTGCGCAGGACCCAGAACCCGGCGGCGGCTGCGAATGCAGCGGTCGCCAGGGCAAGCATTGGCCAAGGCCGGAACAGCACGGAGTGGTCGGCCGGCATCTGCATCACTGGAACTGCTGCATCATTTCCATGTACGTGGCCGCGCCGCCGGTGGCGAAGAACCAGACGCTGAAGATCAGGCCGACGATGGCCAGTGCGGTGGCCACCCAGCACCAGGTCCTGGCGGTGTCGGAGGCGCGCTGCGCGCCGGCGAAGTCACCCTGGGCCAGCAGGTTGTTGACCTTGCTGGAGAACACGATCGCCACGATGCCCAGCAGGCCCAGCGGACAGCACAGGCAGGTGGCCAGGATGGTCGACACGATCGCCCAGGCCAGGTGGTTGGGGATGGCGCCGGGCGCGGTGGCAGTGGGTGGCAAGGTGCTCATGATGGTCTCCGGAAGGGCTGGTTGAAGAAGCGGTCGCGGTGGATGTGGCGTTCTGGTGGCGGCCGGCCAGCCGGCCCGCTATCCCCAGGCAGCTTGCCAGTCGTCGATCGGAGGCAGGCCTTGCGGCGGCGCCATGTGCGCCGGTGCCTTGCAGCTGCAATCTCATTGATCGTCCCCGAGACGAGGGTAGCCCAAAGCACTTGCCGCGCCTAGTCGGCGCGTGCCGGTTGGCAGGGCTCAGGCGTTCTCGCCGCGGAGGGCGCGAACCCGTTGCTCGAGCATCGGCGCATCCACCCCTGCGCCATCGAGCGCCGGGCCTGCCATCACCTCGACATGCGCGCGCAGCCGGCGCGGGATCCGCAGGCGACCCATGCGCCCATCGCGATGGCTCCACATGCTGGTCCACATGCCGCGCAGCGCCATCGGCACCACCGGCACCGGGCGCCGCGCCAGGATCTTTTCCACCCCGGATTTGAACGCCGCCATCTGCCCATCCCGGGTCAGCGCGCCTTCGGGGAAGATGCACACCAGCTGCCCATCTGCCAAGGCCTCGTCGACCTGGTCGAAGGCGCGCTGCATCAGCGCGGGGTCCTCGCGTGCGCCGGCGATGGGAATGGCCTTGGCGGTGCGGAAGATCCAGCTCATCACCGGGATGTTGAAGATGCGGTGGTACATGACGAAGCGCACCGGGCGCGGCACGCACGCAGCCAGGATCAGCGCGTCCATGTAGCTGACGTGGTTGCACACCAGCAGCGCCGGGCCCTCGTCGGGCACATTGTCCTCGATGCCGTGCAGGCGCAGCCGGTACAGCAGCCGCACCAGCATCCAGCTGAGCAGGCGCATCAGGAACTCGGGCACGATGGTGAAGATCCACAGCGCAACCAGCGTGTTGGCGATGGCCAGCGCCAGGAACACCTGCGGGATGGTCCAGCCCAGCAGGCGCTGCACCGCGATGCCGATCACCGCCGCGGCCACGATGAAGGCGGCGTTCTGGATGTTGAGCCCGGCGATCACCCGCGACAGTTCCTCACGCGGGGTGCGGCTCTGGATCAGCGCGAACAGCGGCACGATGAACAACCCGGCGAAGAAGCCGATCGCGGTCAGGTCGAAGGACACCCGCAGCCCGCCCGGACTCGACAGGAACTGGGCAACACCCAGGCCGGTGGCGGGAGCGGCCCCGCTGCGTGCCAGATAAAGGTCAAGCAGGAAAGCGCTGATCCCGAAGGCACCCAGCGGCACCAAGCCGATCTCCACCGTCCGCCCGGACAGCTTCTCGCATAGCAGCGAGCCGATGCCCACGCCGATCGAGAACAGCGCAAGGGCGAAGATGTAGAGGGCGGTGGTGCGTTCGGGTGCGCCTAGGTTGATCTCGGCGTAGGTGGGCAACTGCGCGGTCAGCACGGTGCCGATGAACCAGAACCAGGACACCCCGAGGATCGCGTTGCGTACCGCCAGTTGCCGGCGCGCCAGGCGCCAGATCGACAGCGACTCGGCCAGCAGGTTCCAGCGGATACGCAGGTCCGGGGCGCTGGCCGCCACCGGCGGGATCGCGCGGCTGACCAGGTTGCCGATGATCGCCAGGGCCACCACCGACACGGCAGCCACCACCGGACCGTGTTCGCCGGCCAGCTGGAAGATCAGCCCGCCAAAGATCATGCCGACCAGGATCGACATCGAGGTGCCCATCTCCACCAGGCCGTTGCCGCCGGTGAGTTCCTCCGGCCTGAGCACCGAGGGCATGATGGAATACTTGACCGGTCCGAACAGGGTGGATTGCACGCCGGTGGCGAACAGCGCCACCAGCAGCACCGGCATGCTCTGCAGCATGAAGCCGACCGCGGCCAGCGACATGATGCCGATCTCCATCGCCGTGGTGATGCGGATCAGGCGCGACTTCTCCAGTTTTTCCGCCACTTGACCTGCCAGTGCGGAAAACAGGAAGTAGGGCAGGATGAACAGTGCCGGCGCCAGGTTGGTGTAGAGGGTGCGCTCCTCGCCGCTGATGCCGATGAAGAACAGCAGGCCGATCAGCGCCTGCCGGTAGACGTTGTCGTTGAACGCGCCCAGCGACTGGACGGTGAAGAAGGGCAGGAAGCGCCGCTGCACGAGCAACGAGAACTGACTGTGGCTGGCCATGGGCACTCCGTCGACTGCGCGGAGCCTAGCAGATCACCCTTGCGCCTCGTCGAGTGGGCACAGGCATGCCAGGAGCACACGCGCCAGCACCTGCGCAGGAGCGGTCCATGGCCGCGATGCTCTTGGCGTGGCGGCGTGGCGGCGTGGCGGCGTGGCGGCTTGACGGCTTGTTCGCGTGCCGGCTGGCGGTCCGGCGTCGCCCACCGGCCCGGGCTTGCTCCACCCGCTGTTCCTTTATGCGGGCTCCGCAAACCCAGGCCGGTGGGCGACGCCTGGCGTCCTGGATCGTCGTGCGCGATCCCTATGCCGTGTAATGGGCGGCGGCGCTGCTTTACATGTGGCTTGGGGCAAGAGCATCGCGCCCATGGGGCGCTCCTACAACGCCATTCCCGGCCCGTTAGGCAACGCCCTTGGGCTGCATGAGTCCCTCGTCGATCTTCGCCGGCAGTTCACGTGATGTCCGTAGGAGCGCCCCATGGTCGCAATGCTTTCAATCAGTGGCCGACAGCCGTGCACCGCCAGCCGGGATCGCGACAAGCGCGCCATGGATGGCGCGCGCCTGTAGGAGCGCCCCACGGGCGCGATGCTTCTGCTTCAGGGCAGGATCCCCCACTGAGGGCAAGCGAATTCCGGCCAGCCGAACGCGGCGTCCCTCCGAAGCCCACTTCCCGGTCTTGGAACAACCCATGCGCGAAAAGCATCGCGCCTATGCGGCGCTCCTACACGGAACTACGCCTACTCCGACTGCTCCCGCTCGATCGCGCGCCAGCCGATGTCGTGGCGATGGAACTCGCCGTGCCAGGAAATCCCCGCCAGCTCGGCATAGGCGCGGCCCTGCGCCTGCGCCACGGTGTCACCCAGCGCGCACACGCACAGCACTCTCCCGCCCGAGGTCACCACGTGGTCACCTTCGATCCGCGTGCCTGCGTGGAACACCTTGGTGTCGGCCACATCGGGTACGTCCCACGAGCTGATGGCGTCACCCAGCTGCGGCGTGCCGGGGTAGTTGGCTGCGGCCATCACCACGCCGAGCGCCGGGCGCGGATCCCATTGCGCGCTCACCTCATGCAGGCGCTGGTCGAGCGCGGCCTCGACCAGGTCCAGCAGGTCCGACTGCAGGCGCATCATCACCGGCTGGGTTTCCGGGTCACCGAAGCGCACGTTGAATTCGATCACCTTGGGTGCGCCGTGTGCATCGATCATCACGCCTGCGTAAAGGAAGCCCGTGAATGGAATCCCGTCGGCCAGCATGCCCTGCACGGTGGGCTGCACCACCTCGCGCATGATCCGCTCGTGCACCGCAGGCGTGACCACCGGCGCCGGTGAGTAAGCGCCCATGCCGCCGGTGTTGGGGCCGCTGTCGCCGTCGCCGACCCGCTTGTGGTCCTGCGAAGTGGCCATCGGCAACGCGGTGTTGCCATCGACCATGCTGATGAAGCTGGCCTCTTCGCCCTCCAGGAATTCCTCGATAACCACGCGCGCGCCGGCCTGGCCGAAGGCATTGCCCGAGAGCATGTCGGTCACTGCTGCTTCGGCCTCCTCCAGGTTCATGGCCACCACCACGCCCTTGCCCGCGGCCAGGCCATCGGCCTTGACCACGATGGGCGCGCCCTGGTCGCGCAGGTAATCCAGCGCTGGCTGCAGCTCCCCGAACACCGCATGGAAGGCCGTGGGAATGCCGTGGCGAACCAGGAATGCCTTGGCGTAGGCCTTGCTGCCTTCGAGCTGCGCCGCCGCGGCGGTGGGCCCGAAGATGCGCAGCCCCGCCGCACGGAAACGATCGACCACGCCGGCCACCAGCGGGACCTCGGGCCCCACCACGGTCATGCCGACGTCGTTCTCGCGGGCCAGTGCCAGCAGTGCTTCGAGATCATCGATGGCGACCGCCACGTTGCGGCAGCCGGGCTCTTGCGCGGTCCCCGCGTTGCCGGGTGCCACCAGCACTTCGTCCACCCGTGGCGACTGCGCCAGCTTCCACGCCAGCGCGTGTTCGCGGCCACCGGCGCCAATGACGAGTACTTTCATCTGCGATCACTCCTTGCAGGTCGGTGCGGGTAAGAGTGCTGCCTTGAAGACGCTGGTGCTTCCTGCCTCCAGGGCAAACACTAGTGACGGAAGTGGCGCAGGCCGGTGAACACCATCGCCAGGCCATGCTCGTCGGCCGCGTCGATGACTTCCTGGTCGCGCATTGAACCACCCGGCTGGATCACTGCGGCGATGCCAGCTGCCGCGGCCGCGTCGATGCCATCGCGGAACGGGAAGAAGGCATCGGAGGCCATCACCGAACCCGGCACCGCCAGGCCGGCCTCCTCGGCCTTGAGCCCGGCGATGCGCGCCGATACCACCCGGCTCATCTGCCCGGCGCCGATGCCGACGCTGCTGCGCCCGCGCACGTACACGATGGCGTTGGACTTGACGAACTTGGCCAGCTGCCAGGCGAACATCAGGTCGTCAAGTTGCGCGGCATCGGGCGCGCGGCGGGTCACCACCTTCAGTTCGTCGCGTGACACGACGCGGTCGTCGGCGCCCTGCACCAGCAGGCCCGAACCCACGCGCTTGAAGTCATGGGCATTGGCGCCCTCGCCGTGCGGTATGCGCAGCACCCGCACGTTGGCCTTGCGGGCGCACACCGCCAGGGCTTCCGGCGCGTAGTCGGGCGCGATCAGCACCTCGACGAACTGCCGGTCCAGGATGGCCTGTGCGGTAGCGGCATCGAGCGTGGTGTTGAACGCCAGGATGCCGCCGAAGGCCGAAGTGGGATCGGTGGCATGGGCGCGCTCGTAGGCATCGCCGCAACCGCTGCCGAGCGCGGCACCGCACGGGTTGGCATGCTTGACGATGACGCAGGCCGGTGGCTCGAACTGGCGAACGCACTCCCAAGCGGCGTCGGCATCGGCCAGGTTGTTGTAGCTCAGCGCCTTGCCCTGCAACTGGGTGAAGGTGGCCAGGGTGCCAGGTGCCGGCGCCAGGTCGCGATAGAAAGCCGCTTGCTGGTGCGGGTTCTCGCCGTAGCGCAGGTCCATTACCTTGGTGAAGCTGGCGTTGTGCTGGTCGGGGAACGCGGCGCGCTGGCCATCGCTGCCGATCGAAGAGAGCGTGTTGCTGATGCAGGCGTCGTACTGGGCCACGCGATTGAATGCGGCCACCGAGAACGCGAATCGCATTGTCGCCGACACAGCGCCCTCGTTGCGCGCCAGCTCACCCAGCAGATCCGCGTATTGCGACGGGTCGGTGCACACCGTGACCCGGGCGAAGTTCTTGGCCGCGGCGCGCAGCATCGCCGGCCCGCCGATGTCGATGTTCTCCACCAGCGCCTCGAGGCTGCTGGATGCATCGGCGGCCACGCGTTCGAACGGGTACAGGTTGAGCACCAGCAGGTCGATCGGTGCGATGCCGTGTTCTGTCATCACCGCTTCGTCCACGCCGGGGCGGCCCAGCAGGCCGCCGTGCACCATCGGGTGCAGGGTCTTGACGCGCCCGTCCATGATCTCCGGGAAGCCGGTCACCTCGGCCACGTCGGTCACTGCCAGGCCGGCTTCGCGCAGCGCACGTGCGGTGCCACCGGTTGACAGCAGTTCGACCCCGCGCGAAGCCAGTACGCGCGCCAATTCCAGCAGGCCGGTCTTGTCGGATACCGACAGCAGGGCGCGGCGCAGGGCGACGGAAGGACCGTTTTCGAAGGCGGAAGTCATTGGGTGCGATCAGGACAAGGTGCGCGAATTATAGCGGCCCGCATGCGCAGCCCCGCGGCTGTCCGTAGGAGCGGCCCATGGCCGCGATGCCTTTGGCGCAGGTCACCATCGCCGGGGCGCCGCACGAATCTGGCACGCAAATCGGCTTGGGCGATAACGGACGTGCGGGGTGTGCACGAAAAGCATCGCGGCCGTGGGCCGCTCCTACGGTGCCGGATGCAGCCTGCGGGGCCTACACCAGTCCGTAATCCTTCAGCTTCTTGCGCAGCGTGGCCCGATGGATGCCGAGCATGGCCGCGGCGCGGCTCTGGTTGCCTTCGCAGTGGTTGAGCACTTCGACGAACAACGGGATTTCCATTTCGCGCAGGACAATCTCGTACACGTCGTCGGTGTCGCAACCATCGAGGTCGCGCAGGTAGCGGCGCACGGACTGGGCCACGTGTTCGCGCAGGGGTGGCTTGGGGTGGCCACGACTGGCGTCCTGGCGAGCGGCTGCAGCGTTCAAGATATCCCCGTGGTGCGCTGGATCGAATGCCCGGCGGCATGGCTGGACGCCGGCGGGGGGAGGAGTCTAGCGCGGGATGCGCGCGCGTGCATCCGTTTGTTGCCTGTCGGCCCGCCGTCAGCGGAAATCGAAGGCGAATGCCACCACGCTGGCGTCGGGTTCTCGCAGTTGCAGCACGACCTGGGCGCTTTGTCCTGGTGCGAGCCCTGCCTGGGTCGCCTCGGCCAGGTACTCGTCGGGCCTGAACACGCGTGCGCCGACCACGCGGCCGTCGGCATCGGACAGCGAAACCAGCAGCAACGGCCAGGCCTGGGTCCAGCGCGCCTCGTTGCGGAACGTGGCCTGTGCCTGCAACGCGCCGGGTACGCCGGCCAGCGGACGCACGTCGCGGCTGAGCATGGTGAACGCGCCAGGCTCGCGCCAGGGCGGAAGGGTGCAGCCCAGGATGCCGCACAGGTTGAGCAGCAGCGGGCGCCAGGCCGGATCACCGGCCAGGCGCGCACGATCGGCCAGGACCACCTGCAGCAACAGCGCGACGGCAAGCACCAGCATGGCCAGCCACTGCCACGGTGCAGGGCCGGGCTGCACCACCGGGGTTCCTTGGGTGAAGCTGGGCACGGCCTGATCGGCTGCATGAGGTGCCTGGAGTTCGGCGGCAGCGACAGCAGGCGGGGCAAGGTGGGCGGTATTCGATGCATGGTCATCTGCCTCTGCCCCGATGGCAAGGTCGGCAACCGGCTGCGCTGGCTCCTGTGTTGCGGGCGTCGTCGATTCGGCCGCCAGCGGTGGCTCGCTTTGCGATGCGGCAGGGTCGACAGCCGCAATCGGCGAGGTGGCGACATCATCACCGAGGGTCGGCTCCGGGTCGGTGTCGGTATCGGCTGCCTGCGCTGTCCCGATCGGTGCAGGCGCCACTTCGATTCGCGCTTCATCGGCAGGCACGGTCGCTGGCTCGGCGCGAGGCTGCAGGAAGCTGGCCAGGCTCGGCGCGCCTCGCCCGCCTGCAGCAGGCGGGGTCTCCGGCTCGGCTGCGGGCGTTGCCGCCTGCACCACCCCGCCGCAACGCGGACACAGGGTGTCCTGTGCCGTGTTCGGTAGACCGATCGAGACCAGCTCGTGGCAGTGGGGGCAGGACTGGAACATGGCTTATTCAAGCACGCGCAGGGCAGTGCGAGAAGGCAGGCCAGGCCACACCTGGGTGGAACTTGCACGTGCAGCGGCCGCGCGCCGCGACGGACGCTTCAACGGCGCACGCCGTCGATGCGCATCCAGTCCCCATCGCGGGTGGCGCTCAGTGCGTCGAACCACTGCGTGTATTGCGCCAGCAGTTCATCTTCCTGTCCATGCAGGATGCCCGACAGCGCGATGCGTCCGCCCGTGGCCACGCGCGTTGCCAGGGTGGGGGCCAGCGCGTCCAGCGCCGAGGCCAGTATGTTGGCAACCACCACCGGGTAGGTGGCCACCGGCTCGTGCTCCGGCAGGTGCACGCGGAAGCGATCACCCACCTCATTGCGCTGCGCATTGTCCAGGCTGGCGGTGAGCGCCTGCGGATCGTTGTCCACGCCCACCGCGCGCCCAGCACCCAGCTTCAACGCGGCCAGCGCGAGGATGCCCGAGCCGCAGCCGAAGTCGAGCACGCCGGCACCGTCCAGCCGGCCCTCGCCTGCCAACCCGTCCAGCCAGCGCAGGCACAGAGCGGTGGTGGGGTGGGTGCCCGAGCCGAAGGCCAGGCCCGGATCCAGGCGTATCACTGCCGCGTCCGCACGTGCGGCTTGTTCGGGCAATGCATGTTCCCAGGGCACGATGAAAGTGCGCTGGCCGAACTGCATCGGCTTGAACTGGTCCATCCAGGCGCGTTCCCAGTCCTGGTCGTCGACCTGGCGGAAGCTGGCGCCGCGCCATTCGAGTGCCGGGTCGAAAGCCTCGAGCCCGGCCAGCAGCGCCAGTGCATCGGCATCGCCGGGGAACAGCGCGGTCAGCACCATCGCCTCCCACAACGGCGTCTGCCCCACGCCCGGCTCCAGGATGGCGTGCTCGTTGGCGGTGTCGGCGTCGGCGTCGAGCAGGGTCACCGCCAGCGCGTCGACCGCTTCCAGCGCGGCTTCGTAACGCGGCTGGTCCGCCTCACTGCAGCGCAGGGAGATCTCGAGATAGGGCATGGTTGCCTAGCGCGCAGCGGGGTGCGGGTTACCGGCAGGCAAGGCTGTCTTCACTGGTTGCCGACCAGCTGCACCGCATCGACCCGCTTGTAGCCACTGGCGACATTGTTGGCAAATGTGATTTTCACCGACTTGACCCGGTAGGGCGTCGGCTCGAACTTGCGCGCGATCCAGGTGCGGTTGCCGCGCACGTCCCTCTGGGTGTCGCTGAGGCCCGACCAGGCTGTGTGAGCGGCGCCATCGGTATCGATGAGTTCTATCTTGCTGATCGACTCCGCAGCTTCCGCGCCCGGCGTCACTACGCGTACTTCGGTTGCGGTTACGGGTGTTGCAAAGCTCAGCTCGAGCCAGTCGAAGCCGATATCCTGGCTGTTGTTGTTCCAGCTGTCGCCATTGGGTGCGCCGGTTGCTTGCCAGGGGGTAGAGCTGGACTGCGAATCCGCAGCCGCTTCGTTGGCGCTGCCGAACGAGGAGCTGGCCTTGGCGGCCGTGGCCCACTGGCCATCGGGATCGTTGATGTAAGTGTCTTCCATGGTGGCGTAATCCAGCCTGGCCTGCTGTTGGGCGCGGGCGATGGCTTCTTCCGTCAATTCCTCGGCAGGAACTTCTGCTGCGGGAGCAGGATCAGCCGATGCCGACGCATCGGCCGCAGGCACAGCCTCCGTCGCAGCCTCGCTGGCGGACTCATCCTTGCAGGCGCCCAGCGAGAGGGACAGCAGGACCGACACGACGACCAATGGGTATTTCATTGTTCAACTCCTTCAGTGTGCACAGCGGTTGGAATGTCTCATGGTCCGGAATATGCGCCCATCACCCCAGCGCTATCGACTTGTGCTTGCGCTCGGCCAGCCGCTTTTCCAGGTAGTGGATGTTCTGCCCGCCGGCCTGGAAGCCCAGGTCGCGCAGGATGTCCTGCTGCAGCGGGATGTTGGTCTTGATGCCATCCACCACCATTTCGCTCAAGGCCACGCGCATGCGGCAGATCGCGGTGTGGCGGTCGGGGCCGTGCACGATCAGCTTGCCGATCATCGAGTCGTAGTTGGGCGGCACGCGGTAGCCGGTGTAGATGTGGGTGTCCACGCGCACGCCAGGGCCGCCCGGCGG
>Ga0335395_10000687_pt1 | contig 21304 bp, 22 predicted proteins | sample MAT02_FD_205744 | JGI IMG/M metagenome (GOLD analysis project Ga0335395, IMG submission 205744) | Freshwater microbial communities from Lake Fryxell liftoff mats and glacier meltwater in Antarctica - MAT-02 (spades assembly) (version 2) ...
GGCATTCGACGGCGCCGGACGCGCAATTCGTGATAGGGAAAGGCCTGCGGCCATCGTATCGTCCCGCACTGCGGCGACGGGAAGCCGGAGCACCATGTACAAGCCGAAAAATGACCTCCCGGAAGCGACGCGGACGCTGCTCGTCGAACTTTGCAATGCGCGCCTCGCGGACGCCATTGACCTGCAGACCCAATGCAAGCAGGCGCATTGGAACGTCAAGGGCCCTGACTTCATTGCTTTGCATGAGCTCTTCGACAGGGTAGACACGGACGTCGCGGCATACGTCGATCTGATCGCCGAACGCGCGGTTCAACTCGGCGGCGTCGCCGAGGGCACCGCGAGGTCCGTCGCCAAGCGCTCGTCGCTGAGCGAGTACGCCGCCAAGAGCGGCAAGGGCCACGACCACGCCCACCTCCAGACGGAGCGATGAGCAGAGACGACGAGGATCGATCAGGCGATCAGGCGAGCTCGAGCAGTTGTTGGAGCTGCGGCCGGCGGTACACGGCGCCGCCGGTGAGCACGCGCAGGTTCGGCTCGATCTGCGCCTCGCCGACGCCGTGGGTGTGGCCGCACAGGACGGTCAGCGTGCGCTGCGGGTGGGCCCGCGCGAGCGCGCGCAGTACGGCGCCGACGGCGGCGCAACTGAAATAGGGTAACCATTGCGCGTCCGACAGGCGACCCTCGTGCCAGCAGGACTCGGCGAATGGGGGCACGTGGGTGACGACCACGACGTGCGGGTGCGAGGCCAGGGCCGGCGCGAGCAGGGCCTCGCAGCGGGCGGCCTCCTCGTCGCCGAGCGCGCGGAGTTTGGCGTGCAGGGCGGTGCGGTCGGCGGTGCTTAGGAGCGCCGGGGTGGCGCGCACGCGCGGGTCGAGGGTATCGAGCAGGTCCTCGATATGGATGAAGTCATTGAGGACCACGGGGGTATGTTCGGGGTCGCCGAGGCGGGCGTCGGCCCAGCCGTCGAGGCCGACGAGTGCGGTCTGATCGGAGAGGGCGACGACGCCACAGTTGGGCAGCCAGCGCAGCCGGGCCTTGCGCGCGCCGAGCTCGGTGACGGCCTGGCGGACCGCGGCGATCGAGCTGCCGTAATAATCATGGTTGCCGAGCACGAAGTAGATCGGGCAGGCGATGCCCTGGGCGAGCAGGCGCAGGTGATGCTCGAGCAGCTCGGCGTGCGAGAGGTCGCCGCTGAGGACCACGGCGTCGGGCTTCGACTCGCCGAGCATGGCCGCGAAGGCGAGCACCTGCGGGTCGGACAGGAAGTCGAGGTGAATGTCGGTGGCCCAGGCGACGCGCACCGGCGCAGGATAGCCGGCTTTAGCGCGGTGCGGAGCCCAGCGCGGCGGCCTCGGATGCATTGGCCGCGCAACGGAAGCCGTAGTGGTGATAGGGTCGGTTCTTCGGGTAGTGCGCGCGTCGGTAGGTGGCGGTCGCGTAGGACGCCTCCCAGTACCACGAGCCGCCGCGCACGATCTTCTCGCGGTGGTGGGGACAGGGCTCGGCGCCGTCGCACGGGCCGCGGGGGTCGATGCCGGCGCACGCTTCGCCGCAGCGGGCGTAGCTGGGGCTGGCCCAGTCGGCGACCCACTCCCAGGCGTTGCCGGACATGTCGTGCAAGCCGTACGCGCCGGGCGGTCGGGCGCCGACCTCGAAGGTGCGGCCCTTGTCGGGGCGCTCGCCCTGCTTGCGTACGCCGCAGCTCCGTCGGCCCTTTTCTTTGATGATCGCACGCTCGCAGGTGGCGGGTGCGTCGCCCCACGGGTGCGAGGCGCCGTCCGGGCCGCGGGCGGCCTTCTCCCACTGGGCCTCGGTCGGCAGGTGCTTGCCCTGCGCGGCGCAGTAGGCGACGGCGTCGTACCAGCTCACGCCGACGATCGGCTGGCGTGGGCGATCGTAATCCTCATAGCGCGGACCGGCCAACGGACAGGCGCCGGTCGCCTCGCAGGCCTTGTATTCGGCGTGGGTCACTTCATGCACATCCACATAATAGGTCTGTAACCATAGGGTCGCGCGCGGCCGGGTGGTCTCCGGGCCGTCGTCGCTGCCGCGCAGGAACGGGCCGCCAGGGACGCAGGCGAGGCCGGGCGGCGCGGGGTCCAGGCAGGGCAGGGCGCGGGTGCCGTCGGGCGCGGTCGGCAGGCTGTCCGAAGGGACAGGGGCAGCGAGTGGGGCGCTCAGTGGGGCGCTCAGTGGGGTAGCGAGTGGGGCAGCGAGTGGGGTAGCGAGTGGGGCGGCGAGTGGGGCAGCGAGTGGGTCGAGCGGCTGCGTGAGCGGCTCGAGCGGGTGCCGGGTGGGGCTCGGCACGGCCGGGAGGGCAGGTTCCCGCGGGTCGCACGCGAGGCCGAGGCAGGCACACGCGAGGGTGGCGGGGCGCATCGCTCGACCTTTAGCACAGGGTGCGGCAGGGCTTTAGCACAGGGGTGCGGCAGGGCTGTAGCATAGGGGTGCGGCGGTGGCGGCGGGACAGATCGGACAAGCGTGTGGGTAGCGCGCGATGGATGAGAGGGATGGGCAATGCACACGGGCAGCCGCGCCACCTCGGCGTCGATATCGTCGCTCTCGATGTCGAGGTGTACGCGCCCTCGTGCTGGGCACGCTGGATCATCACCAGCGGCACACCCGGATACCACCTACGGCAGCACAACGGCGTCGATGACGTGGATGACGCCGTTGGAACAAGCGATGTCGGTCTTCACGACCTTGGCCCCGTCCACCATGACGGTCCCCGCGTCGCTCGAGATCGTGAGCTCCTTGCCTTGCACGCTCTTGGCGGACGTCATACCAACCACCTGTTCCGAGCCGACGCGACCCGACACGACGTGATAGGTGAGGATCGACTGCAGCTTCGCCTTGTTCTCGGGCTGGAGCAGGCTGTCGAGGGTGCCTTCGGGCAGCTTGGCGAACGCCTCGTCGGTCGGGGCGAACACGGTGAACGGGCCCGGGCCCTTCAACGTATCCTCGAGATCGGCAGCCTTGATCGCGGCGACCAGGGTCTTGAACGAACCCGCACTGGCGGCCGTTTCGACGATGTCCGACTGCGCGTCGGCGCTGGTCGGCGTGGCCGCCTGAGCGTCAGGCTTGACACCACTGCATCCCGCGATGGCGAGAACGGCGAGAACGGAAGGAATGAGGACGAGGGTGCGAAGGACTGAATTCATGGTCGTGTCTCCCTGGGGTCGAAGGACTTTCTTCCCGCCCATGAATAGCGCCTGTCGAAGCTCTGTCAAGGCTTGCCTGTACAAAAGTTAGACAACCTGTTCCTGGGCACGCCGAGGGAGTCCACGTGTGCCTGCCCCCGTGGCCCAGCCGGCCCCGACCACACCGCCTCCACTCCCCACTCGCGGCCCCATCGCGCCGCACCTACATCTTCGGACAGCGGAGGACACCCGGCCGCGCGCGATCCTATGGTTACAAACCTTCTATATGGACATCTATGAATTGACCCACGCCGAATACGAGGCCAGTGAGGCGCCTGTCCGCCTGCCGGTCCGCGCTATGAGGATTACCCGCGCCAGCCGATCGTCGGCGTGTGTTGGTATGACGCCGTCGCCTACTGCGCCGCGCAGGGCAAGCACTTGCCGACCGAGGCCCTGGGTCGACGCGCTGGACCCGGGTGTGAGCCTCAGCCGAGCACGCGGCGCAGCGCCTGGCGGCCGGCGGCGGCGTATTGCAGGTCGGCGTGCTCCTCGGCCCAGGCGACGGTGGCCATCGCGTGCATGGCCGCGAGCACGCCGAGCTGGCGCAGCTCCTGCGGGTCGAGGGTGCGGCCGTAGCCGACGAAGAACGCGGCCTCGAGGTCGGGTCGTTCGCCCCAGACCTCGGTCCATAGCTTGACCATATCGAGCAGCGGGCAATCGAGGTGTGCGTGTTCGAAGTCGACGACGAAGAAGCCGTCGAGAGTGGCGTTGTGCTCGTCGGCGTGGCCGGCGGAGCACAGCCAGTTGCTCGGGGTGAAGTCGCGGTGACAGGGCACGCGGCGGGCCCCGTCGAACAATTGCGGGTCGTCGACGAGCGCGGTGAATTCGGCGAGGCGGGCGAGGGTGGCCGCGTCCGTGGCCGGTGCGACGCGGGCGAGCCAGGCGGCGTAGCGCCGGGAGATCGCAGGGCCGAGCGGGAGCGGGTCGGGGTCGGGCTCGGGCAGGGCGTGTAGCGCACGAAGGAAGTCACCGGCGCGCATGTGGGCGGCGCGCTCGAGCGGCCCGCTCGCGTGGGTCAACGGGCGGCCCGGGACCTGGGTCAGCACCAGCGCGCGCACCGGGGCCACGAAGGCGGCGAGCAGGCAGGCTGTCTCTTCGGGCAGGTGCGGGAGCCAGCGCGCGTAGGCGTGGCGCTCCTGGTGAAATGCGCGGTCGCTGCGAAACTGTTTGACGACCACGCCGACGCCGGGCTTGGTGCCGCTGACCTGCCACACGCGGCAGGGGCCGTGGGCGGAGCCGAGGAACTGCCAGCGCAGCGCGCTGCTGTCACAGCCGACCTGATCGGAGATCTGGGCGAGCAGGCTGGCCTCGGCGTCGGGCTCGGGCGAGCGCGGCGGCTCGGGCGAGCGCGGCGGCTCGGGCGAGCGCGGCGGCCCCGGCGAGGAGGGCACGCGGGTCAGCTCCGGGCTCGCAGCGCGCCGAGGGATATGCGGGTGTCGCCGCGGAGGTAGAACAGCAGGCCGAGGACCAGCACGAGCAGCGAGACGAGGCCGCAGGCGAGGCCCCAGGCCCAGTAGGGGCCGCCGAGGCGGGCGGACATCTGGGCGACGTCCGAGGCGAGCTCGCCGGCGCTCGAGCTGGCGACTTTGGTGAACAGGTAGTCGCCGCGGGTGAACACGCTGAGGGCCAGTTGCACGGCGAGGAAGACCAGAATGATCTGGGCCCACGCGGCCGAGGTGCAGGTGGCGGCGAGGAGCGCGAGGCCGCCGACGACGCCGAGGTAACCCTGGGTGAAGCCGGGGTCGGCGACCAGCACGGCGGCGGCGACCAGGGCGGCGCCGAACAGGGCGAGCGCGAGGCGGGCGAGCGCGGGCCGCCGGGCGAGCACGAACCAAACTGCGGCGACGATCGCGGGGCCGACCAGGCCGCCGGCGCTGACGAGCGCGTGGGCGAGGTCGCTGCCGGTGGTGGTTGTATATGCGGTGCCCGAGCCGTCGGGGCGGATGACGAAGCGCTCGAGGGTGCCGCCGAGGGCCAGCGCGGTGAGGCCGTGGCCGAGCTCGTGGGCGACGGTCGAGAGCCACAGCAGCGGGACGCCGAGCACGCTCAACAGCGGGATCCGGGGCAGAATGAGCGTGAGGCCGACGCTCCACAGCAGGGCGCTGCGGGCCTGACGGGTGACCGTCACGCGCCCGATGGCCCGTTCATGCGCTCGTGCGGCCGCCGACATCCGGCGATGCTAGCACGGCATGCATGCGATGCATGGCGGATGATCTGGATGGTCTGGTCAGGCGACGGCGGGCACGCCGAAGCGCTCGCGCAGCGCGGCGATCGGCTGGTCCATGGTGTCCCAGAAGTCGTGGCGCGAGGAGAAGTCGACGGCGGTGCCGCGACCGCGCTCGAGCGCGCGCAGGACCTTGTCGTGGTCGAAGAGCACGCGCGCGCCCTCCAGTTGGGCGCCCGGGGCGACTTTGCGGCCCGCAGTGTATTGCAGCAAGACCAGGAACAGGGCGCTAAAGGGGTCCTCCTGGCGCATGCCGGCGGTGAAGGCGAGGGTCTGGAGCTCGCCCTCGAGGCTGCTGTCGTAGCCCGAGATAATATGCATGATGTCGTGGTGTACGAGCGCGTCGGGCACGGTGCCGGGGTCGCCGGCCAGCGCGAACTCTCGCTCGCGATAGTAGCGCCACAGCTCGCGACCGAGGGTGCCCTCGTCGAGGCTGGCGAGCTGGCGATAGCGCTGTGAGACCTCGGCGTGCTCGCGGGCGGCGCCATGGGAAGGGGTCAGCGAGGTCAGCGAGGAGGGCGAGGCGGGCGAGGCGGTCGCGCCCGACGACACGGCGGCGGCGAGCACGTCGGCGGGGAAGAACTGCATGACGCCTTGCCAGCCCTCGCTGGCGTAGAGGGTGCCGAGATGGGGTGCGGCGAGGCGTCGCTGGTACTCGTGCATGGTCAACTGGCGGTGGCGATGCACGAGCTCGTGGAAGCTGTGGAGTTGGGCCTCGTCGATGGCGAGCGCGGCGCGAAACTCTGAGAGCACCTTCCACTCCTCGGGCGAGATCTGGCCGTCGACGATGCCCATGACCAGGCAGGCCTTGAGCGCGACCACGCGGGCGGCGACGCCGGTGACCTCGTCGGCGAGGTCGACGGGGTCGATCGTCGGCAAGTCGCGGGGGTCGGCGTCGACGCCGAGCAGCTCCGCGGACGCCACCAGCATTGTCTGCTCCTTGACCGCGAAGGTACCGTCGGCCATCGCCACCGTCTTGAGCGCGCGGAGGACGGCGAGCGACTCGGAGGGCGAGAAGTTGAAGAGGGACGTCATGCGGGGCGACGCTACCAAAACATCGCGGCCAGCGGCAGCCTGCGGGTCTGCGCGGCAGGTGCGCGGCGACGCTTGACGCTCGCGGCGCATGCGGTTTATGCCGGTTGCGTGATCACCCTGTTCCAGCCGCCGCCTGTCTGGGGGATGCCCAGCATGAGTCCCTTCTGCATCAAGGTCGAGACCTACCTGCGGATGGTCGACCTTCCATACAAGGTCCGCGGCGGAGATCCGCGCCGTAATCCCAAGGGCAAGATCCCGTGGATCGACGACGACGGCAAGCTGGTCCCGGACTCGAGCGACATCATCGACCACCTCAAGGCGACCCACGGCGACCCACTCGACCGCGAGCTGAGCGCGCTGCAGCGGGCCGAGGCGCTGCAGGCCCGGCGCACGATCGAGGAGCACCTGTACTGGGTGCTGGTGTACAGCCGCTGGATCGAGCCCGAGGGCTACAGCCACGTGCGCGGGGCATTCGTGAAGTTGATGCCGAAGTTCATCGGCCCGCTCCTGCTAGACCGCGTGATCCGCAAGCAGGTCGCGGGCTACTTACGAGGTCAGGGCATCGGCCGTCACGCGCCCGCGGACATCTACCGCCGCGGCTGCGAGGACCTCAGCGCGCTGTCGGTGGTGCTCGGCGACAAGTCTTACCTGCTCGGCGAGCAGCCGACCTCGGTCGACGCCAGCCTCTATGGCTTTTGCGTCACGTTGTGGCTGTTCCCCGCCGACAACCCGATCAAGCGCCACATGGCGACGCTCGGCAACCTCGTCGCCTACACCGAGCGCATGCATAGCCGCTACTTCGGCGCGGACCGGCCGGTGGGTAGCGGTGGTCGTGGCGGCAGTGGCAGTGGCATGGCCGCCTGAGCTTCAGGCCCGGGGGGCCGGGAAGCGACCCTCAGAACCGGCCGGACACGCTCAGGCCCGCGAAGCTGGGGGCGAGCGTCGGGACCACGGCGGCCTGGGTCTCGCGGCCGGCGGCGCGGCGCTTGAGGCCGACCACGAGCAGCGCCACGCCGGCGCCGACCAGCAGCGGCGCCATGACGGCGCCGGCGATCGTCATCGCGTTGCTGGCCTTACCGGCGTCGTAGAACTCGGCGCACTGGGCACTCTGGGCGGCGAGGGTACACATGTTGGCGGGGTCGTCGAACTTGGCCTCGAAGCTGCGCCCGCGCGCCCCGCCGACGCCGGCCAGCACCGCCGCGCCGACACCGAGGCCGATCGCCACGCCGCCGCCGATCGCCAGGCCCTTCCACGGCTTGCTGCGCGGGGCCGGGTCGACCGGGTCTTCACTCGGCTCGTGGCTCGGTGTGGTCGGTGGCGGGTCGGTGGCAGGTCGCTGGGCGGCCTCGGTCTCGACCAGTTGCCGCTCGAGCACGTCGCGCGGGCCGGTGATCCTGGCGCTGATCGGGGTCTCCGTGCCGTACGCGCGGGTGAAGCCGTCGCAGTAGAGGCGCAGGGCGGTCACGGCCTCGCGTAGACCGATCGGGTCGTTCGAGCCGGTGAGGCCGCGGATGAACGCGTCCGCCGCGTACTCGTAGACCGCCGAGCGGTTGTCGCGGTTGGCGGTCGCCTCGCGCAGCCGGTCGGCCGCGCGGACCCACGTGCGCGCGGCCGCGAGGAACTCGCCACGGTCGTATTGTGCCTGACCCTCGGTGAAGCCAGCCTCGAAGGCGGCGAGCTCCTGGGGAGCAGCCACCGGCGCCGCGGTGGCCGGGTCCGGACGCAGCAGCGAGAGCGCAGTGAGCAGCGCGAGGAGGCGGAGGTGGAGCGGAGAACGGCGCATCGTCGTCAGGCCTGGATCTTAAAGGATTGTCTCGACGCAGTAGAGGGGCGAGGCGAGGTCGCAGTTGAGCGAGCAGGCCTCGGTCCACTTTTGGCTGACCTCGTCGAGGCATGGCCAGCTCGGACGAGGCTCGCGTGGATAGGCGCATGAGTTCCCGGCCCGGCCCGCCGTGGCAGGCAGGCGAGTGTATACCGCCAAACCGCCGCGCGCAGCGGGCCGGCGGGCAGATCCGCCCATGGTCGCCTCGCCGGGATCGTCACACCGAGGGGGTCGAAGCGACACACTTCTCACGAGCAGGACAACGGCGCGTGGTGTAGGTAGCCTGATCGTAGATGCCACAGGAGGCCAAGGCAGACGCGCTCATCGGGACAGTCCTCGAGGGCCGCTTCCACGTCGAGCAGCTCCTGGGAGAGGGCGGCATGGGCCGCGTCTACATCGCGGACGAGAAGCGACTGCAGCGACGTTGCGCGCTCAAGGTGTTGCTGCCGGAGCTCGCGGGCGACAAGGACTGCGTCGAACGCTTCCTGCGCGAGGCCCAGGCGATCGCCCAGATCCACCACGAGAACGTGGTCGACATCTATCACCTCGGCGACGACACCGGCGACGGCGTGGTCTTCTTCGCGATGGAGCTGCTGCAGGGCGAGGACCTCGAGACCCGGTTGGCGGACCGTCAGCGCCGGCCGCTCGGGTGGGAGCAGGTCTGCCAGTGGCTCGCGCAGGCCGCCGGGGCGGTCGCAGCGGTGCACGCGGCGGGCATGATCCACCGCGACCTCAAGCCCTCGAACATCTTCATCGCCAGGCGCCGCGACGGCCGCGAACGCGTCAAGCTGCTCGACTTCGGGATCGTCAAGACGACCAACCGCGCCGCGCTCACCAGCACCGGCGCGGCGATCGGGACCCCGTATTATATGTCGCCCGAGCAGGTGCTCGCGCTGCCGCTCGACGCACGCGCCGACATCTACTCGCTCGGCGCGGTGCTCTTCGAGGCGCTCGCCGACCGCCCGGTGTTCCTCGGCGAGGCGTTGCAGGTCGCGATGCAGCACTGCAACATCCCCGCGCCGCGGCTCGGGGCCATCGTGCCCGACCTGGCGATCCCCCCCGAGCTCGAGGCTCTGGTCGCCCAGATGCTCGCCAAGGATCCCGCCGAGCGACCGCAGTCGATGACGGAGATCGAGGACTTCCTCCGCAACCTCGTCCCGCCGACCAACCAACTGCTCAACTCGAGCTCAATCACCCGCCCGATCACGCGGCCGCATTCGATGGGGATGTCGATCGCCACGACCCCGCCGACCATCCCCCCCACGGCCCATACCGTCGAGGCCGTGTTCGAGTTCACGCCGGCGCCGAAGCGCCGCTGGCTGATCCCGGCGCTGCTCGGCACGATCGTGGCGGCCGGGGTGCTCGTCGCCGTGCTGCTCGGCGGCGACGAGACGCCGACCGTGCCCGAGACCCCGCCGGTGGTCGCGGCGCCGGTCGTGATGCCGGTGGTGCCGCCCGTCACCGAGCCGGTGGTGCCGCCCGTCACGGACCCGGTGGTGCCGCCCGTCACGGACCCGGTGGTGCCGCCCGTCACTGACCCGGTGGTGCCGACCCCGGGTGAGACCGATCCGCCGCGCGTACCTCTGGACACCAAGCGCAAGCCGGTCGACCCGTTGAAGCAACTGGCCAGGGCCGCGAGCGCGTGTCGTAAACAGCTCAAGGCCCCGCGCGCGCCCAAGATGACGGTCGACTACGCGGTCGGCAGCGACGGCCGCGTGACGCGAGCGGTGCCCGCGACCAACGACGCGCTCGGCAAGTGCCTCGCGGCCGCGGTCAAGGCGACCCGCTTCGCCCCGCAGCTCAAGCTGGGCCTCAAGGTCGAGCTGTAGAGCTTTAGCGGCGCTCGGGACGGTACCCGTGCAAGAAGCCGAGGAACTGCTCGGCTCGCTCCACGAGGTCGTCGTAGGTCATCAACGTCAGTCCGGCGTAGTAGCTGTTCTCGAGGCGGACGCGGTCCCGCTGGCGCTTGCGGTCGTCGGAGCTGCCGTCATAACGACCGATGACGATGAAGCCACGCGGCCGGCTGAGTTCGACCGTACCGAGCCCCTTGCGCGCCTCGTAGCTGCGCTTGACCTGCGGGTCGCGCCGGACGAGGTCGCAGTAGTCGACCATCTGCCCGAACGCCTTGGCTGTGGCCTCGCTCTGGAAATACCAGTCATTGTACTTCCTGAAGATCGCATCCTGGGGGCGCTTGAGCTCCCAGAGGTCCGGGAAGTCGTCATGGCGCACCGCGAAGAGGTCGACCTCGGCCCCGCGACTGACCTCGTAAGGTGACCGACAATCCTTGTACTCGGGTCCGAGCAAGACCTTCCAGTGCGTGGCGATGAATTTGCGGTATTCGTCTTCGCTGCGTTCCTGGTCCAGCATCGCGCGAAACTGCCGGACCGATCGGCTCATCGTGTATGCGGGATCGGCGAGCGCGACGGCGACGGCGGCCAGCAGGCTGGCTTCGAGGTTCTCGGCGTCCTTGAACACGAACTGGCCGCCGCGGTTGCGTTGCAACACCTCGCGCATGAGCTCGCGGTTGTTGCTGTGCGCAGTCATCACCACGATGGGCTGGAAGGGATCGGCGCGGACGAGGGCCTCGAGCACGTCGAGCCCGTGACGGACGTCCTCGTCGGAGCGGCCGGGCGAGGAGGGCAACTGGAGATCGAGGAGGACCACCTCGGGGTGGCGCGCGGCGAGCTCGAGCGCGTCGCTCTTTGCGGAGGCGCGCTCGACGTGGTGGCCGGCCTCCTGAAGGGCGCGCACGTAGTCCGAGGCGCTGGCGTCGTTGTCCTCGACGACGAGTACGTGGATCTTCTCTGGTGTCGTCATGTGGGATCTTCTTGCGGCACCCGTGGCAACTCGACGAAGAAACAGGTCTCGCTACGACCGGTGTCAAGGGCCACGTCACCGGCCATGAGACGGGCGTAGCGTCGCGCGATCGGCAGGCCCATTCCGGTCCCGAGAGGCTGGAACTCGCCGCCCTTTTTGGTGGTGACGCGGGGCTCGAAGATCCGGGAGACGTCGCCAGGGTGAACGCCCGGGCCGCTGTCGAGGACCTGGATGCGCACCGCCTGCTCGACCTCGACGCCCCGGATCTCGACCCGGCGGGGAGAGCCTCCGCCAGCAAAGGCCACCGCGTGAACGGCATTCTCGGCGAGGGAGAAGACGATCTCGCGGACCAGACGAGCGTCCGCGTGGGCTCGCAGAAATGGCGCGACGGCGATGGTGAGCTCGACTTCCGGGTACCTGTCCCGCAGCGGAACGAGCGCCTCCTGGATCACCTCTAGCAGCGGCGTGGCTTCGATCCGCAACTCGGGCTGCGCGCTCCACAGGCCGGTCCGCTCGGCGAGGTCGATCTGAAACTGGGACTCCTGCAGGATCCGGTCGTACTCGGTGTGGAGCTGGCGAAAGGCCTCCTGCGACAGCTTGCTGCGGATCTTTTTTAAATTGGAGCGGACGGCGCCGGCGGAGCGCTTGAGCTGATGCGAGAGGGCGGCCTGGACCCGCTGCGTGACCTCCTCCTCGATCTGGGCGCGCACGACGGTCATTCGGGTGACCAGCTCCGGGGCCAAGAGAGCGAGGAACATCAGGACCCAGCGCTGCGGGTATTCGATGCCAATGACGTTCGCACTGGGCCTCGAGGCGAGATCACAGGCGATGAAATAGTCTCGGACTAAGCTGTTAGTGAACGAAGCGTCGGTGTAGTGGCTCCACTCGAGCCAATCGCAGGCGTCCGTACCATCCTTGAGGCGATAGTCCGCGAACGCTATGTCGTCGTACCGCGGGCACTCACCAAGCAGGAAATCTTCGTGCGCAAGGGTCCTGAGTATGTGTGCGGGGGAGTACTCAACCTCACACAGCGAGTCGAGGTAGCGCGCCGTCACCTTTACGATCCACTCGTCGAGGCTCTCGCCCGAGAGTTGCCCGACTGCTTCGACCGCGAGGAGCATGAAGGGGCGTGACGATGGCCTGTCGACGAGCGCGCGAAACTCTGGCTCGTGCTCGCAGGCCGCCGCCAAAATATGGAGAACGCCCGGGGCGAGCGAGACCTGGTAGAGGTCGCTCCCGTTGTCTCGTGCTGATGGACCGCTCGTCACAGGTATTCTTTCAGGCGCGCTCGACCGCCTTGCGGAAGAGCTTGGGCACCAGCACTTGATAGAAGCGCTCCGGGGCCATTCGTTTGAGGCGCCACAGCCAGGCGCCGTCGGCGTGCGGGAGGCAGTAGAGCTGGCGGGCGTCGACCGCTGCGAGTGCTGCGCGGGCGACCTCGGGGGCCTGGATCTTGGCGCGGGCCATCAGCTTCTCGACGACATGGCGCTGGCCCGGCTTGTTGGTGCGTGTGGCCTGGCCGATGTTGGTCTGGAAGAAGGTCGGGCACAGGACAGTGACGCCGATCTTGTCGGCCTTGAGCTCGGCGCACAGGGTCTCGGAGAGGGCGACGACGCCGGCCTTGGTGACGTTGTAGGGCGCCATCTCCGGGGTGTTGAGCAGGCCAGCGGCGGAGGCGACGTTGAGGACCGCGCCGTGGCCCTGCGAACGAAACCGCGGGATGAAGGCGCGACAGCCATAGATCACGCCCCAGAGGTTGATGCCCATGATCCACGCCCAGTCGTCCATGGGGATCTCGGCCATCGTGCCGGCCACCGCGACGCCGGCGTTGTTGATGATGATGTCGGCGCCGCCGAAGGCCGCGTCGGCCTGGCCAGGCAGCGCCTCGACCTGGGCCTGCTGGGACACGTCGCAGGCGACGGCCTTCGCCTCGCCACCCGCGTCGCGCACGGCGGCCGCCGTGATCTCGGCGGCGTCGAGGTCGATGTCGGCCGCCAGCACGCGGCCGCGGCGGCGGGCGAGCTCGAGGCACAGGGCGCGACCGAGGCCACCACCTGCGCCGGTGACGACGGCACGGGGACGTTGCGGGAGGGACATGGGGCGGCAGGTTAGCCCAGTCCTGCGAGTTGCTGCGCCGGATTTTGTGCGAGGCCGCGCAACGGCGCTGGCGAGCGAGACGACCTCGGCGCTGTGCCCCGCCCGGTCCCTGGCTCCCCGCCTGTGCGCACCCGTCCCGTCGCCCGCGAGATCGACCGCGACGAGCGGGTCGTCTTGCTCGCGCTGCGCCGCCGTCTGCGGGCGCTGCTGGGCCCGGCGCTGGTGCCCGCGGCGGCGCGCGAGCTGCCGGCTGTGCTCGACGAGCTGGCCGCGGCGGTCGCCGAGGCGCGCGCCCAGGCCCGCCGCCTCAACGACGGCCGGATCGCCCGTCGCGGCGAGCGAGCGCAAGGGGCCGAGGGTCCGAGCCCGCCGGCGGCGCTGGCGAGCCACGCCTGTCACGGCGAGTACCTCGGCGGCTTCGCCGACCTGGCCGCGGTCGGTCACATGGCCCTCACGACATGTCCCGAAGTACATGACCGCAAGGCCTTCGCCGACCGGTCGTTGACTGGCCTGGCGCTGACCCTGCACCTGCGCGGGGTGCTGTGGACCCTCGAGCACGACGGGCAGGTCCACGTGTTTCGCTGTCGTTGATGTCAGCGGTCGAGCGCGGGGACCCCGTCACTCGGGGGCCAGGTCGCGGGCCATATCACCTCGACCAGCGTGAGGCCGTGCGGCGGGGCCGTCGCGCCCGCACGCTTGCGCTCGGGCGCCTGCATCAGCGCGGAGATCGAGTCCGGGGCGCGGCGACCGAGCCCGACCTCGACCAGCGTGCCGACGATGATGCGCACCATGTTCTGCAGGAAGGCCTCGCCGCGCACGTCGATCTCGACCACCTCTGCGCGACCGTCGTCGCGCTGGCAACGCGGGTCTGCGGCCAGCTCGTCGCCAGCGGGTCGGCCCGTCACGGTGACCGCGTGGAGCCGGCGCACGGTCGTGCGCGACTGACACGAGCTGGCCCGGAACCCGGCGAAGTCGTGCTCGCCGACGAACTGCAGCGCGGCGGCCTGCATCGCCGCGATGTCGAGCTTGCGCGGCAAGTGCCACTCGTCGCGCAGCGTCTGCGGCAGGCGTCGCGCGGTCGAGCGGATGCGATAGCGGTAGCGCTTGCCGAGGTTCCAAAACCGCGGGTCGACCGGCACGTCGTTCGCGAGCTTCGCCTCCCACACCGTGAGCACGCCGAGGTCGGGCGGGAGCTGGGCGAGCAGCCCGAGCATCAGCCCTCGCATGGGGATCGGGTGCGGCGGCTCCCAGCCGACCACCTGGCCGAGCGCGTGAACGCCGGCATCAGTGCGACTCGCGGCGCGTGTGGGCACCCGCTGGCCGTAGAACTCGGCGAGCGTTGTTTCGAGCACGCCCTGTACAGTGCGCTGCTCGGGCCGCCCGGGCGCCACGCACTGGCGGGCGTAGCCGTGGAAGTCCGTGCCATCGTAGGCGAGGCGCACGAGGACGGTCATGCGAGCGGCGCGACGATGGCGGTCGCTCGCGCCGCTGTCAAGCGGCGGCGGTCTGGCGAGTCGTGCGCATTTGTGGCATGTCGAAGCCGCGGCGGGGCCCCCAGATCGACCATGGACTTTCGCAAGACCTACTTCCTGCTGCCGAATCTCTTCACGCTCGCGGGCCTGTTCTGCGGCTTCTATGCGGTGGCGGTGTGCGCCCGGCTCGGTGAGGACGGCGTCGGTCAGGACGCGCTCTACAAGGCGTCGCTGGCGATCTTCCTCGGCCTGTTCTTCGACGCCGCCGACGGCCGGATCGCCCGCCTGACGCGCACGCAATCCGAGCTCGGCCTGCACCTCGACAGCCTCGCCGACCTCGTCACATTCGGGGTGGCGCCGGCCTTCGTGGTGTATCGCTGGGGCCTCGAGGGGCTCGGCCAGCGCGGGCTGTTCATCGCGTTCCTGTTCGTCGCCTGCGGCGCGCTGCGGCTGGCCCGCTTCAACGTGCTGAGCCTGCGCGAGAAGCAGGAGGACGGCGGGGACAAGCCCGGCAAGTACATGCTCGGCCTGCCGATCCCGGTGGCGGCGACGGTGATCATCGCGTTGGTGATGGGCTTCCACGTGATCGGCGTCGCCCAGACCACCAACCACGTGCTGGTCGGTGCGATGGTCGTGCTGCTGAGCTGGCTCATGGTCTCGCGGGTGCGCTTCCGGTCGATGAAGGACCTGCGCCTGACCAAGCGCACCCTCGCGGTGATCGCCCTATTGCTCATGTCCGGGATCATCGTCGCCGTCCGCATCTCGCAGCCGGCGGTGCTGATCCTGCTGGTCGGCTGCTATATTGTGCTCGGCCTGGTCGAGGAGGCCCTGCTGATCCGCAAAGACCGCCGGCAGGCCCGGCAGGACGCCAGCCCCGTCGCGCCGAAGGTGCCCCCGCAAAACCCGGCGCTGGTCGAGTCGGTCGACGACGAACTCGAGGTCCTCGCGGAGCTCGGCGCCGATGACGAACCGACCGAGCCGACCGAGCCCGCCCGCGCATCACCCTGAGCTCAGGCCCGCGCGGGCCAGGCGGAGGCTGACCGCCCAGCGATGGCGATCAGCACCGCCGACGTGCGCGGCCAGCGACGAGGCAAGGGCAGCATCAGTCGCCCCGCCGCCGCCATTTTTCGAGGAAGAACACGCCGAGCTGGGCGAAGGGGAGGAAGCGATCGTCCTCGCGGGCCTTCCAGCGTCGCAGCCATGTGTCGATGTCGGCGGTCTTCCAGGTGCCGCGGGCTCCGAGCCTCACGCTCAACTCATGCACGAGGCTGTCTATCACCTGTTTTCGCGCCCGCACGAGGTTCGGCGCGTTGAGCCTGAGCACCTCGGTCAAGTCGTGGTGGACAGAGGGGTCGTCCGAGCGGACCTTGCCGTCGCTCGTGTAGCGGACGTGCAGCTCCGGGTTCGCCGTCGGATCGATCGATATGTCGCGGTTGGCCTTGGCCGTGTCGCAGTGCTGAAGATGTCCGGGCGACCCCTGACCGCCGAGACAGGCCGCGAGCAGGTTGTCGTAACGCAGCGCCAGCTCCTGATGGTTCTCCTGGCAGCGAAAGTGCTCGATCTTCGAGGCGTCGGGGGAGATCGTCTGCATGCAGTAGCAACACAGATGGCCCTGTTCGGCCAGCAGGGCCTCGCGCAGGCGGTCTTTCCAGCGCGACTGGCCCTGGGCGTCGTCATACTCCCCGCCGCGCTTTCGATGCTCGCGCAACTCGGCCGGCTCACGGCGCTTGACGATCTTCTTCACTTCGCTGCGTCCCGCGCGTCATCCAGCATGTCGATCATCGCGCGCAGGCGGACGACCTCGGCGTCGAGCGCCCCGAGGTCGCGAGCGAGGCTGTTTAGGCGTTCACGCGCCGTCGTCCAGTTCTCCTGATCGATCAGGCCGGCGATGTCAGCCAATTTCTCGGTGGCGAAGGCCGGCCGCTCCGGCACGCCCATCACGTCCTCAAGGATCGCATTCGAGTCGCGCCCGTAGGTCGGCGGCGTGCGCTCGACCAGCTTGAAATTCTCGATGATCTTGACGTTCTCGGGGCGCATCTGACTGAGCACTTGGGGCGAGTGCGTGGTGACGATGAACTGTACGCTGGGGAATGTCCGTTCGAGACTGGGGATGATGTTGCGCTGCCAGCCGGGGTGGAGATGCAGCTCGATCTCGTCGATGAGCACGATGCCGAGGCCGTCGAGAGGGTCGGGGCGGTTTGCGTGAAGTCTCGACAGACAGCTGGCGATGAGTCCGACAAGGGCGAGCAACCCGCGCTCGCCGTGCGAGAGCTGGTCTAGCTCAAAGAGGTCCTTGCGACCGTTCACGAACTTGTCAACAACAAACTTGGTTGATGATTCGGAGCGCGAGGCCTGCGCAGAGACTCGCGCGCGACGAATGCGAAGGTTACTGAAACCCTCGCAGAGTCGCTCGATCGCCGATCGAACAGCGCTGAGTTCAGGATCACGAAAGCTCGGATCATCTCGGATTAGTTCATTCTCTAGATTTTCACGGTCGAAGAACCACCGCACGAAGTGCAAGTACTCCGTCGATATTGGGTTTCGTGCATTGAGCGCCTTAGTCGCATCTTCGATGTTGGGTAGGAGCCATGGACTTAACTCGCCGTGAAAGACTCTTTCCACCGAAAAGTAGATGACGAACGGAGGATGATGGGGGGGGCCGAAGAAATCCGCGGCGTCTTGCGAGGATCTGTGGCCTTGCGTGTTGTCTGTTCGCTTAGAAGTAGGGAGAGTTGCTTCCCAGCGGAGATGTAACGGCGCTGAATCTGCGGTTGAGCGTGTTGCAGACAACTCAATACTGCAATCTTTGGCTCCCATGCGTATGTCGGAGGTTGTGAGGGGCTCTCCCGTCGCCGCATCCCATTCTTGCATGCTGGAGGAGACCTCTTGCAGCAGGCACCCGATCGCGTCCAGGACGCTGGTTTTGCCCGCGCCGTTGTTGCCGACCAGCACTGTCGTGCCCTGCTTCGGGAACTCGAGGTCGAGCTCGGCGAAGCCGCGAAAATTGCTCAGGCGCAGGCGCTCGATCCGCATGACGCCACGAGTTTAGCGCGCCACGGCCCGTGAGGGCAAGTTCGCGCCGGCCTGTTCGTCGCCTCCGCGCTACACTGGCGACCCTCATGCACGCCGAGCCCCTGCGCCTGATGATCTACGATCGGACCTGCACCGGGCCGCGGTTGCGGCCGGGGCTGTCGCACGCGTGGATGTCGGGCGCGCTGCTCTACGGGCACATGCTGCGGCGTCTGCACGCCTGGCAGGGGGCGCGTAGTTGGGCCGAGGCGCTCGAGTGGGTCGCGCAGGTGCAGCCGGATCGCGAGATCGCCGAGCTGCAATTTTGGGGGCATGGGAAATGGGGCCGCGCGTACATCGAGCGTGACTTGCTGGACGCCGAGGCGCTCACGCCGGGTCACCCGTTACACGCGTCGATGCTGGCGATCCGGGGGCGCCTGGTCGGGCCCGAGGCGCTGTGGTGGTTTCGCACCTGCGAGACCTTCGGCGCCGTGCCCGGTCAGGACTTCGCGCGGCGGCTGACCGACTTCCTCGGCTGTCGCGCGGCCGGGCACACGTACATCATCGCCGGCTGGCAGAGCGGCCTGCACAGCCTGCGTCCCGGCGAGCAGCCGCGCTGGTCGGTGACGGAGGGCATCAAGGCGGGTTCACCCGAGGACCCGCGCGAGGCGTTGTGGTCGCGACGCCGCGAGCCGAACACGGTCCACTGTCTCTCGGGACAGGTGCCCGCCAGCTATTGAGCCGACACCGGCGGCGGGCTTGCCCGGCACGACCACTGTCCTGCGCCCGCAGTGAACCCGGCTCAGCGCGCAGTCTCCGGACCGATCAGCGATCAGCGATCCGCGATCACGGCGAGATCGGCCGCAGCGCGCGCTGCCACGGGGCCGTCTCGGCCTTGAAGCGGTCGAGCGCCTTCTCGCGCAGCGGCGCGCCGATCACCGGCGGCCGCTGGTCGTCGTTGCGGGCGATGACCAGCGGGTCGAGCATCGTCGCGGCGCCGTCTTGCTCGTGCCACAGCTCGAGTCGCACGCGGTCGGTCGCCGTCTTGCCGCTGTGCCCGGCGAGGCCGATCAACTGGCCCTGACGCACCTTGACGCCCGGACGCAGGTCGCCGAGCACGCGCAGCAAGTGGGCGTGACGCGCGACCACGCCGCCCGGCAGCTCGAGCTCGACGACCACGCCGCTGTCGCCGACGTCCTGGGCCATGCGCACCACGCCGTCGCCGAGCGCGACCACGGGGGCGCCCTCGGGGCGGCGGTACAGCGCGCCGGCGCGACCGGCCACGACCTCGACCGAGGGCGGCATCATGGCGCGAGCCTCGGGCGCGATCGGGTGGAAGCGCAACGGGGAGCGCAGCAAACTGCGACGCTGCGGCCGGCCCTCGCCGTCGTAGTACGCGGCGATGCGGCTGCCCTCGGGCTGGTGGCGGTAGTAGCCGTGCCGGCCCGCGGCGCCGCGAAAGCGCAGCGCGAGCACGGCGCCGTAGCGATGGAACGACTTGCCGAGCGACCGCTTCTCGACGAGCAGGTCGATGTGGTCGTGGGGCTGTGCCTCGGTGACGAGGTCGACGTCGTAGGCGAGCACCTCGGCGATCAGGGCGGCCAGCTCGGGCCGCTCACCGGCCTCGACGACGGCGCGGATCAGGTCGGAGTCGTTGCCCAGTACGAGCCGCACGACCGCGACGTCGCTGACCACCGGGTGCTGGATCGTTCGCACCTGCATCGCGCCCTCGGCCCGGCAGGCCTGGACGAGGTGGCCCTCGGCGAGCTCGATCTCGAGGCCCTGGACGCCCCCGCGACGGTCCATGGCGACCCGCACCGGCGCGCCGCTGCCGGCGACCAGCCCGAGGTCGAGGCTCGGGCGGATCGCGGCCTCGATCGCGTCGATCTCGGCGCCCGCGACCCCGAGCTCGAGCAGCAACAGCCGCAGCGTGCGACCGCTGCCGAGCGTGCTGGTCTGAAAGATCTGGTCGTGGAGACCCTCGAAGATGCGCACCGGGTCGCCGCCGCAGGCGCGCTCGGGTGGGTCCGCGTGGCTGCCCAGCGGGCCGCTGGGGCCGTCGTCGCCGTGGGTCGGCGTACCGATCACGGTCGGCTGCAGGCCGCCCAGGTCGAGCACCGAGGTGCCCTCGCGCCACACGAACACATACGCGTTCACCAGCGCCAGCAGCGTCAGCAGCAGCACCGTGCGGTTGCGAACCTTGCGCTCCATCGGGTCGAGCGGCGGACGACGTACGCCCTCGACCTCGCCGCGTACGCGCCGGTTCACGCGGCGCTTCGCGGGGCGGTGCGCGCGGTGCTCGGCGGCCGCCACCGACAGCTTGGTCGCGGCGCGCCGGGTCTTGCCGCCCTTGCTGGTCGCGCCGCCCTGGGGCCTTGCAGCCGAACCCGCGCGGGTCCGGCGGTTTGCGTCGCTTGGCACGCCTCGCCGCTAGCATCTCGCGGGCTGCAGGGGCAAGTTTCGCCCTTTTCCACAGCGTTTTGGCCTGTCCCGAGAGACAGGTCATCGCGCGGCGCTGAAAGCCTGTGCAGGCGTTTTGAGCGGCGGCGTTTAGGGAGTCGCGGTGGAGAGGGCGGCGCGCGCGGCCGCGTCGCGGGCGCGTCCCTCGGCGAGGATCGCGGGTGAGGGCTCGCGCAGGTCCCAGACCAGGCCGACCCACGCGAGCGCGCGCAGGAGGTAGAAGGTCACGTCGATCTCCCACCAGTAGAAGCCCTGGCGCGCCGAGCCCATGCAGTGGTGATGGTTATTGTGCCAGCCCTCACCGAGCGTGACGATGGCGATCAGCCAGTGGTTGCGGCTGGTGTCGGAGGTCTCGAAGCGGCGCTTGCCGACCACGTGCGACAGCGAGTTGACGATGAAGGTCACGTGCCACACGAGCACGGTGCTCAGGAAGAAGCCGGTGAACAGCGCGGGCCAGCCGAAGGTGACCGTGACGGCGAAGCCGAGCAGCACCGGCGGGACGTACCAGTTGCGATTGAGCCACTGGATCTCCGGGAACTTGGCGAAGTCCTTGACGCGATCGTAGTCGGTGACCTCGGTGCCGCGCTCGGCGATCCACCCGACGTGCGAGTGCCAAAAGCCCTTCTGCACCGGCGAGTGCCAGTCCCACGGGAGGTCGGAGAACTTGTGGTGATTGCGGTGATGCGCCGCCCACCACAGCACGCCCTTTTGCCCGGTGGTCTCGGCCAGGAAGGCGAGCACGAACTGGAACACGCGCCCGGTCTTGAACGACCGGTGCGAGAAGTAGCGGTGGTATCCAGCCATCACCCCGAAGGTGCGCACGAAGTACAACACCCCGCAGATGACCCAGTCGATCGGCCGCGCACCGATCCACAGCGCCCCCAGGCAGGCGACGTGCACCAACATGAAGGGCAGGAAGCGGACGAACTCGTAAGGGGCCCGCGGCGGTGGGGGCGGCAGCCGGGAGAATTTCTCGGGGATGGGCGGACAGAGGTTCACGCGCGTCGCAGTCTCGCAAGCCGACCCGCCGCTGCCCATCATCAAAAAGTCTCCGTTGCGTCACCGCGTTCGCTTGCGCGCCGGGGCGCGAACCGGCGTTCACGGTCCGAAGACGACGCAGTACAGCCCGGCGCCGGGCAACAAGCTGGCGGCGCACAGCTTGGTCCAC
>Ga0335395_10000690_pt1 | contig 21285 bp, 15 predicted proteins | sample MAT02_FD_205744 | JGI IMG/M metagenome (GOLD analysis project Ga0335395, IMG submission 205744) | Freshwater microbial communities from Lake Fryxell liftoff mats and glacier meltwater in Antarctica - MAT-02 (spades assembly) (version 2) ...
CGATCGCATTTTCGGCAAAATAAATTTTATAGGATGTTTCCCCCAAAATCCGCCAGCACAAATCCGCATCGCCGCCACTCGTAAGGTACGGACGAAATAAACCGACTCGTGCTAAAATCTGTCTGCGTACAGCTAAGTTGGCGGTTTGACCGTAGGGACAAAAAGGGTGAGCGAGAGTATGTTTTTGAGATAAAGTATTGTCGCGGGCTGCGTGTTTTTCTAAGAGAGTGTTACCTGGGAGGGCGAGGATTTCACCGCAGGTAATTCCTATTTCTAAGTCAGCAAACGGTTTAACTAAATTTTCCAACCATTGAGTTTCGGGGCGACAGTCTGCATCGGTAAAGGCGATGATTTCGCCTGTTGAGGCGCGAATTCCTTTGTTTCTGGCGGCGTAGGAACTTTGAATCTTATTTTCGGTGAGATTGCCATTGGTGATTTGATTATTACTTCCCTTCTTACTTCCCCCCCTTAGCAAGGGGGGGACTGAGGGGGGGTTAGATGCTGCTGTTTGAAGGATGCTGGAAGTGCGATCGCGACTTTTGTTGTCTACTAACAGATATTCTATACTGTGTGGCGGGTAAGTTTGCGATCGCAAACACTCAATTAAATCCGGCAAATCCCTCTCACCGTTATAAATTGGCACCACAACCGAAACAAGGGGTAAAAACTCTGCACTGTTCATTAATCCTCTCTGCTGGTTGTTGAGTCAATCAGGACTAAAGTCCTTACTACGAACCTGTTTTATTTCAATACGGTTCACTTAACATATTTATGCCCCGGAGATCCCCCTCGCATCCCCCTTAATACCAATTTCATAAAGTAGCGCTAGATATTACCCCCCCAACCCCCCCCGCGAGTTCGGGGGGGCTAAGATTTCATCCATAGCATATCTTTAGAAAAATGGTATAAGAAGGGGGACTTTGAGGGCATTCTTGTCCCCCCCTTTTTAAGGGGGGTTAGGGGGGATCGTCTTAAGTAAACCGTATTGTGTTTTATTTCACCTTTTTTGAGGCTTTTTTTAAATCTAAAACGGGCAAGATGCCCGTTCCACTGCATTTAGTTCGTGTAAAACGGGCATCTTATTTATTTTTGAACATGACACAAAATATCAGTGACATCTTCTGTGAAATCCGTTACCAATCCGCTGTCAACTATTGGAAGTCAACATCAAAACCATTAACACTAACACCCCGTTAGTTAAATAAAAGATACCAACCACCTGAGTTTCCAACCAGCCGCACAGTTCTAAATGATGGTGCAGCGGAGCCATTTTTAGCAGGCGCTTGCCGATGCCATCCGGGCCTTTTGTAGCTTTATAATAACCTACTTGAGCAATTACCGACAGCGTTTCTATAAAGAAAATTCCGCTGATAATTAATAATATCCAAAGGCTATTTGTTAATAAAGCTACCGCACCCAACGCACCGCCCAAAGCTAAGGCCCCTGTATCGCCCATAAACACTTTGGCTGGATTGCGATTGTGAGTTAAGAAACCGAGACAACTGCCGCTGATGCAGGCGCAAAATATCATTAATTCTGGCGAAGTTGAGGCTACAGATGCGCCTAATCCCAAAAGTGCGATCGCCCCTAAACCTCCCATCAACCCATCAATGCCGTCGGTAAGATTAGTAGCATTGCTTTCAGCAACTAACACAAAACCCGCCAGCGGCCAAAACAGCAAACCCAAAGGCAATACCCAACCGAAAGGCAAAGCAATGTTCGTAGAAATTGCTGGATTGTGCAACATTAACCACAGACAAAATAAAGCTGCAAAACCTATTTGCAAAGCCAATTTCATCCGAGGTGAAATACCTTTATTAGACTTGTGGCGCAGAATTTGCCAGTCGTCCAGCCAGCCGATGAAACTGTAAGCTAAAGTTAAAGCCGATACGGCAAGAACGTCTGAGTTAAAATTAGACCAGAGTAAAGCGACTGCGACTCCCGCCGGGACAAAAAAAACTCCGCCCATTGTTGGAGTTCCGGCTTTTTTTAAGTGGGCTTGGGGGCCGTCTTCGCGAATTATTTGTCCTGCTTTCAGTTGTTGGAGTAGGGGAACTACTAGATAGCCCAATCCCGATGCAACTAAAGCACAAACCACTAGCGGTAAAAATAGCGATCCAGGCAAATTCAAAAATCTACCCGCTGCTACATCTAAACCGATCGCTACAATGCCAAGTCCCAAACCCAGCAGCAGGAATAAATTCCTGCCTGTAAGTTTGAAAGGTATACTAAAAGGGATTCTTTCATCGACAAAATTATCCATATCACTCCTGCACACACACCATTTGAGAATAAGCAATTGACAGTTTAGGAATAGGGTGGGATACCGGAGATTGTGAAATCTCTTAGTTTTTCTTCCCTGTTTCCGGTTGATTCTTTCACCCTGTTACCCGTTATTCGTCGCCTGCACCCGCATCCTCTTCTGTTTCTTCTTCTAAATCATCGTAAGGATTGTCGTCAACTGCCATCAGTTCGGGAAATTCTTCTTCGTTGAGATAGTCTGGTTCTTTGACATCCCTTGCTAACAGGCGATTGTTAGATTCCAACCAGTCTAAAAGAGATGATTCCTGTTTTAATGGAATTACGTCCGCAGGCAAGTGGCGAGGGATTTGGCGCAGAGATGGGTTATACATGATTCTCGGTTTCTAAACGGAAAGACGCGATCGAGTAGAAGTAATTTTTTGCCGAGTGACTGCTCTTTCGATCAATCGCTTGCACATCCGGCATTTAGCAGCGCTAGGGCATTATACCACAGAGACTGTTTGCTTCCGGATCTCGATAGGATGGCAGACCGAAAAGGAACTCGTCCCGAGCATGGGCGTAAGAATAACACTAAAATCCGCTCTTGCCAATCCTTTTTTAGCCGTAAGTATTGTAATCTGAGACGATCGCCTTTTAACAGATCCAGGACGCAGGGCGCTCTGGCAAGCGGCAGATTCACAACATTCTCCTGGTTTTCGAGTGAAGCCTGATGGCGAATACCCTCTACATTTTTCAGTCAACTCTCAAGCAATAAATCTCAGGATGGACACCACCGCAGCCGTTTTATACAACAAAGAGGGTTACGACACCACAGGAAAGAGACTTCTGGGGCGTCATGCAGCCGGAGAAGGATTTCTCAAAAGCTTAGTCCAACACGGCACCGCTGACTCTCTCTACTGTTGTGCAGATAGCCAAACCACCTTTGAGGAATTTTGTGCCCGCATCGAACCTTGGCTGGAAAAACCTCGGAAAGTCCGCTGGATTCCCACACAACGATCGGATTTGCTATCTCAACCGGGTACACTTTACCGACCCGATCCGGCCCTGGCCGATCTGGCTTGGGCGCGCAGATTTGTCGATCAGCGGGCCTACAGCATTTGCGGCGTTACGCACACAATCGGTACAAAATACGTCATGGGGGCGATCGGCGATTCGATCGCCGCACCGACGCAGCCTTGGGACGCACTGATCTGCACCTCTGGGGCCGTAAAAACAGCAGTAGAAGGAGTTTTGACGCAGTGGTCAGAATATTTAGCGCAGCGCAACGGCGGTCAACCGGAAATTTTGATAAAATTGCCAGTTATTCCCCTCGGAGTGGATTGCAGCGCATTTCCGCAGGGTGTGGAAGCACTTAATAGTCGCCGCCAACAACGACAAGAACTCGGCATTTCTGCCGGCGATATTGTTGTGTTATTTGTCGGCAGATTAACTTTTTCGGCAAAAGCCCATCCCGTACCAATGTACATCGCCTTAGAACGGGCAGCACAGCAGACAAAAGCTAAAATCCACCTAATTCAAGCCGGTTGGATCGAAGATCCGAGAGAAGAACCCGACTTTAAAAATAGCGCGCAAATCTTTTGTCCCTCCGTAAATGCTATTTTTTTAGATGGCAGAAAGCCGGAAATTAGAATTAATATTTGGTCTGCAGCCGACATTTTTATTTCGCTTTCCGACAACATTCAAGAAACCTTCGGACTGACACCAATCGAAGCAATGGCTAACGGACTGCCGGCCATAGTCTCTGATTGGAACGGATACAAAGAATCAGTACGCCACGAAATCGACGGCTTCCGCATTCCCACACTCATTCCGCCGCCAGAAGCTTGTTTAGATTTAGCCCTAAATTATCTCGACGGTAGTTTGAATTGGCCGACTTACATGGGTCACACTTCCCTAGCCACAGCAGTTGATATTGATGCTTGTACCCGCGCTTTGTGTCTGTTAATTGACCAGCCGGAATTGAGAAAGCGGATGGGCGAAAATGCCAGACAAAGGGCGAGGGAGATTTATGATTGGAAAGTAGTAATTGCTGCTTACGAACAGTTGTGGCGGGAATTAGCAGAAATTCGGATTTCTGCACCGGAATCAGCACCTTTAAAACCAGGGAAACCGCCTTATCCGCTAAGCGACGATCCGTTTCGGGTGTTGGGCCATTATGCGACGAGAACTTTAACCAATGATATGGTGCTGAGTCTGGGTGCGATCGCCACACCAGAACTTCTGAAAGAGTTGCAGACAATTTGGTTTAGCAGCTTCGGTCAAGACAGAAGAATCTCTGTTAAGATTCAGATGGAGATGTTGAAGGCGATCGAGCAAAAAGGTACTGTCAGCGCGGGGGAAATTCTCAGGCTTTATGCCAAAAACGAGCAAGAATTAGCACACCTGTATCGGACGCTACTCTATCTCGTGAAATTTGGCGTGTTAGTCATTGGGAAGGGGTAATGGTTGATGCTAAATCGAATAAGATTCGGCTGTTGAAACCGCTACTACACAAACCAAGTCGGCCTCCGCCGACTGAAGATTAAAATAAATGTAGGGTTCGCACTGCGTACAGAGAAGAGGGCGGGTTTTGCCATTTTTTTAGTCATTTGTATCATATATCCTTAGCTAAACCCGCCCCTAAAAAATGCTAATGACGTTGGACGTTGGACGTTCGCGCTACTGACGTTGGACGGAAAGCGAGCGGGGACGCTCGCACTACTGACGTTGGACGGAAAGCGAGCGGGGACGCTCGCGCTAGCTAATGACTACTGACTAATGACTAATGACTACTGACTACTGACTCTTAAAAAACTATGCTTAAAAAATCTGCACTATTAGAGATAATTGCTGGTAAAAATCGCGGTTTGCTGGCGACTCCCAGCGACAAACAGGCGATTTTAAGCGCGATCGCCCAATTGGAAGATTACAACCCCACGTCTCGCCCCGTCGAAGCTGCAGAGCTTTTAGATGGCGATTGGCGGTTATTGTACACCAGCAGCCGCGCCCTGCTGAATATTGACAGTTTTCCGTTGTTAAAATTGGGTCAAATTTATCAATCCATCCGCGTCAAAGAATCTAAAATTTATAACATTGCCGAAGTTTACGGCTTGCCTTACTTAGAAGGAATTGTCAGCGTAGCTGCGAGATTTGATGCGACCTCGGAACGGCGAGTGCAGGTGAAATTTGAGCGATCGATTTTGGGTTTAAGCAGGTTGATTGGCTATGAATCTCCGGCAAAATATATCAATGAAATTGAGTCGGGTAAAAAATTTGCTGCTGTAGATTTCAAGCTGGATACTCGCGAACAGCAGGGATGGCTGGATATTACTTATTTGGATGGCGATTTGCGAATCGGGCGCGGGAATGAAGGAAGTGTTTTTGTGTTGACAAAAGAGTGATTTTGTGATGTCGGAAGCTGACGGCCACTTGCTGTGTCTGCGTCAAACCAGTTTTCTAAAGATATGCTATGGATGAAGTCTGAGCCACCCCGAACTCGCGGGGGAGTTGGGGGGGTAATATCTAGCGCTACTTTATGAAATTGGTATCAACTCATTCCTCAAGCTTCGCTGCTGGTAGTCTTTGACTTGCAACCAGACTAAAAATATCGGCTTTCCCCCCGCGATCGCCCTTCTAAAAGTAGGGGCTTTCCTCACGGGCGGCGAAACTATCCGGGAGCATCTCAGTTTTGCATTTATAGTGCGAGCTTAAGAGCTCGCGTATTGTACTCGCGAGCTCTTAAGCTCGCACTATAATAAAAAAAATGCTTTTTGCCAAACTGAGATGCTCCCAGCTATCCCGAACAGGAATCGCCCCTCTCAAATAGGAAAGTTATATTAGTTTGAGATTCAACTACAAACTCAAAACTAGGCTGTACGGGTTTTCATTGTTTAGCTAAAATTAGATAAGCTAGTATAAAATTATCCTCAATTTGTTGGTGAATTATGACTGTAACAACTGCAAAATTCATCCTTCCTAAAGCGGACGAAATTCCTCAATGGCAACCCGCGACGTGGGAAGATTATGTAGCAGCTTGCGAAAATCCCAAATTTGAGCAAGCAAGTATATTTTTTTATGAAGGATATATTTGGATAAACATGGGTAACGAAGGGCCTCAACACGCGAGATTTAACAACCTCTTGACTCTGGTGTTTGGATTTTGGTTTTTTACCAAAGCAGGACAAGCTTTCGATGATTTGGGCGGCTGTGTAATTGAAAAGCCCAAGGTGGGGGGTGGTGCGCCCGATCGCGTTTTATACATTGGCGGAGATTTCCCGCAGTGGCAAAAAGGAGAACCGCGCCGAATTAATCTCAATAATTCGCGAATTCCCGATTTAGTCGCGGAGATTTCCGATACTACTTTGACGAGTGATTTAGATGAAAAAAAGCGCTTGTATGCTGCTTTGGGAATTCCTGAATATTGGGTAGTAGATATTAATGGTGTGAGAGTATTAGCATTTCGCTTGCAGGAGAATGGAAAATATGAGCAGTGCGAATTTTCCGTGGCACTTGATGGATTACCAATTGCTTTGCTGTCGGAGACTTTGAAACTTTTGAATGAAGGAAATGGGACGGCGGCGATGTGGTTCGCTCAACAAATTCAGCATTTATAGGTTGTTTGGGAACGTGCAAATATTGTACCAGGTTCAAAAAAAATACAACAATATTTGGTATGGTGGGTGGGAGTATCTCAGTTTTCATAGCGATTGAAATTGATTTGTGATACCAATTTCATAAAGTAGCGCTAAATATTACCCCCCAACCCCCCCCTTAGTAAGGGGTGGCTCAGACTTCATCTATAGCATATCTTTGGAAAAATGGTATGAGACGTTTCTCCAAGCCGTCCAGGTTGGATAGTCATAAATTTCATAATTTGCACAACAAAACCTTACTAAATCTCCTTAATATCTCATAAATAAAAATGCTCCGACTATCCCAAACTCAACTCAAAATCCTCGAAGAATGCCCCCGCAAATTTCAATATAGCTACCTAGAACTCCTCGCCACCACCGTATCCCCAGAACACAAAGAAAAACTCACATGGGGTAGCCACTTTCACCTCTTGATGCAGCAGCGAGAACTCGGACTTCCCATTGAATCCATCATCCAACAAGACCCAGAACTGGGACGCTGTGTAGCAGCATTTATCAACGCCGCCCCCGAACTTTTCGCAAACTCAGAAAATAGCGATCGCATTTTTCGCCAAGCCGAACATCCGCGCATCTTGATTTTTCAAGACTACCTATTCACAGTTATCTACGACTTATTAATAGCCGAACCCAACACAGCCCAAATCCTCGACTGGAAAACCTATCCCCGCCCTCAAAAATCCAAATGGATAGCCGAAAGTTGGCAAACTCGTCTCTATTTATACGTCTTAGTCGAAACCAGCGACTATTCCCCCGAACAAGTTTCTATGACATACTGGTTCGTCCAATTCCAAGGAAAAGAACCGCCACAAAAACTCACATTTTCTTACAACCAAACAGAACACGATCGCACAAAACAACATTTAACCCAAATATTGCAGCAGCTAACCGACTGGCGACAGCGATATACCGAAGGCGGCGAATTCTTCCCGCAAGTAGAAATTAGTGCCAATCTTTGCGATTCCTGTCAATTCGCCACTAGGTGTAACCGCACCCAAGACACCCAAACTTCCTCACTAAACCTTCCGGCAGAAACTCCCGCAAATTGGCTGCCAAATCTTGCTATAATCGAGGAAATATCTATTTAATTAAACCTTTTACTATGCAAAATCTTCGGACAGTTTCAATCTTGGACGCATTGGGATGCGAGAAACCCGGTTTCTACGAATTTTGGCGGCGAGAAACAAATTTAGCAAGAAACCGGGTTTCTGAGGTGTTCTCGCGCAAGCGAGAGGCGGGTTTATAGATATTGTGGATGTGAATTAAAAATTGTCGATCGATCTGCCCCTTGTGTGGTGCGTCGCTACTAAATATTCGATTGGGATCGCAGATTGTCGAGGGCGACACACCCTACTAAAAAATTCAATTAAAAATCTAAAATCTAAAATCTAAAATGTAAAATCGATCTGCCCCTTGTGTGGTGCGTCGCTACTAAATATTCGATTGGGATCGCAGATTGTCGAGGGCGACACACCCTACTAAAAAATTCAATTAAAAATCTAAAATCTAAAATCAAATGGTCGAATTAGCTCAAAATTGGCAGAATCAACCCATAGCCAAACCCCCAGATTGGCTGATCCAAGCTGTCAACAAACACGCGCCAGGACTCCCAGGAAACTATGCCGCTGCACTTCTCTGGCACAGAGGAATTGACAATCCAGAACAAATTCCTGGTTTTCTCAATCCCCAATTTTACCAACCAGCAAGTCCGTTTGAATTCGGATTAGAAATGAACTGGGCGATCGCACGAATTCAGCAAGCAATAAACAATAGCGAAAAAGTCGCAATTTGGGGAGATTTTGACGCAGACGGTATAACTTCAACCTCGGTACTTTGGGACGGATTGGGAGAGTTTTTTGCTCAAAATGACCAATTAATTTATTACATTCCTAACCGCTTAACTGAATCTCACGGACTCAATATCCCCGGAATAGATAAATTACATAAATCTGGAATTAGCTTAATTATTACCTGCGATACTGGCAGTACAAATATTGCTGAAATTGAATATGCTACCAGCTTAAATATCGACACAATTATCACCGATCATCATACATTACCGGACGATCGCCCTCTAGCGACAGCAATCATCAATCCCCGGTACTTTCCCCCCAACCACCAACTGTTTAACCTGTCTGGCGTTGCGGTAGCTTACAAATTGATCGAAGCATTATATCACACATTGCCGGAGATTCCGCAGCGCCCGCTCACAGATTTATTGGAATTAGTGGCGATCGGCTTAATTGCCGATTTAGTCCAACTTACAGGAGACAGCCGCTATCTAGCACAAATCGGCATAGAACAACTGCAAAAACAAATCAAAAATCCCACCCGTCCGGGAGTTGCAAAATTGCTCGAACTGTGCAAAAGAACGGGCGATCGCCCAACAGACATTTCCTTCGGCATCGGGCCCAGAATCAACGCCGTCAGCCGCATTCAAGGCGACGCCAAATTCTGCGTAGAACTCCTCACCAGCCGCGACAAAAAACGCTGCGAAGAACTAGCAAATTTAACCGAAATTGCCAACACCAGACGCAAATCTTTACAAAAAGATGTTGCCAAAGATGCAGCCGACAAACTAGCCAAACTCGACCTTTCAACTACTAGCGTTATTGTCCTCAGCGACCCCCAATGGCCCGTAGGAGTATTAGGATTAGTCGCAGGACAAATCGCCCAAGAATACGGCCGCCCCGTAATTTTATTCTGCACAGAAGGAACCGAAGAAATTAACCAAAGTCTTGCGGAAACACAATTAATTGATTCTTTTAACCAGGATTCCTCAACACTTTCCCCATCCCAAATTCCAAATTCCAAATCCAAAATAGCCAGGGGTTCGGCGCGTTCCGCCAATCAAATCGACCTTTACAAATTAGTCAAAGACCAAGCGCATTTATTAGACAGATTCGGCGGTCATCCCTTCGCCGCCGGATTGAGTCTCCCCGTTGAAAATATCCCTATATTTACCGATGCCGTCAATCAACAACTCCGACAACAATACAGCCCAGATAGTTTAACAGCAGCCCCAGTTCAAGCAGATTTAAAAATTACTGTAGCCGAGTTAGGGAAAGAGTTATTTCAAGAACTCAAATTGCTAGAACCCTGCGGCATGGGCAACCCTGCACCAAAATTGCTGGTTCAAAACTGCTGGTTTCAGAATATCAAAAATAAGAATATTCAAGATTTAAAAGGAAACCAAGTAAAGTATATCAAAACTTCTTTTGAAGTTTGGGATGAATCTAGCGATAGAGGATTTCCCGGCATTTGGTGGGGACACTACCGAGACGAAGTTCCCGAAGGGCGGTGCGATGCTACTGTCGAACTTGATTTCAATACTTACACGTCGGACTATGAAGTGCGGTTGATTTCAGTGCAGGAATCCAGGGATGATAAACAAGTTAATCCGCAGACTAAAATAGATTGGATTGTAGACTGGCGGAATATAAATAACGATGAAGAGTTGTTAGCAGCTAGTAGAAACTTAGAATCTCAAATGCTGGCAGAAAATCCAGACAATTTAGAAATAGTCGATCGCCAAAACTCAATTATCCTCAAAGAATGTCCAGCAAGCTGGGACGAATTGCGGATCTGGTTTCGGAAAGCGCAGCAGACTAAGAAAAAACTGGCGATCGCCTATAGTTTACCCCCACCATTGCCCCCACAGCAAATCTGCCAACAGCTTATCGGCATCGCCAAATACCTCAGCCGCACCAACAAACCAGTCACCAGACAACAACTAACCCAAAAACTAGGCATCGGCGACACACCCCTGCGATGGGGGTTCAAAACCCTAAAAAATCTCGGTTTCCAAGTCAATTATCGCGATCGAGCTTTCCACATCACCAGACAACCGGAAACCGCAGAAAAGGGAGAGAAAATCTCCAAAGGCTTATTTTCTAGTCCCTCAACCCAATTCGACGAGCCCAATTTTTCGCCAGCCGTCGGTTTTGTAGCGCAATTTCTAGCAGCAGTCTCTGAAGAACAATTCCGCAGGAAATATTTTTGTGAAGTACCCCTTTCTACCATTGTGTCGATCGCCCGAGAGACGGTTGTCCAAGAAGATTATACAGAAAATTTCTTTTAACCGATCTTTGCAATCATTGTTAAGCAGGGGCTTTCGGGCTTTTTCCAGCTATGAGTTCACTCTGCTGGTGGCGCGGGGCCCGAAAGGCTGTGAAGCGAAAAATTTTGTTGTGGAGATCGCTTGACAGACCTATTCCTGACGCCGGTACAACAACTGAGTTCTAAGAAATATCTTAGTTCTCAATTGATGCCGGTAAAATAAGGCATAGGACAATGGGAGTTATCCCTTGCGAGTCACGCCCAAAAACTCAAAAGTGATAACTCACAGCCCAAAACCAAAAACTCCCCCACCGCTTTGAGTCGATCGCACCTCTCCCATTTATAAAGCCTTATGATCCTCTGTCCCCGCTGCCAATTTGAAAATCCCAATCTAAACAAGTTTTGTCAACAATGCGGAAATTCCCTAATTTACAAACCTTGCCACGAATGCGGAGCCGAAGTCGCTGTTAGCGCCAAAGAATGTCAAAATTGCGGAGTCGCAACAGGTCAAGTGTGGCGGGCGATTATCTGCAGTCCGTCGAACTTTCTAGCAGTCCCGCCAGACCAGTCAACCCTACCCCCAGCCGAATTTGCCCAAAACTCTCCCGAACCGATCGCAAACCCGATTAAAACAGAAATTGCCGCCGACACAGCAATAGCCGCGGCACAAACTTCTCCGCAGCCCGATGCCGCAGATATCAGCAGCCCAGAAAATAATGACCCAGAAAATATCGTGGAGGCGATCGTACCAGCATCCTTGCAAACAGACCAAAAAAGCTCTACAACAGCACCAGAGCGCGAAATAACCCCATCTGAAAGCAATTTCATCACCGCACCACAGCCCGCTCCCACCCCAGAAACAACAGAGAACCCCGAGGTCGCATCTCCCCAACCCCCAGAAATCCCCGTCCCCAATTCCGAATATTTAATTTCTTCCCAACCCGCAGGAGATTATCTAGACAGCCAGCAGCGCTACCAACTCCTAGAAACCCTGCCAGCGAGAAAACCCTCAGACACAGTAACAGTAAAAGTATTAGACACTCAGCCGCTGCAAATGTCACCACTCAAAGCAATGCTAGCAGCCAAAGGAGCCAGCGTCGCCAAACGAACTTCTCCCTACAAAGCAATCACAGACGGAGAAAATTCGAGCAATTGGGCCTTAGCAGAGCTTTGCCAAGGCATAGCCGAACCTTATCTAGCACTCCGGTGGCAATTTTCTCACAACCTGCCAGTCATTCACGATAGCTGGTCAGACAACAAACAGGCAGTGCTGCTGCTAGAAAACTGCTCCCAATGGCCGCTACTGGTAGAACGGTGGAGTCAGCCAGAAACATCCATCCAGCAAATTGTGTACTGGCTGCACGAAATGACAGAACTGTGGGCAGCCCTAGAACCCTGGCGCTGCCGGCAAAGCTTGCTGGAACTGACAAATTTGCGAGTCAACCCCGACACTTCCTTTTCCTTTGCCTCTTTGCGGATGCAATACCTCTATCCCGAACCCGCCGGCTCAAACCTGCAACTAATAGATTTGGGGCAACTGTGGGAGACGATATTTAACCAGTCCGATCGCACTCAGTTTGGCGCATTGCTCGAACTGCTGCAACAAATGTACAGAGGCGAGATTGACACCATCGAAGAATTGCGATCGCGCCTAGAAACCGTTCCCCTCGAACTCCAACCCCCACCATCCGCAACCTTAACCCTAACCCCCACCCGTTTCCAAAATAGCATCCCGGACAACTCGCCCCCCGACGTTGGCGAAGTCTTAACCCAGCCCATGCCAGTCCAGATGTACAGCCTAGAAGACACAGGCCTCACCGATGTCGGCCGCACCCGCGACCACAACGAAGACTTCTTCAGCATCTGGACTCAGATCAACAAACTCGAAACCTGCTTCGGTCGAATCTTTCAAAGCAAAGGGCTTTACATTCTCTGCGACGGTATGGGCGGACACGACAGCGGAGAAGTAGCCAGTCAACTAGCCGCTGAAACCCTCAGAGAATTCTTTCAAACCCGTTGGGAAAATCAACTCCCCCAGGCCGACACCATCCGCGAAGGAGTGCTCCTCGCCAACAAAGCCATCTTTGAAATCAATCAAAAGGACAAACGTTCCGGCAGCGCCCGCATGGGTACAACTTTAGTCGCAGTCTTAGTTCAAGACACCAAATTCGCCGTGGCCCACGTCGGCGACAGCCGCCTCTACCGACTCAGAAAAGGCCAGCCCCTAGAAAAAATTACCTCAGACCACGAAGTCGGACAGCGCGAAATTAAGCGCGGGATTGACCCGGAAACTGCTTATTCCCGTCCCGACGCCTATCAACTAACTCAAGCCCTCGGCCCGCGAGACGGTAATTTTCTCAAGCCTGACGTGCAGTTTTTAGACTTGTGCGAAGATACTTTATTGATTTTGGCCTCCGACGGCCTGACAGATAATGATTTGCTCGAAACTCACTGGCAGAGCAATCTCGAACCCCTATTCAATCCCCAAGCTAATCTCGATCGCGGAGTTGCCGAGTTGATTGAATTAGGCAACAAACTCAACGGTCACGACAACCTCACGGCAATTATCATTCGCGCCCAGGTAGGCGCATTTCGATTTTAGATTTTGGATGCTGTCAAGTTTTGCACTCAACAGCGCCTTTCCCCGCAACCGCCAGAACTTCAAGCCTGCCATTTGTTGCAGGGAAAGGGAACAGGAACGGCAGTTTCCCGGCAAAGGCTTGAAGTTCTGCGATTTTAGCTAAATTTGGATTGAATTAAGTATATGCTTGGCCCAAAAGTGCGATCGAGTTATCTACAATCCTGCACAAAGTCTTTTTCAAAAAACAAGAGCCCAATACCATCTTTATGCAATTTTTAATAAAAAGAAGTGCTTTAATAAAAGTTGTATAAGACTGTCCTTTACTCCCACCCCGCTTCAAAACTACTTGTAATTAGCACAAACGCCCCACTCCCAAATTATGGAGATTAATCCTATGAATCGAAAATGCTGCTGACTCTTTTAGATCCAGAAAAACAGACCCCCCTGCAACAGTGGAGTTTCGAGAGCGAGTCCATTGTCCGCATCGGCCGCTCTCCTGAAAATCACGTTGTGATCCCCAATGCTCTTGTGTCGCGCGAACACCTGGAATTGCAAAGAGTTAAAAGCGGCGCCGACCGTGAGTGGTACTTAGTCAATTCGGGAACAAATGGCACTTTTGTTAACGGTATTCTCATGTCTCAGGGTTGGATATCCGACGGTGCGATGATCCAGTTGGCGCGGGGCGGCCCAACTCTGCATTTCCAAGCTGTCACGATTGAACTCGGCGGCAAAATTGAGGCGATCCCTACCGCCCATACTGCCACCCCGAGGTGTACCCACGCGGGAAACCCGCCGGGGAATTTATTCTGCATCCACTGCGGCGAACCGATTAAAGTCGATCGCACTGTCCGTCACTACCAAGTGTTGCGAACGTTGGGCCAAGGCGGTATGGGGACAACGACTTTAGCTTGGGATCGAGAAAAAGCCAAAGCTCAAAAACCCGGAATTTCTCCCGCAGCTTCTTTGGTAGTCCTCAAAGAAATGAATGCTGACATGGCTCAAATAGTCAAAGCTCAAGAACTGTTTGAACGTGAAGCTAAAACTCTCAAAGCGCTGCACCATCCGGGAATTCCTCAATTTTTTGACTTTTTTGTCGAAGGGGGGAAAAAATATTTAGTAATGGAAATGCTTCACGGCGAGGATTTAGAAAAACGCATCTACAACCGCGGCCCTGTTGCTCCCAAACAGGCGATCGAGTGGATGATCCAAACCTGTGAAATTTTGGATTACATTCACTCTCAAAAACCCCCGATCGTCCACCGGGATATTAAACCTGCTAATTTGCTGGTGCGGCACCGGGACAATGGCATTACTGTGCTGGATTTTGGTGCCGTTAAAGAAATCGGCACTCCACCGGGCACTCGCATCGGCGTTGAAGGCTACACCGCACCGGAACAAGACCGGGGACAACCTCTCCCTCAGTCCGATTTATATGCGATCGGGCCTACTTTAATTTTTTTGCTGACGGGCGAAAGCCCTCAAAAGTTTTATGGCCAAATAACTGGAGGTTACGGGTTTAAGCTGGAAAATATTCCGACGATCGCACGTTCGTTGCGGGAGATTATTTTGCGAACCACAGCAACTAAGCCGGGCGATCGTTTTCAAACCGCTAAACAATTAGCTAGAGCTTTAGCAGCTTGCCTCTAAAAGAAGTCATTAGTCATTGGTCATTAGTCATTAGTTAGGAGTCCTGCCGTCAACCGAACGACCGGCTTTCGGGCAAGCTGTTATCTGTCAACCGAACGACGGAGCTCACGGCAAGCTGTCAACCGTCAACTGTCAACCGTCAACTGTCAACCGTCAACTGTCAACTGTCAACTGTTATTCCTCGTCCCAAGCTTCTACAGCTATCAACTCGCTAACGGGGTCTTGCAGAGAAAAATCAAACTCTAGGAGTTGCTGTTTCCAGTAAGGCCATTCGTCCCCATAAAGCAGGGCTATTTTCCAAATACTGTCTGTCGGCTTGATAATGTCAGACGTGACGAGAGAATGCACCTGACGCTGAAACTTAACCATCGGCTGTATAACCTTCTGGCTCATAATACCTCTTGAATTGTTTAAATTTTGTGTAATTACCACTTCCCAGCGCACACTTTTTACCGCAGTTTCGCCAAGAACCGTCTAGCCAAGATACGTGTAGATTTTTGTCGGGAAGCTACATATTCAACTTGTATCTTAACACAGTTCATTTTGACAAGGGCCTATAAGCAAGACTGAAGAGTCAAGATTGACTTCAAAGAATTAATCATCTTTAAAATGTCGCGCTATATGCTGTCGAGCGGCCGTGGCAAGTTTGCCGCCTCGATTGTTTCCACATATCATAGCATATGCAAAGGCTGCGTTCGGCTTATTTTTGACAAGGCTGAGTTGGCGATCGACTGAAATTACTCTTTCGCTGCTACAGTCTAATTTCCGCTTTCGGGCGAGTCAAGCATTCGTTTCAACTTCGGCGCTAGTGAAAGCTGCCAGAGTGGCGGCTCAACTGCATAAACTAATTATAGCTCGAATGACGCCAAAGGTGGTCAAAAATTGTTAGATAATGTTGAGCGGAATCCGCGCGACTGTCGGTGGAACATTCTGGGCCGCCCGACGCAGGCGTGCCAGCAAGTTCCAAACCCATAGTCCTGATGCACTAAATCTAAAATCTAAAATCTAAAATCTAAAATTGCATGACTTGGACAAGGCGACACATTCTCACTCTAGCTGATTTTACCTCCGACGAATACGACACGGTGCTGCAAACTGCGGCCAGTTTTCGCGAGGTGCTCGGCCGCCGCACGAAGAAAGTGCCGGCACTGCAGGGTCAAGTGGTCGCGAATTTGTTTTTTGAACCCTCCACCCGGACTCGCAACAGTTTTGAATTGGCGGCGAAGCGGCTGTCGGCGGATACGCTGAATTTTACACCGGGCAGTTCTTCTCTGACCAAGGGGGAGACTATTCTGGATACAGCTAAGACTTATCTGGCGATGGGAACGGATTTGATGGTAGTCCGCCACGAACAAGCTGGAGTTCCCAGCACAATTGCTTCGGAAATGGATCGGTTGGGTTCGAGAGTCAGCGTTCTCAATGCAGGAGACGGCCAGCACGAACACCCGTCCCAAGGTTTGCTAGATTTATTTACTATCTGTTCTCTGTTAGATAGCGAAGGCCCGCGGCTGGAACTTTTAGCGGGAAAAAAAATTGCTGTGGTGGGGGATATCTTGCATTCGCGGGTGGCGAGGTCGAATATTTGGAGTCTCACGGCTTCTGGGGCTGAGGTTCATTTGGCCGGGCCGCCGACTTTGCTGCCGCTGTTGTTTGCTGAGTGCGGCGATGTTCGTCCAGGTAAGTTATTTTTGCACTGGCAGCTTGAACCTGCTTTGGCTGATGCTGATTTTGTGATGACTTTGCGGCTGCAAAAGGAACGGATGAGCCAGCATTTGCTGCCGAGTTTACGAGAGTATCATTCTTTGTATGGGGTTACGCGCGATCGGCTCAAACTCTGCAAACCGGATGTGAAGGTTTTGCACCCAGGCCCGGTTAACCGCGGTGTGGAAATTAGCTCGGATTTGATGGACGATCCCCAATTTAGCCTGATTTCTCAGCAAGTTACCAGCGGCGTAGCGGTGCGGATGGCTTTACTGTATCTGATCGGCGGCGGTAAAGTTTAACTTGTGGGCTGTGAGTGATTAATTTCGGAGCTTCGATTATTCTCAGGAGCGATCGCCTCTTTAAAATATAATCGTTACCTGGTCTGCCCGGGTAACGATTAAAATTCTTTCTAGAAAATGTAAATTACTCTAGTTAAGAATTAGTTGATCCAGGCAGTAGAAACCCAGCCGCCGCCTTTGAGTTGGGCCCAGCCGCGTCTGTAACGACCGGTCAATTTTACGTTATCTCCCCTGTATAACTTGCCGATGACACGAGCGCAGCCATTGGGGCGGTGGCGGATATTCAGGCGACTGCCGTTGGTGGCAACTTGGGCGTAGCTGTGATGGCCGTGACCGCCGCCACCGCAGCGCTTGTAGTGGCAACTTGCCTGCGCTTCACCAGTGACGCTAACAACAGATAAGGCTACTGCCATACCTGCAACGCCTACCCATGCAGAATTAGGAATTTTCAATTCCAGTTGGAGTTCGGACTCTGGAGATTCATAAGCAACAAAAGAATGGTTCAATGCTAGTGCTTCCATAGTTTCCTCATGATTGTTGTTAACATTTGTTGATGCAGACTCAGGTCAAAACGTTGATTGACAGCCCAAACCATTAATTTGTGGGTCAAAAAAGGTACAAAAGGGCGTTACAGTCAAGCTTTGCCGAGTATTCGCTTGCTTTGCCTGAATTCTGCACAAGTACATCATGTCATTTAACCAGCATTGCGGAACAAAAAATAAATAAAGTTTACATTTTCTCCTAAAAATTTGGACGGGGCCACTAGGGATGAGCGCGGAATTAAACAATTAAGTGTGTCATCAAAAAGGGAACGCAGTCATCGCTTGGGTTTTGAGATTGCTTGCTGCGACTCGATCGTAATACTAATTATTTTGGTGTGCTGGCTGATTGATTTGCCATTGGCGACCGACAGCTATGGGCGATCGCAAAAACAGGCTACTCGCCCTTAACCACTGTCGGAATTTGGTTCTGGTGAGTTATGTTTTTGCCGATCGCACTGCTACAACTGTTCGGGCCGATTCCCGAATAGAGATAGCTACACTTCACAACTATATTGCTAAAAATTGATTTTTATGTATGTCTGACATGATGCAAGATAAATCGATCGCGACTTGATTTGTGTCAAGATCGATCGAGTACGACCGCATCACCTCTTTGACAATGAACTCTCTTTCTGCACTTGCGATCGGCACAATACCTCAGTGCCATGAATCAGATAGCTTGGCCATTACCATAGCGCCGTTATCTGTAGAAGAAATATACACTTTGGCAGATGACCCAGCCAACGGAGCCGTGGTAATGATGAGCGGTACAGTCCGCAACCAAACTGACGGTCAAGCTGTAGTTTCCCTAGAATATCAAGCCTACGAACCAATGGCCGTGCGAGTATTCCAGCAAATCGCTACTGAAATCCGCCGTCAGTGGGCCGATGTCAATCGGGTCGTCATTCACCACCGCGTCGGACACTTGCAGGTGGGGGAAATCAGCGTACTGGTGGCTGTGGGCTGTCCCCACCGGGACTCGGCGTTTGCAGCTTGTCAGTACGCCATAGATACGCTCAAACACAACGTACCGATTTGGAAAAAGGAACATTGGGCCGACGGTTCTAGCAGTTGGGTTAGTATTGGAGCGTGCGAAGTTGTCGGTCATTAGTAGACGAGCAATTGCAAAAATCGGAAAATACCCGGAAATCATCTGTGTCAATCAGTGTTGCATCTGCCCGATATCTGCGGTTTCTGGATTGATCCCGTGACTTCTGCAACTCAAGTCTAGTCAGCATTAAATAGGGCTCGATGCAGCCCAAAAAACGGGTACTTGCTTGCCGACGCTAGCGCCACGGTCGATTCCCAAATTTTAGATAAGAGTTCAAGTTCCGGTGATTCACGGCGCTGCAAGTAAATCTCAAATCTAAAACTTGTAGGGCGAAGTCTAAAATCTAAAATCTAAAATCTAAAATCTAAAATCGACTGACCCGGATCGCGGTTTTCGAGTGCGGGAACACATCGGGATCAGTCAGCGTCAACAACTGTGGAATGTTCGATGAGCCAATTCCACCCATGAGCGACTTTATTTCCGTGTCCTGGTCTGCGGTTGTGGCGACCGTTCAAAGAGTGCAATTGCCAGCCGAAAAACTCTCTAATTATGACTTGGTGTTGCGATGTCAGGAAGGAAACCGACCTGAAAGCACAGTTTTTTCAGAACTGTTGAAGCGGTATCAGTCCCATGTAGACAGGGTTCTCTATCACTTGGCCCCCGATTGGCAAGACCGAGCTGACTTGGCTCAGGAAGTCTGGATTCGTGTCTACCGCAATATTAACCGCTTGCAAGAGCCTGTTAAATTTCGGGGCTGGCTGAGTCGCATTGCCACTAATTTGTTTTACGATGAGTTGCGAAAGCGCAAGCGCGTGCGAACTCCTCTGTCCCTGGACGTACCCAGGGCTCTGGAAGATGGGGAGATTGATTGGGAAATTCCGGCGGACAGTCCGGGGCCTGATGATGATTTGACGACTAGAGAATTTTATGACGAGTTGCGATCGGCGATCGCCGATTTGCCGGAAGTTTTCCGCACGACAATTGTTTTGAGAGAAATTGAAGGTTTAGCCTATGAGGAAATAGCGGAAATAACCGGAGTTTCTCTGGGAACGGTCAAGTCGAGAATTGCTAGAGCTCGCCAAAGATTGCAATTGCAATTGCAAAAATATCTCGACGGTCATTAGCAAAATTCAGTCGATTTTAGATTTTAGATTTTAGATTTTAGATTTCGCCCTACAAGTTTGAGATTTTAGATTTACTTGTCGGTGGGTGAATCCAAGGAGATCGCACAAAAGTCTAAAGTTAGGATATCTGCAGAACACAAGTCAGGAGATTGTATCGGTTTTTGGGTGAGGTGAAGAAGATTTGATGAAGTTTATTGTAACGTCAAAGCTTCTATTTGATAATCTAAATAAAGAGTAAATCATTTTAAGAGCGATCGCGTACTTCTCCCAATTTTATCTAGTGGTGTGAAATATGAATCATAACTTTGAATCAGCAAGAAATCAGAATCAGCAACGTATGGGGGATTCACTCGGTGAAACTCCAGCTAACAACAATTATCCCCAGGGCAATGTAACTACTATGATGCGCGATCGCTTTGAATTGCTGAGTGCCTACCTTGACGGCGAAGTGACGGCGACAGAACGCCGAGAAGTTGAAGAATTGCTGACAAATGACCCCGCGACGAAGCGTTTGTACTCGCGACTTTTGAGTATGCAGCGGGGTTTTAGCTCAATGCCGGTGCCTGCTGCGGAACAATCGGCACAGGAGTTGGCGGCGAAGGTTTTGCAGCGGGTTGAACGCAAGACGAAACGGAATTGGGTTTTGGGCGGAGGTGCGATCGCAGCTTTGTTAATTGCGGCGGCGTCTGGTGTCGTTGGCGGCCGTCAATTGTTTGCTCCTCAGTTGGCGACTTCGCCGGTTCCTGCTGAATCTGACGGTTTGATTGTGGCTTTGAATGAGCCGGTAATGGAGATTGTTAATCCCAACGATTTGATGCTTGGGGTGAATGCACCGGTGATGGATATTCCGAAGGTTGGTGTAGCAAGCCCTCAAAAGTCATTGCCGAAGGTGCAGTAGGATTGATTTTTTGAGCAATAATGAAATATTGAGCCCCCTGAAAAACGGGGGCTTTTTGCTGTTTTCCCCGTTTTTTTAAGGTGAATATATCTTTTGAGAATCTCTGGGTTTTGATTGGCTAATTGCATAAATTTTTGATTGATAGGGAAACCGCAGATGCAACGCTGATCGACGCAGATAATCTTAAGATTGTTGGCAACTTTGGCCATCTTGTCCGATCGCGAATTGTGGGGCGATCGATCGCAATTAAGCCCGATCGCACTTTTGACGTGTTTTGTTGATATTGGCGATCGGCAACAGCAATGTCTCCTCAATTTCCTGCCGCACAGCAGGAGATACATTACAACCGATCTTGAGGCAATCTACCAGCAATTTATTAGCATCGTAATACTTCCTCAGCAATGATTTCTGCTGTTCACTGAACTGCCAATCGTGACCTATATTGCGATAGGAAATTGTAATTTGTCTTAATTGCCTAGTCCAAGCTTGT
>Ga0335395_10000691_pt1 | contig 21268 bp, 22 predicted proteins | sample MAT02_FD_205744 | JGI IMG/M metagenome (GOLD analysis project Ga0335395, IMG submission 205744) | Freshwater microbial communities from Lake Fryxell liftoff mats and glacier meltwater in Antarctica - MAT-02 (spades assembly) (version 2) ...
AATACAGTGCGCCCATCCGGCCGAACAGCACCAGCGGGTCCGTTGACCCCGTTGTTCCGCTCCATTCCCGCCAGACCGTGTCCACGTTCACGGTAATCCGCTCGACATCCTTCCACCGGGCATAGCGTCCCAGCCCGATGTCCCGTGCCGCGTCTTCCGGCCCCATTCCGGCCTCGAATCGCACGGTCGATTCCGCTTCCACGAATCGTAGGTAATCGGCCACCTCTCGTACGCCCGAAAGGTCCGTCAATGGTCCGTGCCCCGGCACGATATGGACAGGGTTCAGCGCCTCGATAAGGTCGCAGCCGGCCAGCCAGTTGAAAATCGGCCCGGCCCACCCGATGGGCGTCCCCTCGATAAACAGGATGTCCCCGGTGAACACGGTATCTGAATCCGCTACGTGGACCGGCAAATCGCCCGCCGTGTGCGCCGGCCCCGCCTCGATCAGTGTCACCCGTCGGTCGCCCACGTCCAGCCCTGCTGATCCGCTGAAGGTCCGGGTCGGCGGCTTGTGGCGCACAATGGCAAAATCGAACGGCCCGAAAATCTCCGCGAAATAGCGCCCCGCATCGTCCGGTTGGCGCAACAAGTTTCGCCCATGGCTCCACTGCCGACGCGCGTCTCCGCCGGTGGTCAGGCTGTTCCGGCAAAAACCAGCACGGCGTGCAGCACAAGCCCGATGCTGCCGCCGATCAATGTTCCGTTCAAGCGGATATACTGAAGATCCCGCAGCACCGCATTTTCCAGCTTTTCGGTTATGGTGGCTGCATCCCAGCCCTTCACGGTGTCGGAAACCAGCGCAACGATTGCATCGCCATGGTCGGCAACGGTGCCCACAACCGCGCGGCGGGCAAGTTGGTTCACGGCCAATGCAAGGGCCGGGTCTTCCCGCAGCGCTTTCGCCATCGCGGTGGCAATCTCGCGCGTTCCTTCGCCGTCGGCCAGCGTCTTCAGCTTGTCCTGCAGGCGGCTCCAAAGCCCTTCCATCCACTCGCCAACGGCCGGGTTGGCCATTAGCTCGCGCTTCATCCGCTCCACCTTCTCGCGGGTCTCGGGCATGTTTTGCAGGTCGAACGCCAAATTTTCCAGCGCCTGGTCTGCCTTTTCGCGCACGGGGTGGTTCGGGTCGGCCGCAAGGTCGGCCAGCAACCCCCGCAAACCGCCGACAAGCTCGTTGGAAATCCGCTCGTCCACATTCACCAGCCGCAGAACCCAGCTCGTACGCTCTTCCACCATCGTGCGGATCAGGCCTTCCTGCGAATCGATCGTCCGCCCGGCCCAGTTTATAAACGCGTCGATCACCGGCTTGTGGCGCCCGTCCGCGATCATGGCGTCCAACATCTTGCCCAGCAGGGGTGAAATCTCAAGTTCGCGGAGGCGGACCATCGCGCCATCCTGCAGCCGCTGCATGACCGCCCGGGCCGCCGGTGTTTGCGAAAGCTGCCCCAACAGGCGCGAGATGCCCTGCCGCACCCGTCCGCCCGATGCCGGCCGTTCCATGAACCCCGCCAGCGTCGAAGCCGCATCGAAGCCATCCAGCCGCCGGGCGACATTCATGGGCGTGAGGAAGTTTTCCTTCAGGAACGAAGCCAGCGCATCGCCGATCCGGTCCTTGGATTTCGGGATGATGGCGGTGTGCGGGATGGGGATGCCCATCGGGTGGCGGAACAGCGCTGTCACGGCAAACCAGTCGGCGAGACCGCCCACCAGCGCGGCTTCCGCGAAGGCCTGCACCCACACATACCCAGGGTGTATGTTCACCATCGCCCAGGTGGACGCAAGGAACAGCCCCGCCATCAGCACCAGCAGCCCCGTGGCATAGCCGCGAAGCCGGACTGCCTGTGCAGTGCGCTCGCCTACCGGCAGATCGTCGGGGTCATTCCGCAGCTTGCGGACCTGGTTCTGGCTTTCCGGCAGCAGCGTCGGGGGCAGCCTGTGTTTCCCCGTCCTTGCCGCCCGTCAGCATGCCAGCGAGCTTCGGGCCGATCCAGCGCTCCAGATCATCGGCCAGCGTGAAGCCTGCCGGAACGATCAGCAAGGTCAGTACGGTGGAAAGCAGCAGCCCGCCGATCACGGCAATCGCCATCGGAGCCCGGAAGCTGGAATCGCCATGCAGGCCGATCGCAACCGGCATCATTCCCGCCACCATCGCGACCGTCGTCATCAAGATAGGCTGGGCCCGTTTGTGGCCGGCATCGATGATCGCCGTTTCCCTGTCCACACCGAGGCGCATCTCTTCGATGGCAAAGTCCACCAGCAGGATCGAGTTCTTGGCGACGATACCGAACAGCATCAGCAGCCCGATATACACCGGCATAGTAAGCGCATGGCCCGTGAGGATAAGCGCGATCACTGCGCCAAGCGGCGCTAGAAGCAGCGACCCCATGTTCACGAATGGCGGCAACACCCGCTTGTACAGCAGCACCAGCACCGCAAACACCAGCAGGATGCCCGAAATCACCGCGACGATGAAGTTCGTCACCAGCTCGTCCATCACTTCTTCCTGGCCGAACTTCACTTGGCGAACGCCGGTCGGCAGGTCCGCCATGGTTGGCAACTTGGCCACAGCTTCTACCGCCTGGCCGAACTCAACGCCGTTGAGGTCGGCTTCCAGCGTGATGCGGCGGGTCTGGTTGAAGCGGCGGATCTTGGTGGGACCGGCACCGAAGCTGATATCGGCGACGACCTTCAGCGGCACCGAGCCACCGCCGGCCGTCGGCACGGGAAGGTTTTCCAGCATGGCGAGATCGGTCCGGGATTCGTCGGTCAGGCTCACCCGGATGGGCACCTGTCGATCCGCCAGCGAGAATTTCGCCAGATTCTGCTCGATATCCCCCAGGGTCGCGATCCGGATTGTCTGGCTAAGCGCTGAAACAGAAACGCCCAGCTGGGCCGCCATGTCGAACTTCGGGCGGATCAGGATTTCCGGTCGCTCCATGTCGCCATTGATGCGGGCGTCACGAAGCACCTTCAGGCCCTGCATCTCGCGCTCGACCTTGCGCGCTGTCTCATCCAGCAAAACAGGGTTGTCGCTGGCCAGCATGATCGTCACTTCGCGGCCGCCGAACCCGGCGCCCTGCGATTCGAAATAGGTCCGCGCATCGGGGACCGACGTCAGCTTGGGCGCAACCCGGCGTTCGAATTCCTTCGTGCTTACGGCCCGGTCGTCGGCTGGTACCAACTCGATGTACAGGCTGGCCCGGCGGACATCGCCATCATCGCCTACGAACTCCATGATCTGGCGCACTTCAGGTTCCTGCCGAAGCAGGGCTGTCGTCTGGTCTACGGCACGGCCGGTGTCGGCAAGCTGCGAACCGGGCGGCATCTCGATCTTGATGGACGATGTCCCGGTGTCTTGGTCGGGCTGGAATGCCGTCGGCATCTGCATGAACAGGAATATGGTCAGCACGAAAGAAAGGCCACCGACGATCACCGTTTTCCAGCGGTGCCGGATTGTCCATCCCAGAAACGAGAGATAGCGCTTCATGGCAGCGCTTTCGCCATGTGGCTGCTGGCCGTGGGCTTTCAGGAAATAGGCCGCCAACAGCGGGGTGATCAATCGAGCAACCAGCAACGACATGAACACCGCAGTCGAGACCGTCAGCCCGAACTGCTTGAAATATTGCCCGGAAATACCCGGCATGAAGCTGACCGGCAGGAACACGGCGATGATCGCAAACGTGGTGGCGACAACTGCCAGCCCGATCTCATCAGAGGCATCCATGGCGGCCTGATAGGGGGATTTCCCCATTCGCATGTGGCGCACGGTATTCTCGATCTCGACGATCGCATCGTCGACAAGAATCCCCGCTACCAGTGAAAGCGCCAGTAGGCTGATAGTATTCAGCGTGAACCCCATCAGGTCCATGAACCAGAAGGTCGGGATGGCCGAAAGCGGAATGGCCAGCGCTGATATGATGGTGGCGCGCCAATCCCGCAGGAACAGGAACACCACGAGGACGGCCAGCAGCGCGCCTTCCACCATAGCGGTGATCGCGCTCGAATATTCGGCCTTGGTGTATTTCACCGTCGTGAAAAGCTCGACGAATTCCACTTCGGGGAATTCTTCCTGCAACTTGGCCAGCTCTTCGTTCATGGCGTCATACACCGAAACGTCCGACGCACCCTTGGCCTTGGAAAGCCCAAAGCTCGTCACCTGCCGGCCGTCCAGCCGCGCGATGGATCGCTGCTCCGACGTGCCATCCTTCACGGTGGCGATATCGGACAGGCGGACATCGCGGCCATTGCCGATAGAGATGCGGGTCTGCCCCAGCTCCAGCGCGGTGCTCGCGCCGCCCAACACACGGACGGCCTGCTCGGCGCCGGAAATCTCCGTCCGCCCGCCAGGTGCATCCAGGTTCAACTGGCGCAGCTGGCTGTTGACCTGCGCGGCCGTGATCCCGAACGACTGCATCCGCACCGGGTCCAGATCGACGCGCATTTCCCGGCTTACGCCACCGCCGCGGCTCACCTGCGCGACGCCGGGAATGGCAACCATCCGCTTGGTGATCGTGTTGTCGACGAACCAGCTCAGCTCCTCCAGCGTCATACCGGTGGATTTCACGGCCACATAGGCAATCGGCCCGCCTTCGATCTCGATCCGGCTCACTTGCGGCTCGAGGATGCCATCGGGCAGATCCGAACGGACCTTGGTGACAGCGTCGCGGACATCGTTGACGGCGCGATCCACAGGGGTACCGAGATGGAACTCGACACTGGTGAACGAACCACCCTCCTGAACGAAGCTGCTGATCGTCTTCACATTGCCAAGGCCGGCGACCGCGCCTTCCACCTTCTGCGTGATCTGTGTCTCGATTTCCGTCGGTGCGCCGCCCGGCTGCGAAACCACAACCTGGACGATCGGCGCTGAAATATCGGGCATTGCCGTGATCTTCATCCCGTAAAAGCTCAACGCTCCCACCAGGGTCAGCATTACGAACAGCAGGATCGGAGGCAGCGGGTTCTGGATCGACCAGCTGGAAATATTGCGCAGGTCCATTGGGTCAGCCTGCCTTTGCGGGGGCGGCTGTTGGGGGATCTGCCGCCGGATCTGCCGGCCCACTTGCCGCAGTCGCAGCCGGCTGTGCCCTGAGCACCGGCCCTGACCTCAGCGCGGGCCTCACCTTTTCGCCGGGGCGCAGGAACGCGCCGGCCGAAATTACGACCTTTTCGGTGCCCGAAAGCCCCGATGTGATCGCCACGCCCTGCTGACTGATCGTTCCTGTCGTCACCGGGCGGCGCTCGACCACATTCTGGCTGTTGATGATGAACACCTGGCTTTCACCACCGGTTGAAAGGATCGCCGATTGCGGCACGATCGGACGCAGCGCCCGGATCCCGTCGATGACGACATTGGCAAACCCGCCGGCACGCAGGTCTGCGGCGGCGGGAAGCTGCACCCGTGCCATGCCCAAGCGCGTCTGCGGGTCGATCACCGGCTCCAGCAGCCAAACGGTCCCGGCATAGGCGCTGGAAGAGCCCACCGGGGTCACGGTGGCGGTCTGCCCCACCGCAAGCTGCGGCATGTCCTGCTCGGCAACCTGGGCGCGAAGCTCCATCTGGCCACCAGCGGCAATCCGGAACAACGCGCCGGATCCGGGCGAAACCACCTGTCCGGGCTCCACCATGCGCTGAAGCACAAGGCCAGCTTCAGGCGCGCGAATTGCAAGGCGGTTGATCCGCTCGCGCATCTCTCTAACCTGTGCTTGGGCTACATTCACCCGCGCACGAGCCGAATCCCGGGTCGCCGTGCGGCGATCGATATCGGCCTTGGAGATAAACCCCCGCGCAACCAGCGCCTGGGCTCGGTCCAGCTCGGATTGGGCGAGGCGCGCGTCGGCGTCAGCCTGCACAACGGAGGCCTGCAACTGCTGGAGCTGCGCGCGCTGCACAGCAGAATCGATTTGGGCCAGCACCTGCCCCCGCCCCACAAACTGCCCCGCCTCGGCGCGGATGGACGAAACCATTCCGCCTTCGCCGGCGACGCCAACGGGCATGTCACGGCGCGCGGAAATGCTGCCAACGGCCGAAACCCTGTCTGACACCAGCACATTGCCTGGAACCACGACCGAAACCACGGGCGGGCCGGACGGCGGCGCCGATGGTTTTGGCGCATTCACCTTCATGAAGAGGAACCCGACAAAAGCGGCCACAGCCAGGATGATGACACCAGAGATCAACCATGTCTTGCGCTGCTGCCGACGGCGCGCGTCGATGTCCGACGCCGCTTCAGCAGCATCACGTTCGAGCTGGGCCCGGACATCGGGATCGTTGGGGGATAGGTGCATGTTCATGCCGTCTGCAAACCTTTAAAGCCAGAGCATGCCGCGGGGCAGCCCCTCCATTTCCTGACTGCTCCCCTCAAAGACAGGCAGGAAAAACAATCCGGCGGACAAGCAGGGCAAGCACCCGCATTCGTCTCCGGTCCTCAACTTCATACACATTCCATATTGTAATTTAAAGACCTTGCATCTGGCGCAGCAAGAAGGAAAGCTGACGGTGGCGCTGAAGTGCCGCAGGGAAGTCCTGCCACATTACGTTCGGCGCTTGGTCGTTTTGTTGCTGCATCACGGAAGGGATACGGAATGGAGTATGGATTTTTCGGCTGGATCATCGTCGGTCTGATCGCCGGTGCGCTGGCCAAATGGATCATGCCGGGCAAGGACCCCGGCGGCATCATCGTCACCATTCTCATCGGCATCGCGGGTGGCATCCTTGGCGGCTCCCTCGCCAATTTCCTGCCTTTTCTCGGCACGGGCGGAACCATCTGGAACCTGGTACTGGCCACGGCCGGAGCAGTCCTTCTTCTGTGGATTTACCGGATGGTGAAGAGCCGCTCTTCCTGATTGACCGGTCCCGTTCGCACCAACACATGAAGCGCGCCGGAAATTGCGGCGCGCTTCATGTCCGCGAAAGGATATCGGTTGCATCAGGCCGGTCGAAGTCCGCCGGCCAAACCGTGATGGGCCCCCTGTCAAGGAGACTGATTCGATGAAAAGCAGCCACATCGCAGCAGCAATTGCCGCCGTTCTCGCAGCACAGTCCGCCGGGGCCCAGTCTGCACCTCCGGTTGCGTTGCCAGACAGGCCGAGCTTGGCTGCGGCTCCGGCCACCCTCAGCCTGTCCGCCGACGCCGAAATCCAGGCCGTGCCCGATATCGCCGAAATCGGCGCCGGCGTGATGACAGAAGCCGCGCAAGCCGAGCAAGCGCTCAGCGCCAATGCCGAACGCATGCGCAACGTGGTGGCCGCCATCCGCAAGGCCGGTGTCGCCGACCGCGACATCCAGACAACGGGTCTCAACCTCCAGCCCCAGTTCCGTTACGAGGAAAATCGGGAACCGATCCTCACTGGGTTCCGCGTATCGAACCGCGTGCAAGTCACGCTGCGAGATACGAAGGGCGCAGGCAAGATCATCGATACGCTGGTTCGCGAAGGCGCCAACCAGGTGGACGGCCCCAGTTTCCGCATCAGCAACCCCGAGCCGCTGCTCGACAAGGCCCGGCAAGACGCCGTCCGCAAGGCCCGAATCCGGGCAGATCTTTACGCCGCAGCGGCCGGCCTGAAGGTAAAGCGCATCACCAGCATCTCCGAAGGAACGGATTTCCGCCCGATGCCTGCTCCGGTCCCCCGCGTTGCAATGGCAATGGAAGCCAAAGCCGACAGCCCTGTCGTTCCAGGCGAAGTCCGCATGACGGTGACAGTCCAGATGGGCTTCGAGCTGGAATAGCCCCAGCCGCACGAAGGCTCAGCGAGCCCTGGCGTAGCATTCAAGCAGGTCGAGCCCCAGCGGACGCCGGTCCTCCAGCGCCCAGCGTCCATGGGTCTGGGCCAGGCTTTCCGTGGCAAAGCCTTCCAGCCCGATCCCGTCCCCCACCAGGATCGGCGCGCGCAGCAGCACCAGCCGGTCGACCCGGTCAGCGGCAAGCAGTGCTGCGGCAAGCCGGCCCCCGCCCTCACACAGGATCCGGTTAATCCCGCATTCTGTCGCGAAGGCATCGAGGTCGGACAAGCCCGCGATCCGGTGAAAGCCCTCCGGCACTGGCTGCACCGTCATCACGGCGCGCAACGGCTGCGGCGCAGTGTTGCCCGGAACCCGAGCGGTCAGCTGCGGGCCATCGGCCCTGAAGGTTCGGCCACCCACCAGCACCATGTCGGCCGCAGCGCGCAGCGCATGGGCATAAGCGCGCGCCGGCTCGCCGGTGATCCACTGGCTCGCACCATCGGCCCGCGCCAGCCGGCCATCCAGTGAAAGCGCCAGTTTCAGCGTCAGCTCGGGCCGTCCATCCGCCAGCCTACGGGAAAAGCCTGCCAGTTCGCGTTCGGCCTCGGCGCGCAGAACATGTTCGGTCACAGCAACGCCGGCGGCCTTCAGGCGGGCAATTCCCAGCCCCCGTGTCCGCTGGTCCGGGTCCGCCATGGCAACCACCGTGCGCGCAATCCCGGCCACGATCAGGCTGTCGGCGCATGGCGGCCCACGCTCGCTGGCATGGGCGCAGGGCTCCAGCGTTACGAAGGCAGTCGCCTCCCGCGCAGCCCCTCCGGCTTGCGCAAGCGCAATGGCTTCGGCGTGCGGCCGGCCGCCACCCTGCGTCCAGCCCCGCCCGATGACCCTTCCGTCCTTCAGGATCAGGCAGCCGACGTTGGGGTTGCTCCCTGTCCTCCCCGCGCCCCGCCGCGCAAGTCCAAGCGCGGCCGCCATCATTCGGGTATCGTCGTGCGCCCTCGGCGTCACTTCAGCTCGTCGCCTGGCGGGCCGCGGCGCGCTCGGCCTCAAGCGCCCTCTGCCGTGCCTGCGCCGCCGCCAGCGCAGCCCGGTTCGCAGCCACTTCGGCACGAAGGGCATCCATTCGCTCTTCCCGGTCGGCGATGGCGTCTTCGGCTGTCCGGTCGCCCCTCCAGCTGTCGGCATAAACAATCAGGTCGGGCCGCTTCATCCCCGTGTCAGAAGCAATCACAAAGCTCGCAACGATCAGCCCGCCCATGCCGATTGCCGCGGCCGCAAACCATTTCTTGTGCGGCGGCTGGGCCTTGGCGCGCTCCCACCATCCCTGCTCGGGTTCATTCCAGCTGAACCCGTCGGCCCGTTCCAGTTCCCGCTTCATCAGCAGGGCGCGGCGGCGCACGTCCGCATCCTTGCTCCGCTCAAGGTCGGCGAAGGGCTTGGGAAGCGGAACCGCCTTGGGTTTCTTGAGCGGCATCGAACAGCTTTCTGGGCGTCAGACCCGCATCGGCATCAGCACGTAAAGCGCAGGCGAAGCGTCGTTCTCGCGGATCAGGGTCGGGGCGGCTGCATCTGCCATATGCACCTCGACCAGATCGCCTTCAACTTGCTGGAGGATATCCAGCAGATAGCGGCTGTTGAACCCGACATCGAAGCTCGCAGCCGAATATTCGGCCGGAACATCCTCGCTCGCGGTGCCGTTTTCCGGGCTGGTCACCGAAAGCGTCACCCGGTCCCGATCGATGCTCAGTTTTACCGCACGCGTCTTTTCCGAAGCAATGGCCGTCACCCGGTCCACGCCCTCCGCCAGCGTCGCCGGGTCGATCTTCAGCAGCTTGTCGTTCCCCGAGGGGATGACCCGGCTGTAGTCCGGGAAGGTCCCGTCGATCAGCTTCGATGTCAGGATAGCAGCGCCGATCCGGAAGCGGATCTTCGCGCCGCTCAAGGCGATTTCCACCTCTCCGTCGCGTTCGTCCAGCAGCTTGCGGATTTCTGCCACGCATTTGCGCGGAATGATGATATCGGGCATCGCATCGGCACCCGGCGGAAGGGGGATTTCCACCCGCGCCAGCCGGTGCCCGTCGGTCGCGACCGCACGCAGGGTGCCGGCACCAGCCGGCGCATGAAAGAAGATGCCGTTCAGGTAATAGCGCGTCTCTTCGGTTGAAATTGCAAAGCGCGTCTTGTCGATGAGCGTGACCAGGGTTTCGGCGGGCAGCGTGAAGCTGACCGGCAGGTCGCTTTCGCCGATTACCGGGAAATCCTCGCGCGGCAGCGTCTGCAACTGGAATCGCGCGCGACCGGCCGTCACGGCCATCTTCTGGCCGGTGGCATCCAGCGTCACTTGCGCGCCGTCGGGGATTTTGCGCACGATATCGAAGAGGGTATGGGCGCTCACCGTGGTCGCACCGGCCATCTCCACAGTCGCCGGGGCCTCTTCCACGATCTGGAGGTCAAGGTCCGTCGCCATCAGCTTCAGAACACCGCTTTCAGCAGCCAGCAGCACATTGGAGAGGATCGGAATGGTGTTCCGCCGCTCGACAACCGACTGAACATGCCCCAGCGCCTTCAGGAGGGTCGCGCGCTCGACGACTAGCTTCATGCAAGGGATCCTTGGCCCGGGTGGGATGACCGCATCTCTATACAGGAGTGCGAGAGGGGGGAAAGCCCGCTGTTTGCAGCAGCGCGGCACCGCCTGGGCAAAGCCGCATCACTCCCCCTTCAGCACCGCCTTGCTCAACCCGCCGACGAACGTCTCGAAGTCCCGCGCTTCCCGGAAGTCTTTATAAACGCTGGCAAACCTCACATATGCCACCGGGTCGAGCCGTTCCAGCCCCTGCATCACCAAAGCGCCGATCTGCCCGGCCTCGATCTCCGTTTCGCCCATTGCTTCCAGTTGTCGCTGCACGGCCGAAACAAACCGCTCGATCCGGTCGGCGTCGATCTCGCGCTTTCGGCATGCGATCATTACCGAATGCACCAGCTTCTCGCGGTCGAACGGCTCTTTCTTGCCGTTCTTCTTCACCACGATCAGCTCGCGCAACTGCACCCGCTCGAAGGTGGTGAAGCGCGCTCCGCAGGCGGGGCACTGCCGCCGCCGCCGAATGGCGCTGCCGTCCTCGGTTGGGCGGCTGTCCTTCACCTGGCTGTCCTCGTGGTGGCAAAACGGACAGCGCATCAGGTCTTCTTGGACAAGGAACGAAGATAGCCGAGCCCGCCGCCGGCAACCGCGCCGATGATCGGCCCGACAAAGGGAATGACGATGCCGATGGCAGCGCCTGCGGCGGCGCCAACCCCCACATTGCGGCCGAGCGGCGTGTTCCAGATCTTCTTCGCGGTTTCGCCCGCCTCGCTGGCCATCGCCTGGCGGCCCAGTTCTTCGGCCTTGCGGCCGGCCCCGGTGTCCAGTGCTGCACGCTGCAGGCCCGACGCCGTTTCGGAAACCTTGCGCCCAACTTCGCTGTCGAGCGCCTTCTGGGTCAGCTCGCCGGCCTTGTCGAACACCTTGTCGGCAGCGTCGATGGCCTTGCGTCCGGTTTCGGATTCGGCAATCGGCCGTCCGGCCTCTAGTGCATCGCTGGCCAGCGTCTCAACCTTGTCCGGGGCAGGCTGGCTCTGGCCATTCGGCCCGCCTTCGGCCTTGGGGGTCTCGGCGGTGTCTTTGGGTTGGTCGGTCACAGGCACGGTCCTTTCACGCAGTCATCACAATGTGGGTTCAGCCATAGATGGGGAAGCGGTCGGTCAGCGCCTTCACCCGGGCGCGCACGTCGGCTTCCACGGCGCCATTTCCCTCGGCCCCGTTCGCCGCAAGCCCATCCAGCACGTCGGCGATCATGTGGCCGATGGCCTCGAATTCCGCCGTTCCGAAGCCGCGCGTGGTGCCAGCCGGGCTCCCCACGCGGATGCCGCTCGTCTTTGTGGGGGGCAACGGGTCGAACGGCACGCCGTTCTTGTTGCAGGTGATATGGCTGCGCTCCAGCGCCTCATCGGCATCCTTGCCCGTCAGCCCCTTGGGGCGAAGGTCGATCAGCGCCAGGTGCGTATCGGTGCCGCCGGCCACGATATCGCAGCCGCGCGCCTTCAAGGTCGCCGCCAGCGTCCGCGCATTGTCCACCACATCGCGAGAATAAGCCTTGAACTCCGGCCGCAGCGCTTCGCCAAAGGCAACCGCCTTGGCCGCGATCACATGCATCAGCGGGCCCCCTTGCAGGCCCGGAAACACCGCCGAGTTCAGCTTCTTGCCGAGGTCGATGTCATTCGACAGGATCATCCCGCCGCGCGGGCCGCGCAGCGTCTTGTGGGTCGTCGTCGTCACGACATGGGCATGTGGTAAGGGCGATGGGTGGATGCCGGCTGCTACCAGCCCGGCGAAATGCGCCATGTCCACATGCAGATACGCCCCCACCTTGTCGGCAATGGCGCGCATCCGGGCAAAATCGATGATTCGCGGATAAGCCGAGCCCCCGGCGATCAGCAGCTTGGGCTGGCATTCGATCGCCTGGGCCTCAAGCGCATCATAATCGATCAGCTGGGTATCGGCTGAAACGCCATACTGCACCGCGTTGAACCACTTGCCAGATTGCGCCGCTTTCGCACCATGGGTTAGGTGCCCTCCGGCATCGAGGGACATGCCAAGGATCGTCTCGCCCGGCTTCACCAGCGCCAGCATCACCGCGCCATTGGCCTGCGCGCCCGAATGCGGCTGCACATTCACCCATTCACAGCCGAACAGCTGCTTGGCGCGGTCGATGGCAAGCTGCTCCACCACGTCCGAATGTTCGCACCCCTGGTAATAGCGCTTGCCGGGATAGCCCTCGGCGTACTTGTTCGTGAAGATCGATCCCTGCGCTTCCAGCACCGCGCGTGAAACGATGTTTTCTGAAGCGATCAGTTCGATCTGGCTCTGCTGGCGGCGCATCTCGCCCGCCACGGCTGCGGCAACCGCCGGGTCCGATTCGGCAAGGCTCGCGCCGAAAAAGGCATCATTGGCGGCGGGCTGCACTGATGTGGGGGACATTGGCTTGCTGCTCATCGGCTGGCTCCTATCCGAGCTTTGAAACGCGGGCGGCGTGGCGGCCGCCCTCGAAGGGGGTGTTCAGGAAAGCGGCAAGCGCATCCCGGGCGGTTTCGCTGCCCAACAGGCGCGCGCCGAACGCAACCATGTTCGCATCATTGTGCTGCCGCGAAAGCCGGGCAGAAAGATTATCGTGCACCAGTGCGCAACGTGCGCCGGGCACCCGGTTGGCCGCGATGGAAACACCGATACCCGATCCGCACACCACCACGCCGAACCGCGCGCGGCCAGATGCCACAGCCTCGGCGCAGGCGCGGCCGAAATCCGGGTAATCCACGGAAGCGACGGCATCGGCCGCACCCATATCCAGCACGGCATGCCCGGCCGCACGAAGATCGTCGGCAAGCAGGGCCTTCAGCGGATACCCGGCATGGTCGGATGCAATGGCGATGTCCACGGCTGCGATTGGTCCCGAAAATAGCGTTTGCGCAAGCTCTGGTAGCCTGCGGCGTCGCTATGCCCCAAATCTTCGCATTCGCCAAGCAAAGCGCTATGCGTCGAGACCATGTTGCACCGCCCCGCCTTCCTGCTCGGCTACGCCGGGCTTATCCCCGCCCTCGCAGCGCTGGGCGTCGCCGCCTTTGCCCCGCCAGACTGGCGCGAACTCGCCTTCCGGGCGGGCGCGCTCTACGCCGGCCTCATCCTCAGTTTCCTCGGCGGCACATGGTGGGGCCTCGCGACTCGCGCCGAGCCCGAACGCGCCTGGCCGCTCTATATCCTCTCCGTCATCCCCAGCCTCGCGGCCCTTGTCCTGCTGATGCTGCTAACACCCGAACGCCTCATCCTGCTAGGCGGCCTCATCGCTCTGACCCTGCCTGTGGATAGCCTGCTGCTGAAAATGGAGCTTGCCCCGCCCAACTGGATGAAGCTGCGCATCCCACTTACGGTGGGGCTGAGCCTTGCGACGGCGGGGATGGGGGTTGTGGCGATGGTGTGAGGGACGTTGCGTTGTTCTGTGTTCGCAGGGGCTCTGCCCCTGCACCCTCCACATATTTGTTATCGCGAGTAGCACTGGCGGTTGCTTCGTTTTGTAGGCTGCTTGTGCCATTGAACTAAAGCTGCTTTCGTGGCTTCGGCGTTCATAAGTTGCCACTCATTCCTATCAAGGAGGTAAGTTCTATTCCAAATGCTTCTCTTAGGTGTTCCATGACAATAAAAGCCGAGTATCGGGTACGCGCGCAGCGTTTCCTTGGCGGTCCTTTTCAGCCCGCCGATTTGACCGCACTTTTTCTGTTTCTTCGTAATGAATCTTGCGTGCGTGAAAGCGTTCGTGATTTAGGAGATATGATTGGCCATAGTGACATCCGAGACAAAGGGCTGAGCGTTAAGAGAGTATGTGCAGCCTATCAGGTTGCTCGGCATGTAATTTTTCGAATTCGCGAGACGTCGAATCTCTACGATCTAAAAAACGCACAACCAGATCTACTGGAGGCGATGGGCGCAACTCTCTATTTGCTTTCTGATGATATAATCCGTCGAGATACAGGAATGAGTCGAGATCAAGCCCTCACAGCCCTAGCCAAGCTGAAGCGAAAATTTTCGACCAAATCGAATGGAAATCTCGAGTGGAATAGCTATCCACCGACGCAGAAAGAATTAGCCACGATAAAATGTTTGACGGGTTACATTATCTCACAAGGCGCTTATGAACCAGAAATACTTCTGGAAGACGTTAGATTCGTCTTTCGTAAATACGGTCTTATAGATGCGTCACAAGATGCGGCTCTGGATCGGCGCAAAGATCATCTGTCTCTCTTCGTGTTGTCAGTCGTCCATGGGGTGCGCTTTACACTTCCCGGTGGGGAATTGGCAGAGGCAGCGGTTGGCTGGAGTGACGAACTCGGTACTGCTCGTCTAAACGCGAGTGTTACGATGGAGGTTAATAGTAAGGGCCGACCGATTACGCTGGCATTCCCGTTCTTTTCATCGGGCTTATCTCCGTCGATTTGGCTGGAAGACTATGATCCGAAGATTCGGGCTTGTTTCCTCACGGGGCCGATTGAAATCGTTGACGGTGCTAAGCTCCGCAGGATCAGATGAGTAGCTCTTGTCTGACTGCCAAGTCGAAATCCGAGGGTGCAGGGACATCATGTCCCTGCTGGGTCTCGGGCAAAGCCCGAGCCGCCGGAGGCACCCCCCGGCCTCAGGCCGCAGCGCGCATCTCTAGCCGGCCCCAGATTTCGACCAGCGCCGAAACCAGTTCGGCCATCATCGCTTCCGAATGCGCAGGGCCCGGCGTGAAGCGCAGGCGTTCGGTGCCGCGCGGCACTGTGGGGTAGTTGATGGGCTGCACATAGACGCCATATTCGGCGAGCAGTATGTCGCTCACCTTCTTGGCCTTCATTGGGCACCCAACCATCAGCGGCACGATGTGGCTTGCGGTCTGCATCACCGGCAGCCCGGCGTCTGCCATCCGCTGCTTCAGCGTCGCGGCTGCGGCCTGCTGGCCGTCGCGTTCCTCGCTCGATGCCTTCAGGTGCCGCACGCTCGCCAGCGCACCGGCCACCAGCACGGGGGACAACGAGGTGGTGAAGATGAAGCCCGGCGCGTAGGAGCGGATGCAGTCGATGATGTCGCGCTCGGCGGTGACATAGCCGCCCATCACGCCGAACGCCTTGCCCAAAGTCCCCTCGATGATGGTCAGCCGGCTGGCGACATCGTCGCGCTCGGAAATCCCGCCTCCGCGCGCGCCGTACATGCCCACGGCATGCACTTCGTCCAGATAGGTCAGCGCGCCATATTTGTCGGCGAGGTCGCAGATCGCGGCGATGGGAGCGATGTCCCCGTCCATCGAATAAACGCTCTCGAACGCGATCAGCTTGGGCGCGTCCGGGTCGGCTTCGGCGAGGAGGGCCTCCAGGTGCACAAGATCATTGTGCTGCCACACCTTCTTTTCGCAGCCGGAACTGCGGATCCCCGCGATCATGGAGGCGTGGTTCAGCGCGTCCGAAAAGATGATGCAGCCCGGCAGCAGCTTGCCCAGCGTGGAAAGCGTTGCCTCGTTGGAGACGTAGCCCGACGTGAACAGCAGCGCCGATTCCTTGCCGTGCAGGTCGGCAAGCTCGGCTTCCAGTTCGATATGGTAATGGGTGTTGCCGCCGATGTTGCGCGTGCCGCCCGAACCGGCGCCAACATCGTGCAGCGCGTCTTCCATCGCGCCGATCACCGCGGGGTGCTGCCCCATCGCCAGATAATCGTTGGAACACCACACCGTGATGGGCTTGGGGCCATTGTGCCCGGCAAAGCAGCGTGCGTTGGGGTAGGCGCCCTTGTTGCGCAGGATGTCGATGAAGACGCGGTAGCGCCCCTCTTCGTGCAGTCGGCCGATCGCCTGCTTGAAAATCTGGCTGTAGTCGACCACTGGCGCAACACCTTTCCGTTCATCGGTCGACGCCACGGGCGCTTCCTATCTTCGCGGGCCCTAGGCGCTTACGGCCCTTCATGGCAAGCGTAGCAATGCCGCACACTGCGGTCTAGGAAGCCCCGCCCGCAGGTTCAACCCAGAGTCCAGTCATGCCCCATCCTGAAAATCCCCTTTCAATCCTGGCCGAAAAGCCGGTCATCCTCCTGCTATCTGGCGGGCTCGACAGCGCCACCTGCCTTGCGATGGCCGCCGGTGCCGGCGCGCGGGTTCTGGCACTCACCATCGATTATAACCAGCGCCACCGCCGCGAACTGGCCGCCGCCGCAGATCTCGCCGCGCTTTACAAGGTGGAACGCCACATCACCCTCCCGCTCGATCTGCGCGGCTTCGGCGGTTCCGCGCTCACCGCCGACATCGATGTCCCCAAGGGCGGCGTGGAACCCGGCATCCCCGTCACTTATGTCCCGGCCCGCAACACCATCTTCCTGTCAGCCGCGCTTGGCTGGGCCGAAGCGATGGGCTGTGCAGACCTGCTCATCGGCATCAACGCGCTCGACTATTCCGGTTACCCCGATTGCCGTCCGGAGTTCGTGGCAGCCTTCGAAGCCATGGCCAACCTCGCGACCAAGGCCGGCGTCGAAGGCTCGGCGCGCTATTGCGTCCACACACCCCTGCTGCAACTGTCCAAGGCGGGGATTGTCAGGGCCGCTACCGCTGCCGGGCTCGACATGGGCCGAACATGGTCCTGCTATGATCCCACGGCAGACGGAACACATTGCGGCAGATGCGATTCGTGCCGCCTCAGGCAGAAAGGCTTCGCGGAGGCCGGGATTTCCGACCCGACCATCTATGCTGCGGGGGCTGCTGCATGAGCTACGCGGTCAAGGAACTCTACGTCACCCTGCAAGGGGAGGGCGCACAGACAGGCATGCGCGCCGTCTTCCTTCGCTTTGCCGGCTGCAACCTGTGGACCGGCCGCGAACAGGATCGCGAAAAGGCGATTTGCCGTTTCTGCGACACGGATTTCGTCGGCACCGATGGGCCGGGCGGCGGCAAGTTTACCGATGCCCGGGCACTCGCCGCAGCTGTCACGTCGGCCTGGGGCGCCCATGCGGAAAACCGCCTCGTCGTCTGCACAGGGGGCGAACCCCTGTTGCAGCTCGATGCCCCCCTCATCGATGCGCTCCACGCCGAGGGCTTCCGCCTCGCGGTCGAAACCAACGGCACGGTCTCCGCACCTTTGGCCATCGACTGGCTGTGCGTCAGCCCCAAGGCCGGCAGCACCACCATCCAGCGAAGCGGCAACGAGCTGAAACTTGTCTTCCCGCAACCCACGCTGATGCCCGAAGCGGTGGAAGGCTGGGAATTCACGAACTTCTTCGTCCAGCCCATGGACGGCCCGGCCCAGCGCGAGAACATTGCCGCCGCCATCGCTTTCTGTCTCGAAAACCCCAAATGGCGCCTCAGCCTCCAGACCCACAAACTGACGGGAATTCCATGACAGGGCCCATCCCGACCGAAGCCGAGGAGGTCGTCGATTTCTGGTTGCAGGCGGGCACCGCCGCCTGGTTCCGACACGATCCCCGGTTCGACACGCGGTTCCGCAACCGCTATCTCGAAAGCCACGAACAGGCCGCTGGCGGCCAGCTCGACGCATGGGCGAACAGCCCGCCGGGCGCACTGGCGCTGCTCATCCTTCTCGATCAATTTCCCCGCAACGCCTTCCGCCAAAGCGCGCGGATGTTTGCAACCGATGCCAAGGCCCGCGCCATTGCCGACCGCGCGATAAAGGATGGCCTCGATGGCTCGGTATCCGACCATCTTCGCAGTTTTTTCTATCTGCCGTTCGAACATTCCGAAGATGCTGCCGATCAGGCCCGGAGCCTTGCCCTGTTCGAGCCGATGGGCGGCGAAGTGCTGAAATTCGCAAAGCTCCACGCCGACATCATAGAACGCTTCGGCCGCTTCCCGCACAGAAACACAGTGCTGGGGCGCGTTTCCACGCCCGAGGAACTTGCCTTCCTGCAATCCGGCGGGTTCGCCGGATGAGCGTCAGGCCTCGATCAGCCGTCGTTCCTGCGAAATCTTCATCATTTCCTTCTGAAGCTTCTCGAACGCCCTGACCTCGATCTGGCGCACCCGTTCGCGGCTGATACCATATTCCTGGCTCAGGTCCTCCAGCGTCTGCGGCTCGTCGATCAGCCGCCGTTGGGTCAGGATGTGGCGCTCGCGGTCGTTCAGGGCTGTCATGGCTTCACCCAGCAGCGCGTGGCGAATGTCCGCCTCCTGCTTTTCGGCGACCGTCACGTCCTGCGTCGGGCCGTCGTCCGTCAGCCAGTCCTGCCATTCGCCTTCACCATCCTCGCGGAGCGGCGCGTTCAGGCTGGTGTCCCCACCCTTCGACATCCGGCGGTTCATGGAAACGACTTCAGTCTCGGTCACCCCCAGATTGGTTGCGATCGTCTTGACATCATCGGGATGCAGGTCGCCGTCCTCGATGGCGTTCAGCTTGCCCTTCATGCGCCGCAGGTTGAAGAACAGCTTCTTCTGCGCGGCCGTCGTGCCGATCTTCACCAGGCTCCAGCTGCGGAGGATATACTCCTGGATCGAGGCTTTGATCCACCACATGGCATAGGTTGCCAGGCGAAACCCGCGATCCGCCTCGAACTTCTTCACGCCTTGCATCAGGCCGATATTGCCCTCGGCAATCAGCTCGGCAACCGGCAAGCCATAGCCCCGGTATCCCATGGCGATCTTTGCCACGAGCCGCAGGTGCGATGTCACCAGCCGCGTCGCCGCTGCGGGGTCCTCATGCTCCTGCCAACGCTTGGCCAGCATATACTCCTCTTCCGGTGCCAGAAGCGGAAATTTCCGGATCTCCGCCAGATAGCGGTTGAGGCTCGCATCCGGCCCAAGGGCGGGAATGGTCGCGGGCAGATTGGTGGACATCGAACTCTCCTGACCTTTGGTGTCGATTAAACCCGCAAGGTCCTTAGCAGTTCCTGAATGTCCGGCGGTGCGACACTTTCGAACGTCAGTTTCGCCCGGCTTATCGGATGCTCCAGCTCCAATGATGCCGCATGCAGGGCCTGCCGGTGAAAGCCGAGCGCGTTGCACAGGTCCGCCATCCGTCCCTGCCCATAGGCCGGGTCGCCGATCAGCGGATGCCCCAGATGCGCCATGTGCACGCGCACCTGGTGCGTCCGCCCGGTCTCCAGCCTGCACGCTACCAGCGCCGCACCCTTCAAGGCGTCCAGCACCCGGTAATGCGTGATGGCATGCTTGCCTTTGGGCGCCCGAACGACCGCGATCTTCTGCCGGTTGGCGTCCGATCTGGCCAGGTTCGTTTCCACCCGCCCCGCAGGCGGAGCAGGCAGTCCTGCCACGACCGCCAAGTATCGCCGCCCGATCGTGTGCTTTGCAAATTGCGCCGCCAGCCCCGCATGCGCCCGGTCGGTCTTGGCTACCACCAGCAGCCCCGATGTGTCCTTGTCGATCCGGTGGACGATGCCCGGCCGTGCCACCCCGCCGATGCCCGAAAGCCGCCCGGCGCAATGGTGCAGCAGCGCGTTCACCAGCGTTCCATCCAGGTTTCCCGCGGCAGGGTGCACCACCAGCCCGGCGGGCTTGTCCACGATCAGCAGATGCTCGTCCTCGAACAGGATGTGCAAGGGAATATTCTCGGCAATCGCGTTTGCGGGGCGCGGCGCGGGGATGGCCACTACCACGGGCTCGCAGCCCTTCACCTTCAGCGCCGGATCGCGCTTCACGTCGCCGCCCAGCGTCACCGCCCCCGCACAGACCAGCGCCTTCAGCCGCTCGCGCGAAAGGGTGGGCATGGCTGCCGCCAGCGCCCGGTCAAGCCGCCAGCCGGCGGCATCGGCAGGCAGGGTCGCCTCGCGCAGATCAGCTCCGGCTTGCGTCTCGGGTATGTTGCCCCCATTCATGGTCGTCATGCATGTCGGCAATCCGGGCGGCCAATCAAGGGCCATCAGCATCGCGCGGAGCGCAGCGCACATAATCCGTCAGGCCACCGTGGCCTCCGCGCCACACGAAGCATGCGGCCTGCTGTTCGGCACCGCAGACCGGATCGTGGAGGCAACCGTCGCGCGCAATGTTGCGGCCGAGCCCATGCGCCGGTTCGAAATCGACCCGGCTCACCTGTTCGATGCCCACCGCCGCAGCCGCGCCGGCTCGCTGGCGCTTCACGGCTGCTGGCACTCCCACCCCGACGGAAGCCTCACGCCCAGCCGCCACGATGCCGACGGCGTGGCAGACCTGTCCTGGCTCTGGCTGATCGCAACCGCCGACGGGATTGCGGCATGGCAACCGGCAGCGGAAGGATTCCGGCCGGTTGCGCTGGTGGAGCGCGACCTGTAACCCTGTCGGCCGATGGCGCAGGGCGAAATCCTCTGGTTCGATGCAACAAGGGGCTTCGGCTTCATCCGGCCTGACATGGGCCCGAAGGATGTCTTCATGCACGTGTCCGCGCTCGCCGAAGCCGGCGTGACGGACGTCGCCGCCGGCGCCAAGGTGGAATTCGAACTGGTGCAGACGGGGGACGGCCGCCTCACAGCCCAACGTGTCCTCCCGCTCGGGCCTGAACCCGCCCGCCAATCGCCCCGCGCCGCAAGGCGCTGAAGGGCAAGCGCGCCGCAAGGCGCTGAAGGGGAAGCGCGCCGCGCATGGCTGCCCTCCCGGCCCGCAGCATAGCCTTTTCCCGTCCGCGTCGGTAAGGTTCGCGAAATGGCGATATGGGCGCTTCTCATGGGCAGCGCCGCCGGCCTCGCGCTTGGCGGTCCACTGGGCGCTCTCGCGGGGGCTGCCATCGGTGCAGCTGTGGATCGCGCCATCGTCGCCGGGCGCCCCCCCTCGCCCGAACGGCGTCAGGTCGCCTTCACCATCGCTGCCATCGCGCTCGCCGCCAAGATGGCGCAGGCCGATGGCCACGCCTCCGACACCGAATTCGATGCCTTCGAACGGCTGTTCCTGGTGCCCGATCCCGAGCGCGCAAACATGCGCCGCTTCTACCGGCTCGCCCGCCAGTCGGTCGATGGCTACGAAGCCTATGCCCGGCAGGCCGCAACCCTGCTGGGTTCCGGCTCCCC
>Ga0335395_10000692_pt1 | contig 21255 bp, 16 predicted proteins | sample MAT02_FD_205744 | JGI IMG/M metagenome (GOLD analysis project Ga0335395, IMG submission 205744) | Freshwater microbial communities from Lake Fryxell liftoff mats and glacier meltwater in Antarctica - MAT-02 (spades assembly) (version 2) ...
TCCAGCGGTGGGGGTCTCGACGGCATCGCGCCCATGGGGCGCTCCTGCGGTGAGAGTGCACGGCGGCGTTGGGGAAGAGCATCGCGCCCAAGGGGCGCTTTTACGGGAACAGCCGCGCTGCTTGATGAGCAGGGGCGGGCCATGGCTCCGGTGCCGTTGCAAGTTGAATCGCACGGGTGGTTTCTGGACCTTCAGCACGTCGAACAAGGGCACCGTGGCCTTGGCCCGCCCCTGCTCCCCTCCAACCCTATCGCACGCAAGCACACGTCTTGGGAACAGTTGCTTTTGCAACCATCGTGACCGGCCTGCAAGCGTGTTGCGGCACTGCAACATCTATGTTCTAGTCGAAGCTTCCGCGAACGTCCATCGGCGCCGCCAACACGCAGGGTGCCGCGTCCGCGTCCCTGCGTCGCCCGCTTCGGGTGGGCGCCTTTCGCTTCGCGAGGCAGTGATGGCAAGCAGTGTTGGTCCCGGGCTGTACGACCCCAATGCCGAGCGCGACGCCTGCGGCTTCGGCATGGTCGCCCAGCTCGACGACCAACCCTCGCGCGCACTGGTGGACACCGCCATCTCCGCACTGTCGCGCATGACCCACCGCGGCGGCGTTGCCGCCGACGGGCTCACCGGCGACGGCTGCGGCCTGCTGGTCCGCCGGCCCACTGCGTTCCTGCGCGCCCTGGCCGCCGAGGCCGGCATCGATGCAGGCGATCGCCCCGCCGCCGGACTGGTGTTCCTGCCGCACGATGCCGACCAGGCCGCGCACTGTCGCGTGACCCTGGAAACCGAACTGCTGCGCGCCGGCGTCGCGTTCAAGGGCTGGCGCATGCCGCCAACCGACGACTCGGTCTGTGGTGCCCTGGCTCGCGACACCCTGCCGCGCATCGAACAGGTGTTCGTGGCCGCTGGCGATGGCCAGGACGAAGCGGCCTTCGGCCTGGCCCTGTTCCTGGCCCGGCGCCGCGCCGAGCAGCAACTGCAGGGGCTGCCCGACTTCTACGTGGTGAGCCTGAGCCCCGACGCGATCGGCTACAAGGGCATGGTGCTGCCGGACAACCTGTCGACCTTTTACCTGGACCTGCAGCGCAGCGACCTGGCCTCCAGCGCGGTGGTGTTCCACCAGCGCTTCTCCACCAACACCCTGCCGCGCTGGCCGCTGGCCCACCCGTTCCGGTTGCTGGCCCACAACGGCGAGATCAACACCATCGAAGGCAATCGCCGCTGGGCGCAGGCACGCAGCAAGTTGTGGAAGACGCCGCGCTTCGACATCGCCGAGCTCGATCCGGTGATCTCCATGCACGGTTCGGATTCGCAGAGCCTGGACAACATGCTCGAGCTGCTGGTCGCCGGCGGCATGGACCTGCTGCAGGCACTGCGCATCCTGGTGCCACCGGCAACCCAATCGCTGGAGTTCAAGGATGCCGACCTGGCCGCGTTCTATGAGTTCCATGGATTGAATTCCGAGCCCTGGGACGGCCCGGCAGGGATCGTCGCCTGCGATGGCCGCTACGCCGCCTGCATGCTCGACCGCAACGGCCTGCGCCCGGCGCGCTGGCTGCTGACCTCGGACCGGCATTTCCTGGTCGCCTCCGAAGCCGGCGTGTGGGAACTGCCGGTCGAGCGCATCACCCGCAGGGGCAAGCTGGGCCCGGGCGAGATGATGGCCATCGACCTCAAGCGCGGCGACCTGCTCGACAGCGAAGCCATCGATCGCATCAACCGCGGCCGCGCCCCGTACAAGCAGTGGCTGCAGAAAGGCGTGACCTACCTGCAGACCGAGTTGATCGATCCGTCGCTGGTGGAAGAACCCTTCGACGAGAAGACCCTGCGCAGCTACCACAAGCTGTTCCAGCTCAGCAGCGAGGAAGTGGAGCACGTGCTGCGCCCGCTGGCCGAGACCGAGCAGGAAGCCACCGGATCGATGGGCGATGACACACCCATGGCGGTGCTGAGCCGGCAGACCCGACCGCTGTACGACTACTTCCGCCAGGCCTTCGCCCAGGTCACCAACCCGCCGATCGATCCGTTGCGCGAAGACTGCGTGATGTCGCTGACCACCCAGCTGGGCCGCGAGACCAACATCTTCCACGCCGGCGCGGAGACGGTGAACCATGTCATCCTCAACTCGCCGGTGCTGTCGCAGCGCAAGCTGCGCCAGCTGCTGAAGATGGCGCCGTACGATCAGCAGAACCTGCTGCTGGACCTGTCCTACTCCCCGGAGGAAGGCCTCAAAGCCGGCATCGAACGCATCTGCGCGCAGGCCGAAGCCGCTGCGCGCGCTGGCATCGTGATGCTGCTGCTGACCGACCGCTACCCGGTGCCCGAGCGGCCGATGGTGCACGCGCTGCTGGCCACCGGCGCGGTCCACCACCACCTGGCGCGTGGCGGCCTGCGCTGCGAGGTCAACCTGATCATCGAGACCGGCACCGCGCGCGATGCGCACCACATCGCCTGCCTGCTCGGATTCGGCGCCACCGCGGTGTATCCGTACCTGGCCTACCAGACCCTGTTCGACCTGGGCCGACGCGGCATCCTGTTGTTGAAGAAGGGCGGCGAGCAGGCCCAGATCGGGCGCAGTTACCGCAAGGGCATCTACAAGGGCCTGTCCAAGATCATTTCCAAGATGGGCATCTGCACGATCAGCAGCTACCGCGCCGCGCAACTGTTCGAGATCGTAGGCCTGGACCAGGACGTGGTCGCGCTGTGTTTTCCCGACACGCCCTCGCGGGTGGCCGGGGTGGGCCTGGCGCGGCTGGACGTGGAGTCGCGCGAGCTCACCCGCCGCGCCTGGAACGAGCTGCACAAGGTCGAGGTGGGCGGCCTGGTCAAGTACGTGCACGGCGGCGAGTACCACATGTACAACCCGGACGTGGTCATGTCGCTGCAGCACGCCAGCCGCACCGGCGATGCCGCCGACTGGGAGACCTACACGCAACACGTGCACTCGCGCCCACCCTCGGCCCTGCGTGACCTGCTGCAGCTCAAGCCCGCGGTCACGCCCACGCCGATGGATGAAGTGGCCGCTGCCGGCGACCTGTTGCGCCGCTTCGATACCGCCGCCATCAGCCTGGGCGCGTTGTCGCCGGAGGCGCACGAGGCGCTGGCCATCGCGATGAACCGACTGGGCGGACGCAGCAACTCGGGTGAAGGCGGCGAAGACCCGGTACGCCATGGCACCGACAAGCGCAGCAAGATCAAGCAGGTGGCGTCGGGCCGCTTTGGGGTGACCCCCGAATACCTGGTCAATGCCGAAGTGCTGCAGATCAAGGTCGCGCAGGGCGCCAAACCCGGCGAGGGCGGGCAGCTGCCCGGACACAAGGTCAACGAGATGATCGCGCGGCTGCGCTACGCCAAGCCGGGCATTGGCCTGATCTCGCCACCGCCGCACCACGACATCTATTCGATCGAGGACCTGGCCCAGCTGATCTTCGACCTGCGCCAGGTCAACCGCACGGCGTTGATCTCGGTCAAGCTGGTATCGCATGCGGGCGTGGGCACGATTGCCGCCGGCGTGGTGAAAGCCGGCGCGGACCTGATCACCATCTCCGGCCACGACGGTGGCACCGGTGCCAGCCCCTTGAGTTCGATCCGCTATGCGGGCGTGCCGTGGGAGCTGGGCGTGGCCGAATCGCACCAGGCACTGGTGGCCAACAATCTGCGCGATCGCACCGTGCTGCAGACCGACGGCGGCTTCAAGACCGGGCTGGACGTGGTCAAGGCCGCGCTGCTGGGCGCTGACAGTTTCGGTTTCGGCACCGCGCCGATGATCGTGCTGGGCTGCAAGTACCTGCGCATCTGCCACCTCAACAACTGCGCCACCGGCGTGGCCACCCAGGACGAGCACCTGCGCGCGAAACACTTCACCGGACAGCCGGAGCGGGTGGAGAACTTCTTCCGCCTGCTGGCCGAGGAAGTGCGCCAGTGGCTGTCGGTTCTTGGTGCACGCTCGCTGGACGAGATCGTGGGCCGCACCGACCTGTTGCAGCAGCTCGACGTGGCCCCGCGCCCCGGCGTGCGCGTGGACCTGTCGCGGCTGTTGCACCCGGTGCACCAGGACCGCAACGCCTGCGCGGCCGAACGCCTGTACGAATCGCCCGACAGCCTGGCCACGCAGCTGGACGGGCTGATGGCCGCGCCGATCGCGCAGCGCAGCGGCGCCGACCAGCGCTTTTTGATCCACAACACCGACCGCTCGATCGGCGCGCGCCTGTCCGGCGCCATCGCGCGTGCGCACGGCAACCTGGGCATGAGCGATGCACCACTCAACCTGCGCTTCCGCGGCACCGCCGGGCAGAGCTTCGGCGCGTTCAACGCTGGCGGCCTGTGCATGGAACTGGAAGGCGAGGCCAACGACTACGTGGGCAAGGGCATGGCCGGCGGCCGCCTGGTGGTGCGCCCGCCGCGCGGCGCACGCTTCGAGGCGCGCAACACGGTGATCGTGGGCAACACCTGCCTGTACGGGGCCACCGGGGGCGAGCTGTTCGCGGCCGGGCGCGCGGGCGAGCGTTTCGCGGTGCGCAACTCCGGCGCACTCGCGGTGATCGAAGGCGCCGGCGACCACTGCTGCGAATACATGACAGATGGCATCGTCATGGTGCTGGGCCGCACCGGGCTGAACTTCGGTGCCGGGTTCACCGGCGGGCTGGCCTACGTGCTGGACCTGGACCGCGATTTCGTCGACCGCTACAACCACGAGCTGATCGACATCCACCGCATCTCGCCGGAAGGCTTCGAGAGCCACCGCCAGCACCTGCACACCCTGGTCATCCGCCACCGCGAGCTCACCGGCAGCATCTGGGCGCAGCAGATCCTGGACGAGTTCCGCGACTATGTGGGCAAGTTCTGGCTGGTCAAGCCGAAGGCAGCGAGCCTCGAATCGCTGGCCGACTCGCTGCGGCGCGCGGCATGAGGCACCCCGCATGAGCCGCAAGCAGGTATTCCAGTTCGTCGAGGTGCCACGGCAGATGCCGCAGCGCATCCCGCTGGAGCTGCGTACCGCGGGCGACTGGGGTGAGATGTATGGCAAGTTCGAACTGCCCGAAGCGCAGCATCAGTCGGGGCGCTGCCTGGACTGCGGCAACCCGTATTGCAGCTGGAAATGCCCGGTGCACAACGCCATCCCGCAGTGGCTGCAGCTGGTGCAGGAGAACCGCATCACCGAGGCCGCCGCGCTGTGCCACACCACCAACCCGTTGCCGGAAATGTGCGGCCGGGTGTGCCCGCAGGACCGCCTGTGCGAAGGTGCGTGCACCCTGGAGGACGGCTTTGGCGCGGTCACCATCGGCGCGGTGGAGAAGTACATCGTGGACACGGCGCTGGAACAGGGCTGGCGCCCGGACCTGAGCGAGGTGGTAGCCACCGGCAAGCGCGTTGCGGTGGTCGGGGCCGGCCCCGCCGGCTTGTCGTGCGCCGACGTGCTGGCGCGCAACGGCATCGCCGCAGTGGTGTTCGACCGCTACGAGCAGATCGGCGGGCTGATGCAGTTCGGCATCCCCAGCTTCAAGCTGGAGAAAAGCATCATTGCGCGTCGTCGCGAAGTGCTCGAGGGCATGGGCGTGGAGTTCCGGCTGGGGGTGGAGATCGGCCGCGATGTCGGCATCGAGGGGCTGCTGCACGAATACGACGCAGTGTTCCTGGGCACCGGCGCCTATCGCTATACCGACGGCGGTCTGCCGGGGCAGGATCTCAAGGGCGTGTTGCCGGCGCTGCCGTTCCTGGTCGAGAACGGCCGCATCGTCAGCGGCGGCGATCCCGCGCATTTGCAAGGCCGCGGCCGGCCGATCGCCGGCTGGGAGGACACCATCGCCATCCCCGACATGCACGGCAAGCGCGTGGTGGTGCTGGGTGGCGGCGACACCGGCATGGACTGCGTGCGCAGCGCGATCCGCCTGGGCGCCGGCAGCGTGACCTGCGCCTACCGCCGCGACGAGGCCAGCATGCCGGGCTCGGCGCGTGAAGTGGCCAACGCGCGCGAGGAAGGCGTGCGCTTCCTGTTCAACCGCGCGCCGCTTGCGATCGAGGGCGACGATGACCAGGTCCAGGGCGTGCGCGTGGTCGAGACGCGGCTGGGCGAAGTCGATGCGCGCGGTCGGCGCGTGGCGATGCCGATCGACGGCAGCGAGTCTTTGCTGCAAGCCGACATCGTGATCATCGCGTTCGGGTTCTCGCCCGAAGTGCCGGAGTGGCTGGCCGCGCACGGCGTGCACGGCAGCCCCAACGGCCGCATCCTCACCGGCGGCGCAGATGACGACGGCACCGCCCGCCTCCCGTTCCAGACCACCCACCCGAAACTCTTCGCCGGCGGCGACGCCGTGCGTGGCGCCGACCTTGTGGTCACTGCGGTCGCAGAAGGTCGCGACGCCGCCAACAGCATCGCGCTGATGCTGCTGGGCTGACGGCCCCCCGTAGGAGCGGGCCATGCCCGCGATGCTCCTGTTCGATATCCGGAAAACAGCATCGGGGGCATGGGCGCTCCTACGAAAAACGAGGGCCGGCGCCACACCACGTAGAATCGCTGGCCCCGCGCAGGCTTCATCCGTCCATGAGAATAGGCATCGACTTCGGCACCAGCTATTCGGCCGCGGCCGCGCGCGTGGGCGATCGGCTGCAGCACATCCAGTTTGGCGGGCTGCCGCAGTTCCGCACCGCCGTGTTCTTCCCGACCGTACTGCCCGACCCGGCGGAGTTCCGCCTCACCCGCGAACTCGAGGGCGAAGTCGTGTCCCTGGTGCGCGCGGCCAAGGCCGAGCAGACCCGCAGCGCCGTGCGCCCGCGCAGCGAGGCGGCGCTGTTTCGGGATGCGCTGCAGGTGGTGCGCCGGCAGTGGCTGGAGGCGCAGCGCGACGAGGCCGAAGACGCCGCCGTGGACCTGGACGATGCGGTGTTCGGCGAGGACGCGATCGACCGCTACCTGCTTGAAGGCAGCGGCCACCTGGTGCAGTCGCCCAAGTCGATGCTCGGCTACGACCTGCTGCCGCGCGCGCGCCAGACCATCACCGGCATCGCCACCCACATCCTCGAGCACATCCGCATCAGCGCCAGCGAGCAGCTCGATCGCGAAGTGCGCACCGCCATCATCGGCAGGCCGGTGCGCTTTCGCAGCTCGATGGGCGAGGCCGGCGGCGAGCAGGCACTGGACATCCTGGCCGAGGCCGCGCAGGTGGCCGGGTTCCATGCCGTGGATTTCCTCGAGGAACCCGCCGCCGCCGCGCTGCACTACCACGCCAGCAGCGCCACCCGGCACTCCACCCTGGTGGTCGACATTGGCGGCGGCACCACCGACATCGCCTACGCCCACGTCGGCGGCAGTGAGCCTCCCGTCATCCATCGCGCCTGGGGCCTGCCCAACGGCGGCACCGACGTCGACCTGTCGCTGAGCATGGCCCACTTCATGCCGTTGTTCGGCAAGGGCGACACGCGCGTGCCGGCGCACCACTTCGTGGATGCGGCCATGGTCCAGGACATGCCGCGCCAGCGTGCGTTCCACAAACGCGACTTCAGCGAAGTGCCCGCGCCCTACGCCGCGCGCCTGCAGGCGCTGCAGCACGACGGCGGCACCACGCGCCTGTACCGCGGCGTGGAGTCGATGAAGATGCAGCTGAGCGAAGACCAGCGCAGCGAGCACGCGCTCGACTACATCGACGAGGCGCTATCGGTGGCCGCCAGCCGCGAGGATCTGCGGGTGGCCAGCGTGGATTTCCTCGATCGCCTGGCGCGCGTGCTGGCCGAGGTGCTCGAAGAACTGCCCTCGCCCCCGGCCAGCGTGTTCCTGACCGGCGGCATGTCGCGCGCGCCGTACGTGCAGGCCGTCATCCGTGCAGCCTTTCCGCAGGCCAGCATGGTGCATGGCGATCCATCGCTGGGCGTGGTGTCGGGCCTGGCCAACCACGACCCGACGCGATGAGCTGCTGAACCAAGCGGGTATCGGCAGCGGTCGCTACTGAAAGCATTGCGCCCATGGGGCGCTCCTACGCGGCACCCGGTGTCAGCGCCCCCTGGGATTGACCTCGATGAAGCGCAGGAACTCGGCGCGGGTGCGCGCGTCCTGGCGGAAACTGCCCAGCATCTTGGAGGTGATCATGCTCACTCCGCGCTTGTGGATGCCACGGGTGGTCATGCACTCGTGCACGCCTTCGATCACCACACCCACGCCCAGCGGATTCAGCACGTCCTGGATGCACGCCGCGATCTGGGCAGTCATCTTCTCCTGCACCTGGAATCGCCGCGCATAGGCTTCGACCACGCGCGCCAGCTTGCTGATGCCCACCACCTTGCCGTCGGGCAGGTAGCCCACGTGGGCGCGGCCGATGATCGGTGCCATGTGGTGCTCGCAGTGGCTTTCGAACTCGATGTCGCGCAGCACGATCATCTCGTCATAGCCGCCGACCTCCTCGAAGGTACGCGCCAGGTACTCGCGCGGATCGACCTGGTAGCCGCTGAACCAGTCACGGTAGGCCTTGGCCACGCGCTTGGGCGTGTCCAGCAGGCCTTCACGCTGCGGATCCTCACCGGCCCAGCGCAGCAGCGTGCGCACCGCGTCCTCGGCTTGCGCCTGGGTGGTTTCCGGGGAAGACGGGTGTTCGGACTGGCTCATGGACGCGGCTCCCAGCAGGGTTGCAAATGTTAACCGATGGCCTCGCTGCCAACGTTGGAGGGCGACGCCTGCGATGGGACACCGTGTTCCGCCATGGTGGCCCGCCGCAGTGCGCTTGCCCGCTACGCGTTACGATGCGCCACCCCCACCGCCGTACGCTCCAGGTTCTGCATGACGTTCCGCAACACCCACGCGCCTTCGATGGCATGAGCAACGCCTCGAACCGCGTGGAGACCAGGGGCCAAGCCTGGACGGAGCGCTGGCAGTCGTGGATCGCCTGGCTGGTCAGCGCACTGCTGCACGTGCTGATGCTGCTGGCGCTGCTGTACTCGTCCACGCTCACGATGACCACCCCGCAAGGCGGCGACGGCGGCGGCAGGGTGCAGGTGGATTTCATCGGCGAGACGCCGCCGACCCGGGAACCCGTGCCAAGCCCGCCGCCCTTGCGGGCGCGCCCGCAGACACCGCCGGCGACCTCGCCGGTCCAGTCCACGCTGGTCGAACAGGCCGAGAACCCGGTGCCGCCCAACGCACCGCAGCCCGTAGAGCGACCGATCGTGGCACCACAGCAGCCACCTGACGCCGCAGACGAGCCCGCGCAGGGCCGGGTGCCGGCACCTGCGGCAAGCCCGCCACCCACCTGGCGCCGCTCGCACGTCCGCGGCCAGCCTCCGGGCACGCTGCCGCAGGCCACTTCATCGGTGAACGCCGGCCGCGCGCGGGGCACCGCGGCCGGCCGCGGCCGCGGCAGCGATGCCTCGACCCAACCCAGTCTCGAGGTGGACGGCTACCAGGTCATCTACGACCAGCGCAGCGAAGCGCGGCTGCGTGAATGGCGCGACCGGGGCATCACCGAACTGTTCCTGCCATTGCCCGGCACTTCGCGCCTCATGGTGTGCCCACTGGAAACCGCACTCAGGCGCGAATCCGGCCCGTGTCGCATGATCGAACCGGACTCCCCGGAACTCGAGGCCATCGGCGATGCGCGCGAGGTGATCTTCATGCAGCGGGTCTACCGGCAGGGCGAGGCGGTGTGGCGCGGGCCGGGGCCTTACCGCTGAACCGGGTGTGCGTCGCAGTGTCGAGCGACAACAACATGGGGAGCAGCGCGCTGTGCGCTGCGAAACCTGCAATCAGATCATCAGGCCGCCAGCCGTTCGATCCGGGAAGGAAGGTCCCCAAGCACGCGATGCGCCTCCTCCAGTTCATGGCTGGACTGGAGGTTGAGCCAGAAGCGCTCGCTGGTACCCAGCGCCGCAGCCAGGCGCACCGCGGTATCGGCGGTGATGCCGCGCTTGCCCAGCACGATCTCGTTGATCCGGCGCGGCGGCACGCGGGTGGCGCGCGCCAACGCGTTCTGGCTGATGCCCAAGGGAACCAGGAATTCCTTCAGCAGCACCTCGCCGGGATGGATGTTGGACAGGGCTGCCATGGACAGGATCCTCCTAGTGATAGTCGACAATTCCGACGTCACTGGCGTCCCCGCCATGCCACCGGAAGCAGATGCGCCATTGATCGTTGATCCGGATGCTGTACTGGCCGCGACGGTCGCCCTTCAAGGCCTCCAGCCGGTTCGCCGGCGGCACGCGCAGATCATCCAGCACGGCGGCAGCGTCGAGCATGCGCAGCTTGCGCCGGGCGACCTGTTGGATATCCGCGGGCAGTCGTCGGGAGCGCACGCCGCGCCAGATCTTTTCAGCTTCCTTATCGGCGAAACTCCGGATCACCCTGTTACCATAACGCAATCCGTTATGTAACGCAAGCCGTTATGGGTGGCCCGTCGTGATCAGGTGGCCGCTCGCATTGGGTTTGCAACGGGTCGGCGAGGTCTTCGTGGAAGTACACACCAGCCAAGGTGTTGGCGCGCAACAGTGAAAGCGCGTTGGGGGTATCGCCGTCGCATACGGCAGTGGCCAGGGGCGCCAGTTCGAGCGAGGCGGATTGGCGGTAGCCGCGTTGCAGATGGATGTGGCGACCGGGGGCAGCGGGTATACCGTCGGGGCGAGCCGGTGTGGCGCGGGCCGGGGCCTTACCGCTGAACCGGGTGTGCGCCGCAGTGTCGAGCGACAACCAAACTGGGCTGGGAGGCGCCGCTGCCGTTCGATGGCTGCGGCCCCGGCAGCAGTGCGGTCAAGCCGAGGCCAATGCCTGCAATTGGCGGACATGGTTGCCGAGGAGCCGGGTGGCGTTGGCCATGCCCCCGCCATCGCAACCCTGTTCGACCAGTGAACCGCCTACGGCATCGAGGCAATCCTGTAGCGCATCGGCCATGGCGACGACCCGGTTGAGTACGAAGCGAGGTGCGTAGCGTGACTCGGCAGCGAATGTGCGCCAGTCCTCGGCGGTGACCCTCTCGATACGGGCCGCCGCACCGATCCGTAGCGCCGGCGCGCGCTCGACCAGGGATTCGGGCAGGACGATGGTGGGAACCAGGTCGTAGAACCGCGCCAGCCGACGATGACCCTGGCGATCGCAAAGCAGCGCCAGGTTCTTGGCATGGGCGTCGGCATTGCCGATCAGGGCATTGAATACCGCCCAGTCCAGCAGTCCCTGCACGGCAGCCGGGCCCAACGCCAGCTGGCGGATCAATGCAGAGCACTGGGCGAGCCCCGGACCTCCCTGGCTTTCGTATTTCATTTCGCTTGGGTAACCCAGGGCCTGGCAGAAATCTTCCTGGTGCAGGCGCTGGACGTGACTGCCTTCCATGTCGCGATCGTAGCGCTCGATCAACAGTGCCGGACGGCCCATGACATCCACGGGTCGGGACGCCGCCACCGGCAAGCCGATCGTGCGGGCCAGCGCGAGGCCAAGCGCCTCCAGATCGCGCAGCCCGCGGAACCGGCGACTGTCTGGTTTAAGGATGTGGGTGCTGATTTCATCGCGCCCGGGAAGCCGCAGGCGACCATCGGGCCCGGCGATGACCGCGATCTTGTCCTGGGCCCCGGCCAAAGACAGCCGCAGCGGCGTTCCAAGCAGGGCCCAGGCGCCCTCACCTGCGTTGTCGCCCTGCAGGTGCAGCAAGGTTTCCAAATCCCCTTCCGCCGGTTGCGAAAGTTCGCCCCGAGGGCCTGGCGACTGGACGCTCACCGCACCGGCACATTCGCCGCCGATCGCCGCCAGCAGAGCGAAGTCATCGCCGGGCGCGATGCGCAGCCGGGCAGTGATCGCCTCGCGCACGCCACCTTCGGGCAGCAGATTGCAGAACCAGTTGCGAACCGCTGCGCCCTGGTAGGCGTCCGTTTGCACCGGCAATGCAACCGACAGCGGCACCGGCGTCGACAAGGCCAGGTAGCCAGGCTGGTAGGTGAATTGCCAGTCTTCCGGGCTTCGTGCGCCGGTGATGGCAAGCGCGCCGATGGGCTGGTCGAACAGCGTGACCTGCAAGGAATCGTTCATGGATTGGCAGCGCTCACCTGGACGCGCAGACCCAGCACCGCCAGCACCGCCAGGGTCCTGTCCAGCGCCACGCTGGGCTTGCCCCGTTCCAGCTCGCTGATGAAGCGCAATCCGGTGCCGGCCAACCCCGCCAGCTGGGTCTGGGTCAAACCATGGCTGCGCCGCGCGTGGCGCACGGCAGCGCCGATACTGAGCGGCGTACCAGACGAATTTTGTCCCGATCGGGTAAATGGGTTGTTCATGGAGTCGGACCGGCCCGATTTATACCGATCGGGTAAGTTTGCGGAGAACGGCACTTCAGTCAAGTTTTTTGTCCCGTTCGGGATGAGTAGTCGACCCGCGGGTCATCGAGAGCCCCGCCAAACCAAGCCCGGCGGCATGCATAAACCGTCCTGCTCGTTCCAGATGTTGTACCCAGGGCAGCGGCCCGGCGTCGCGGATCACCGTTTCGCTGCCAGCCAGAGAGGCTGCGGGCACCAGTCATCTCGGTTTTAGCCGAGCCCACGCGAGAGCACACGGTCGAAGCGGGCTGGCAACCGCTCGTAGGTGCTCAGCACCGCTCCAAGCGCACATCCATACGGGCGCGATGTCTGCTCTCGGCGGTGGTTTCCACCGGTCGATGCTGCTGCAGCTTGTCGGTCACCCGCCTGGCCAGCGTGGGATGCAGCGCCAGCTTACAAGCAGAACCCTGCACGCAGCGCTTGATCGCGCGCCCCTTATGAAGTGCTATATATGATACTTTATGGTTTATAAGGTACTACGGATGATACTACATGCGCACTGCCGTCGCTGACTTTACCACTCCAGAGACCCGCCAGGCAGCAAGACATTTGGGCCGCCTCGTGAGAGAAGCGCGGCTCGCCCGCCGAATGCCGCAGACAGAACTGGCCGCCCGGGCCAAGACCAGCAAGCTCACTGTGATCCGGATCGAGAAGGGTGCGGTGGAGACTGCTCTAGGCACTTGGCTATCGGTGATGCAGCAGCTCGGCCTGCTGGGGCATGTCCTGAAAATCGAGGACAAGGTCTCAACCGAGCTGGCCAAGACACATGTCGCCCGTCGTGCACGATTGAACACCAAGCCTGACCTGGACTTCTGACCATGGCCGTCCGCTACGTCTTCATCCACCTGCCCGGCCAAACCGAAGCGGTGCCGGCGGGCCGGCTCGAGTTGGTCTCGCGCGACGGCGAGCTGCTCACCTCGCAGTTCCAGTACGGCAGACTTTACCGCGAGCGCGGCGATGCACTGGACGTGGATCCTGTGTCGCTGCCACTGGGAGGCGAAACCGCAGTCGCGCGCGAGCCGGTCGGCGGGCTGCCGCTGTTTGGCGCTGTTCGCGACGCTGCGCCGGATGCGTGGGGCCGCCGGGTGATCGAGAACCGGCTCGGCCGTGCAGGCCCGCTGCCCGAGTTGGACTATCTGGACCATGCAGGATCGGACCGGGCTGGCGCGCTGGATATCCGCACCAACCGCGACAGCCCGCCGCGCGAGTCCACCCTGCCGGCGAGTGTGGATCTCCCCTACCTGCTTGAGGCGGTTGAACGCATCGAGGCGGACGACCCGGTACCGGCTCACTTGGCACACTTTTTCCACGGCGGACCAAGCATGGGCGGCATGCGGCCCAAGGCGGTGGTCCGCGACGGCGGCCGACAATACGTCGCCAAGTTCCCATCCGCCTCGGACCGACGGTTCAACGTGCCGGCGGTCGAGTACGCAACTCTGGCGCTCGCGCGCCAATGCGGGCTCGACGTGCCAGACATCCAGCTGGTCCGGCTCGACGGCGAGCGCGCCGCGATGCTCATCGAGCGCTTTGACCGCGAGCCGGCAGAGGGTGGCTTCACGCGACGCCCCATGGTTTCGGCGCTGACCATGCTCGGCGTCTCCGAGATGGAATCCCCCAACCAGAGCTATGAGGGTATCGCCGGCGTCATCAGCGCGCGTGGCGTGGGCGACTGCGTCGAACGCGATCGGGTTGAGCTCTTCAAGCGGATGGTGTTCAACATCCTGGTGACCAACAACGATGACCATCTGCGCAACCACGCCTTTCTCTATGACCCGGCAGGCGGTGGTTGGCGCCTGAGCCCGCTCTATGACGTGGTGCCTTCACCGGAGGTTGGGACCGAGCGATTCCTCAACCTCGCCGTGGGACCTCGGGGCCGCGCGGCGCTGCTGGACAATGCCCTCGCCGGCGCGGGCGCCTTTGGGCTCCGACGGAGCCAGGCAGCCCTCTTGATCGAGGAGCTCGTCGCGTGCGCGCGCGCCTGGCGCAACACCTTCGATACCTGCGGCGTGTCCGAACGGGACAGCGACACGGTGGCCAGCGCTTTCCGGCGCGCCGTGGACATCGGCATGCGTGAGGTCGAGCGACAGGCTTAGGCGACGCCACGGGCCGTGGGCAGCGCGCGGCCGCCCGGGCGTGGGTGCGAAGCCCAGTAACTGTCCCGCGATCGGAAACATACTGGAGCTGGTGACCAAGCCGGCGATCTTCTTCGCCGCCCGCTTCCGGCGACCGATTTGAGAAGTCGATGTCTTCCTGGGCACCGGCGCCGGCTTAGCAACGGTCTCCTTTCGGCCAAGAGCAGACATCCGGACCGACAATTGGGAAAGTCGACTCTGACCCGTGTTTTGCTCGCCTTGGGCTGGATCACGGTCACGTCCACGGCTTCGAGGCGCCAGAAACGCGCAGTTTCACCGCTTGGCATCCACCGGGCTCGTGAGGCTTCGGGCCTTGGACGACGGGCTGGAGTGTGAAACCAAACCTCCCATGCGGACCCGGCAGGGTCCCTTCGCGGTTTGAGCCGCTGCCGGGTCTGAACATGCAGCTGCGCGACGAAGGCCCGCGCGATGAACCGACGCTCGGCCAGATCAACCGCGTACACGAGGTGCTGAACCGCAAACGTGGGCTCACTCTCGACAGGATCCGCAAGTTGCACCGCAACTCGGGTATCCCAGCCGAAAGCCTGACCAGACCCTGAGCAGACGGTGGCATATGGCCACATAAAAAGGGGCGGTGGGTTCATTTCCCCGCAACCTGTGGCATCGGGATCGTGGCAGTATGAACCCGAACAATTTGCGTCGCAGTTGTCATGCACCGCGGCACGCAGTCCGAACGATACGCGGCGGGTCAAGATCCGCCCTACGTAAAGCCGATCCCTCCTGTTGACCCGCCTTGCGCGCGTTCACGGCATGCGCACGAGCCATGCTGACGCCGAGGTTCGGATTTGCTCATCGTAGCCGCCAAGCACCAGGAGTTCTCCGCTGGGCAACAGGCTAGCCGTTGCAAACTCCCGCGGCCCGCTCAATTCGCCTTGTACAAGTACGAAGGTTTGGCTGCCAGGATCATAGAGCTCCAGTTGGGCGGCACCACCCGCCACGAGGACAGCACCGGATGGAAGCACAGCAACAGCGTCAGACAGCTTGAAGCGCGGCCAGCGCATATCCGGGCCATCCGTAAACTTGCCGGTCTTTGGGTCGTAGATTTCAGTACTCCGATAGCGACCGCGTTGGTCGCGGGCATCCGATCCCCCAAGCACGAGCACGCGACCGTCCGGTAGTAACGCCGCTGCATGCTTGTGGCGCGGCGAGGACATGTCGCCTGTGGGCTGGAACTGGCTGGTAGAGGGTTCGAAAATCTCAGCCGTGCGCAGGATTTCGCCACGACGGGCTAGCCGCCCGCCGATGATCAAGACCCTTCCATCTGCGAGGGAAACGGCCACATGACCGACTCGCGGCACGCTCATTGACGCCGTTGACGAAAAGCTAGAAGAACTCGGGTCGAACAGCTCCGAAGATGCCAGCGGTTCGAACTCCGAAGTTTGACCCCCTGTTATCAATACGCGGCCGTCAGCCAGTCGGGTGGCCGTGGGAGCTGCGCGCTCTACAGCCATGCTACCCGCAGCGGCAAAACGATTGGATCCTGGGTCATAAATTTCCGCACTACGGGTTACCCTCCGTTCCGACCATCCGCCAGCTACGAGCACACGTCCGTCAATGAGCGGAATGGCAACATGGCTACCCCGCGCTGTCGCCATTGCAGCAGCGGATCGAAACCCCTGCGTACCGGGCTCATATAGTTCGGTTGATCGCAGATTGGTATCGCAACCACCGGAGCAACCACCGGTAATCAGTACCTCACCAGACCCGAGCAATGTCGCTTGATGAGCCGCCCGGTCAGCCGACATTTCACCGATCTGAACGACGTGGGGGAGGTTCGTGTCGGCTTGCACCGATTCCTGCTTCGTCACAACTGCCGTAGTCGTACCGATCACCGCGATCAATCCCGCTGCTGCCAAAATCATGGTTTTCATCATTGTATTCAAGGCCTCCGTATGCTGTCTGGCGGTATAACGCTTAATGTAAGCCGATCCGCAACGCGTGAACCGGGAGTGGAAGGAACACCAGCAACGACACATTTCAACGAAGCGACGAAGCGGGTTCGGCTTGAGTGAATTATTGGGCCATGCAGGTTAACAAAGTAAGTGCAACCCCCGCGGTGCCTAAAGAAGAATAGATGCACTGGCAGGGTCTTCCTGCAGTCCTCAGAACCGGTAGCGGATTTTCGCAAGGAACTGATCCGAGTCGCGCAACTCCAGCGCATCCTGGAAAAGGTTCTCCGTGTCCGGCAACTCGCGATTTTCGCGCACCGCACCACCACGCGAATACGCCAGGAAAATGTCCGATTGCGGCCCCAGCAGATAGCGGTAACGTAGCTGCAGACCAAGGGTGTTGATGTCGAAGTCGGGCCTGACTTCGCCCGTGGGCTGCATCTGACCCGATGGCTGCAGCACGTATCGCCTGCCATCGGAGGCGCGGACCGCCAGCCATTCCGACTTGAACCGCAGCTCGTGGCGAAGGCGTGGAAACCAGCTCATGTTGAGGCCGATGAAATCCCCGCGGCGCGCGTACCGTCCGAAATTCCGGCCGCCTTCCCAGATTAGCCAGTCGCTGCCCGAATCGGGCTCCAGCTCCAGTGCGGCATTGAACAGGTCGCTGGGATACCAGGCGATATCAATCCAGAGCTCGCGAGCAGGAGCCGCCGATAGTCCCCGCGCGAGCCATGTCACGTCCGCACTGAATGCCCAGTCGCCGTAGCGTCGGCTGAAAAAACCCACCGCGCTGCGATGGCGGGCCGAACTCCGCCACAAACCGTTGCCGCGCGAGATCAGGTCGTCCCAGCCGGACGTGAACAGGCTGCTGGTGAAGCTGAGCGAACTCCCGCTGCGCAGGTTGTAGTTATTGTGCAGGACGAGCGTGCTGGGCAACTGGTCGCCACGGTCGTTGCTGCGGCCCTGAAGCTCCACCCACCAGCGGCTGCTGCCGACCCGGGAACTTTCATCCGCAACGCGATGAATGTAGTCGACTACGACCCGCGCGTCGTTGAGACTGGCCCGTCGCTGGAAGCCCAAGTCGTTGAAGTTCAGCCGATTGCCGAAGTGGGTGGCCTCGAACCGGTATCTCCAGGCACTCGACGGCGTCCAGTTGACGCGCACCCAGCCCCCAGTATCGTCCACACTATTTCCGCCCTGGTCGATGAAGCTGGCGATGGTCTGGCCGTTGACGACCAGCGTGTCGCCCGGCCTCCAACTGATGTCGAAGGCCTGCACCTGTGCACTGCGGTCGAGAAACGGCCTTTCGGTGTGAGTGCCGAGCCAGCCAATGTTCAAGCCGCTGCTTACCGGGTACTGCAGCCGCGTCACGTAGAAGTTGCGCCCGGCGTCGCCATCCTCGGCGGCGACAAGTACGCCGTAGCCAAGAGCGCCCATGGAACCGTTGAGCTTGACCGCCGCGTCGATGTCGCTGGCCCCGGACCCATCGTCGGCGTCCCCGCCGATGCGGCGGGTGTGAACCAGCCGGCCCCCATCCGGCGTGCCCAGGTTGAAGATGCTCTGGTTCTCGGTGAAAAACGGTCTGCGGTCGCTGAAGAACGTTTCCACGGCGTCGAAATTGATCACCAGATCGTCCGATTCGACCTGGCCGAAATCCGGGTTCACCGTAGCGCTCAGCTGCAGGGTAGGCAGAGGCTTCCAGAACAGGTCGACACCGGCGTTGAAGCTGATGTTGCCCGTGATCAGGTCGTGGTTGGCGGTCAGGTAGGGCCAGTAGTGGAACAGCGCGCTGCGGTACTGCGCTATTTCGATCCGCTCGAAGCCGGAGATGAACCTGCCACGCTCCGCCGACACTGCCGGATAGGCCAACCGCTCACGGTTGCTGCCGAGCGTGCGACTGAAATACACATTGACGTTGCGTTTGGCCGTGTCGGTGCCGCGCATCGGTGCCACGGTCCACGGAATCAGCATTTCCACCTGCCAACCGTCCACGCTTTCGCTGACGGACCAGCTCCAATCGGTGTCCCAGTCCCTGTCGGTGACGCTCTCGTTGGAGACCACGCCATCCTGGATCGAGCCGGAAATCCCGACGGTGAAGCTGTAGGCGGTACGCCCGTCGCCATCGAAGTCGATGATGAAATTGACCGTATCGGCGGCGTCCGTCTGGTCACGCTCCAAGCGCGGCTTCACCCTGGCGAACACCGACGACTGCCGGAGATCGAATCCCACCACGATGCCTTCGGGTGTGGAGATCAGCTTCGCCACCGTTGCAGTCCCACCATCTGGCGCGCTCAGTCGAAAAGGCACTGTGGTCAGGAAGTTGTCGAAACGATACGCCTGATCCCACTCCGGTTCGTCGAGCTTGCCGTCCACGACGACCGCCGCCTCCACCGCGCAGCAGAACGCGCCAGCCGCCAAGAGGATCGCGCGGGCGATGGCGCGGAGACCATAAACGTCAGAATTCATTCTTTCTCAGTAGTGTCTGGTTAAAAGTCGGGAAAAAATCGATTGGTTAACGGCGATGGTTGATTCTGCGGGCGCCCGATTGGGCTGCAAGGCGCACGCCATCTCGGTAATCGGTTTGCGCCCCTGAACGAAATCGACCGTGGCGCCTCGCTGCTTCACCAGTGGGCGTGCGGGGCGGCTGATGGATGCCGGTGCGATCCGTGTGGTGGGCATACCCCCTCACGCCAAGTGCGGCCCGGCCTGCCTGATCAGTGATTTGCCCTGAGAGCGTCAGAGGAACGCCAGGTTCGTCCATGGGCGCGGTGCGGGATCGGCTGGAAAGGACCTCGGGCTTGCTGTCGAACACCGCCTCGCAGCCTTCACAGGGAAGCCTGACAGTGGGTTCGCGAAGCCGGCCAGATGCGCGGGCCGTGGTTGGTAGCGGCGCAAGAAGCGGCGCAGACACGAAGGCAAGCAGTAGCTGACGGCGTTGCATGGCGCATTCCGTGATGGAGTAGGATCTAAGAGGGGCCGGGCGCGAAGAGTGTTATCCGGCCTTGGCTTCACACGGTGAACTTGGGCGGCACGGTTAACACTTCGCGCTGTGATGGCCTCTACCCAAGAGCGACTTTCTGAAGACAGATGTGCCAGACGCGAGCTCCAATCCGTTGCCAGACATGGACGTTGTGCGCTGCGTGCAGCAGGCACGGCGCGGTTCGCAGCGGGCGTTTTCATTACTCTACGAACGATTTTCGCCCTTGGTGCACGGAATACTGCTGGGCCGGTTTCATCCTGCGACAGCTGACGACCTCACTCAGGAATGCTTCATGACCGCATTCCTGCGCCTGGAACAGTTGCAGGAGGACGGAAAGTTCGGAGCATGGATTGCCGTGATTGCGCGGCGCATCCGGCTACCGCAAGAGGTTGGCAGCGCCTCGGATCAGGACCTCGATGGAGTCAGAGATGGTGCAACCGCCCCCGAGGAAGTCGCCGAGGCGGATCGCATTCTGCGTGCGATCACCAGCTTGCCCGAGGCCTATCGGGAAACATTGATGTTGCGATTGGCTGAAGGCATGAGCGGCCCCGAGATCGCCGCGGTTACCGGCCTGACCCCCCAGTCCGTGCGCGTCAATCTGCATCGAGGCATGGCAAAGCTGCGCGCCGCGCTCGGGCTGGTGCAGTCGCCTGTGGAGAACCAGCATGACTAGTCGCCATGACCCTCTGTGGAACCCAGACGCGCCGGCTGACGCTGACCTCGACCGGATCCAGCGCGCTTTGGCGCCTTATGGTGTGCGCGCCAGAGGGTTGTTGATGCCAGCAGTATCAACCCCCCGCCGCTTGCGACGACAGGCAGTGCCCTGGGCGCTGGCAGCGGGCATCGCCATCTTGCTGCTGGGTGCGGGCTATCAATATCGACTTGCCTGGGTGCCGGGCGACACCTGGTCGGTGGTCCACCATGAAGGCCGCGGAGAGGAGCAGAGATCGCAGCTGCGGCCTGGCCGCACGCTGGAAACTGCCTCCAACGAGACGGCCAGGATTGCCGTGGCGCGGATTGGCAGCATCGTACTGTCCCCGGACTCCACTCTGCGCCTGGTCGAAACGGAGAAGGGCAAGCATCGCGTTGCGCTGGAGCAAGGTCACATACGGGCACGTATCTGGGCGCCGCCGGGCTACTTTGGTGTGCGCGCCGGCAGCGCAGAGGTCGTCGACCTAGGGTGCGATTTCGATCTTTGGAAGCACCATGACGGGTCCGGCAGGGTATTCGTGCGCAGCGGTTGGGTGAGTTATCGCGTCGGAACCGAGGATATTCTGGTGCCCGAAGGCTATGAATTGAGCTTCTCGGATGGGATGGCCGGGACACCGCTTCGGCCGGATGCGCCAGAGGCGTTCAGCAGTGCTGTCCGTGAGCTTGAAGCCGCATTGCTGTCAGCGAACCTCCGCTCAGGAAGGCTCGAAGACGCCGCGCAGCGGGTGGTTGACGCGACCCGCGACGAGGACGCGTTCACGCTGTTGAGCTTGTTAACGCGATGGCCCGCGCTCGCGCGCACTGGGTTGTACCCACGACTTTCTGCGGCCCTCGGTGTGCAGGGAGACTCCACGGACCATCGGCGGGCTTGGGAAGTAGGCGATCTGGTAGCCATTGACGCGTGGTGGGACACGCTCCCGCGGCAACCGAAGCAATGGTGGGCCAACTGGAGGGATGCGCTCGGCTAACGGCCTGTTGGTGTTCGTCCGCTAAGGCTGGGGCTTCTCCGCCGTATGAGCTGACATCTTGAACCCGAGGTCGAGCAAGCCTCCAGCATCCACCAGCAATGCCAGAAAAGGGGTCGGATTGAACTACCGCCAATTTCTCGGACACCACAAAGCGCGGACGAGCCTCGCACGGGGGTGTTCGAGAAATCGGGGGTAGTCCAGGTTCATTTCCCCGCAATCTGGGGCATCGGGATCATGGCACTACGAACGCGAACAATCCGAGTCGCAGTCATCACGCACCGCTGCAC